>Ga0207712_10001401_pt1 | contig 16456 bp, 10 predicted proteins | sample KBSS44metaG_FD_184402 | JGI IMG/M metagenome (GOLD analysis project Ga0207712, IMG submission 184402) | Switchgrass rhizosphere microbial communities from Kellogg Biological Station, Michigan, USA - KBS S4-4 metaG (SPAdes) (version 2) | ecosystem: Host-associated > Plants > Roots > Rhizosphere... | reverse complement strand
GTTGTTCTTTGCATCCATTCTCATTTTCCAACGCCACGTATCCGCCGCCGTGAGCGCGAGCGTCTGTCCGCGACCGTACCGCTGTTGCACTAATAAAGGAGCGACCTGGGCCGAACCCTCGGTGCGCCGCGCTTCGAGCAACACCGACGCACCCGGCTTCACGTTCGACAATACTTCCGAGACGGAGATCGGCGGCAATTCGTTCCAAATTTTTTGATTCGCGCCGCGCTCGTCGTTCAGCCGCGTTATGGGGTGCTCCTGTCCCGCACCGGTCAGCACTGGTTTGTAAACTGGCGTGAATGAGTTCGCATCGTCAACTGGACCACCGGTGAGCGCCACCGGCAATAGCTCTTCGATCGTCGTACCCTTGAACTTGCCGCCGTCGAAAGCGAGACGTCCGCCAAGCGCGAGCAATCCGCCGCCACGTCGCGCCACGAACGCTTCCACATTTCGCAGCTCATCCGCAGTAAAGAATCCCGCCTCGACACTGCCGATGATTAGACCGTCATACGAAAACAGTTCTTCTTCCGACTTCGGAAAACCGGTCGCAAGCTCTGTCTGATTGCCGACACCCTGCCGGTAAAACTTGTTCTCACCGGTGCGCTGAAGCGAAACGAGCGTGACGTTCTTTTCGTTTGGCGCGATCGACTCGCGGATCTTACCGAGCTCCCAACGCGGCTCGCCTTCGACGTGCAGGATTCGCAGTGGTCCTGTAATCACTTCAACGAGCGAGTCCTGCTTGTTGTTATCGACTGTCAGCTCACCATCGAGCGGCGTGACTTCAACTGTGTGGCGATGAATGCCCGGCGTCGTCGGCGTGATCTCGAGATTCACCGCCTGCGTGTCGTTGCCGCGCAGGTTGAATTCTTCCGTTTTCACAGTGCGACCATCTTCGCGCACGCTCAGCAGCACTTTCGTCGCACTGTAACCACTCAAGCCCACAATCGTCTCGATGTTCAATCTCGATCCGACGAGCACGCGTCGCGGCATGTTCACGCGTGTTAACTCGGCGTCCATCGGGCGCGACGTGTTGCCGACGCCGACTGTAAACACAGGAATATCGCGCGCGCGCAACTCTCTCAAAACCGCGGCGAGATCGCGCGGCACGTTCGAAGCACCATCGGTTGCAAGGACCACAGCGGAAAGCGGCATACCGGAAGAACGTTTGATCGTCTCATCTAATGCGCCCGCGAGATCGCTCGTGCGTCCTTCGCCGTAAAGATCGTTGCCGTCTTTGAGCCGTGCGAGCCCGCCGGAGAAGCCGTAGAGATTTGTTTTGAACTTCTTTTCGAGTCGATTAAGAAACGAGTCTTGTCCGGGAGCGGTGTTGAGTAGTGCCTGCTTGATGCTATCGAGACGCGTTGCGCCGCCGGGAACGTCGTGCAGCTTCATACTGACGGAGTCGTCGATCACCATCGCGACGTAACTGCTGCGCGGAATTACTGACGAAACGACCACGACCGGCCGTAACAGCAATGTAATCATCAGCAGTAAGAGCGTGGCGCGGAGCGCGATGAGCGTGACGGTCGTGGACTTTGAGAGACGAACGCGCGGTCGCAGGTAAATGAAATAAATAAAGACGCCGGCGAGAAGAAGTATGAGGATGAGAATTATGGCGCTCGGGCGCACGTCGAAACCGAAGCGGCCGTTAGTAAAAACGGCCTGCTCATGTCCGAACAGAAACCGTACGAGTTGGCTCATTTTGTGGTGACCGCCATTATACACGGCGTTTGTGCTTAGTAGCCGCACAGTAGTTTGCGGTTGTTTCTATCGATCCGTTCGTCACGCAATTTATTTTTTCGGATCAGCGTCCACAGATTACGCAGATATCTGTGTAATCTGGGGATAAACCGGTGTTAGACTGCGCATGCCAATGAACCCCAGAATTGGTATTTACCTACTTCTCAGTCTTTTAATTGCGGCCAGCCTTTTGTTGGTCTCGTCGTCCGCAATTTCCGACGAACCGGCGAGTCAGGGACGACCGATCACGCCCGCAGGTTCCTTAGTGCAGGACTTGACGACGCGCCAGGTCGCGGTCGGGGCGTTGCCGGTCGATCTCGTTCGCAGTCCGGATAAGCTGGGACCGGGTGGCGAAGGTCGCTTTCTGATTTCGGTCAATAGCGGTTACGGAATTCAGTTCAATGCGGCGGGGAATCGCGGCCAGCAGTCGCTTTCGGTAATCGACCTCAACGCGAAGCCGGCGGCCGTGGTGCAAAATGTTTACTTCCCGTCACCGCAGAGTGTGAACGTCGGTGTTGTGTTTTCACCGATGCCGCAAGACGACGGTTCTTACGCGCTTTACGTCTCAGGTGGATTCGAAAACAAGATCTGGATCTTTCGCTTTCAATCCGAGAATCAAACACCGATCACGCCCGCGTCGCCTGGTCCAAACACAAACGTCGAAGCGCCTTTTATAGATGTCAGCGGATTCGCGTCTGCTGCAAACTCACCGCGCTACAACAGCGATCGCGCACCGGTTTATCCGACTGGGATTGCGATCACTCCGGATGGCAACACGCTTTTCGTCGCAAACAATCTCGGTGACAGTCTCGGCGTGATTGAAGATGTGCGTGGGCGGCGCAAACTCACGCGCATCGATCTGCGGCGCGAAGGTGATAGCGAGCAGTTTATTTACCCGTATGCGGTGGCGGTCGTGCCGCAGCAGGGTTCATCTTTTAAGGCTTACGTGTCTTGCTGGAACGACAGCACCGTCGCGGTAGTTAAGGCAGGGAGATTGGTTTCGCGTGTGGCGGTCGGACGGCACCCGACAGCGATGTTGTTGAATCCCCAGCGCACGCGTCTTTACGTCGCGAATTCGAATGACGACAGCGTTTCAGTAATCGACACGCAGACTGACAAAGAGATCGAGCGCATCAACGTACGTTTGTCGGAAGGTGTTCCACCCGGCAACAGTCCGGAAGGACTCGCGCTACGTGGCGACGATCTTTATGTCGCGAACGCACACAGCAACTCAGTCGCAGTTGTAGAACTTAGCGATGGACCCAACGCTCGCAGTAGAGTCAAAGGCTTTATCCCTACAGGCCAATATCCATCCGCTCTGGCGCTTGTGGGCTCAACCCTTTTCATCGGTAACGGCAAAGGCACAGGCCTTCAAAACTCTTCTCTGATCGTCGACAACTCCGGCCGCGTGCCCAACGCGCCGAACGAACGTTTCCCATCCGGAAGCGGTCGTGCCGGTGGACAGGGTGGCCAGTACAGCGCGGCGCTCGTCGTCGGCAACATCAGCGCAGCGAACGTTCCAGACGATCCGGCGCTCGCGCGCTACACGCAACAAGTAATGCGCAACAATGGTCTGCTTGGCGACCGACAGTCGAGACTCTTTCCCGGTCGGTCGCCGATCAAACACGTCATCTACGTCATCAAAGAGAACCGCACGTACGATCAAGTTTTTGGCGATTTGAAACAGTCTGGCGACGGCACGAAAGCTGATGGCGATCCGTCGCTCGCGATCTTTGGAGCTGGTGACGCAGCCGCGAGGCCCAACGGTCAGCGTCAGGACATCTCGCCAAACCATCGCGCACTCGCGCTTCGCTTCGGATTGCTCGATCGCTTCTTTGTGAACTCGGAAGCGAGTCCTGACGGGCACAACTGGTCCACCGCTGCGTTTTCGACGGATTACGTCGACAAGGCGTTTCGTTGGAGCTACAGCCGCCGCGGCCGCACCTACGATTTCGAAGGCTTCAATCGTTTGCCGAATTACGAGCCTTTGCGTGGTGCGCCTTCACTGTTTGGACCACGGGCGACTACCGACGATGTTGCGAACTTTATGCGCCGCTTTATTCCTTATCTCCAGGGCTCGCGCGACGTCGGTGAGCCGGGGTCGCTGTACCTGTGGGATGCGGCGGCGCGCGCCGGACTGACTTATCGCAACTACGGTGAGTTTGTCGCCACGCTCTCGGAGGCGGATGTCAAAGCGATTCGAGAGAACCGCGCGAAGTCGTACCCGGATCTGTCGCCGACGGTCTCAGCTTTTCCGACAAAGAAGTCGCTCGAAGGCCGTGTTAGTACTGACTATCGCAACTTTGACATGGACACGCCTGACGCGATGACTGTCGATTCGTATCGCGCCGCGCGTGAGGGCGGTTCGGGGAGTCCACTGATCAGTAATTCTCATGCGGACGTGCGATTTCGTGGTAATTCGCGGCTGGGTGCGTGGCTTGAGGAGTTTCGCACTGGTCAGTTGCCAAATCTTTCCGTCATACGCCTCCCGAACGATCACACGGATGGCGTCAGTGTGCGCAAGCCGACGCCGCAGTTTTACGTTGCTGATAACGATTACGCGCTCGGGTTGATGGTGGAGGCGGTGTCGAATAGTCCTTACTGGAAAGACACAGCAATCGTCGTTGTCGAAGACGACGCGCAGGATGGGCCAGATCACGTCGATGCGCACCGCTCAGTGGCGCTCGTGATCAGCGCCTACAACAAACCCGGCGCGTTGATCCATGAATTTCACAACACGGTCAGCTTGATTCGTACGATCGAATTGCTGCTCGGCATCGAGCCGATGAATCAACTGGACGCAACGGCGACGCCCATCAACATCTTTCGCGAAGAACCGGACCTGCGACCTTACAAAGTGCTGCTTCCGAGCCTCGCGCTCGACAACCTCGTCACGCCAGCGCCGCGTGATGTCGCGACTGCTTACTGGATGCGCCTCACCGAAGAACAGGATCTCGAACGGGCCGACATGGCCGATCCCGAAATCCTGAACCGCATCATCTGGTTCTCCGTTCGTGGTAACACCCCAATGCCCTCGATAGCGCGTCTTCCCGCCTTCGACGCCATGCGCCTCGGATTACAAGAAGAGCGCGAAGAGATCGCGGAAAGAGTCGCCACAAAGAAGCACAAAGAAGACGATGATGATTGAGTTGCGGAAATCGAGAAACGTGCTATGCTCCCCACAAGGAGTGCAACGATGTCCTCAGAAATAACTGAAGAATACTTAAAGGAAGAAGAGTATTTCGATGAGGAGTTTTGGAGACTTCAGGCGGATGCTCACGTTCCTGACTGGCACCTCGCAATTCTGAAAGAGCGCATGGCTCGCTATGCCTCAGAAGACAAGACAAAATGGACGACATTGGAAGAGTTTGAGAAAGAAATCGAAGAATTTATAAATTCTTTGAACGTTAAGACGGATTAACTAAAGCTAGAACCTCACTTACAGCTATGAAGATTCGAGTCATCCTCTCACCGGATGCTAAGGTAGATATCAGCTCAGCCATTGAATGGTACCATCGAGCAGATCCAAACCTGGCCTCCCGCTTCGAAAAGGAAACATTCACAACGCTTCGCCAGATTTCACAATTCCCATATAGGTTCCAACTCATCAACGGTGCGATCCGGCAAGCACTACTGAAACGCTTTCCTTACGCGATCTACTATTCTTTGCGATCCAACAAACTGACGGTTACAGCAGTCCTGCATCAGCGTCGGTCCGATACTATTTGGCGGACCCGACGTACTGGTCATATTTAATGGCTAGTCTGCCGTCCGCGCTAATTCGCGGCGTAGACCAGCTCACGTTTCCGCGTGGTTGCGCCGAAGAGCGGGCCGCCAAGTGCTCCAGAGCCGGCTCCGATTATCAGGCCGAGAACTTTCCGACAACTGGCGCAAACTTCTAAGGCTTCTCGGGTGGCGGCGCGAGGAGTTTCTTGAAAGCAGGCAAAGCAGACAATGGCTTCAAGTCGGCTTCATCAGCAATGTAGCGCAACTGGTCTTCGTCAAGTTCGATGGACTTCTCGAGGGCTGACATCGCATCCTTCAGACGTCCAAGCCGCGCCAAGGCACAAGCACGCTGGTAGTGTGCTTCGCTGTCCTCTCGATCAAGGTTGACAGCTTGATCAGCGGCTTTCAGCGCTGCGGCGAAACGCGATTGTTTCCGGTGCAGCGAAGCCATCATTACATAGGGCCCGGGCGCTTTCTTGTCGAGCTGCGCGGCCACATTGAAATATTTGAATGCCACCGCGTAACGACCCGCGTCCAGGTGAATTCTTCCCACTAGCAGGTTGGCCCCTGAGCTGTCCTTCACTCGCAATGGTTCACTGGACGCAAGCTTTTCTGCGGCCCCAGCCTCATCTGAAAAGTAGAGTTCGTGCAGCGCCGACTCAAACACGTTTTCATCCGTGTCTTTATGCTCGTCATAGGAGACAAGCACAGGCTTTACGTCGGCCACACGCTCGTTGAGACTCAGGAAGAGAACCAATTGTACATAGGCATCGCTATCAGCCGGATTGAGCTCGATCGATTTTCGATAAGCAGCTTCGGCTGGACCCAGATTACCAACCAGGGTATGTGCGTAGCCGAGGTTACGAAAGCCACGTGGATCGTGTGGCTCAAGCGCCGTGTAACGCTCCCAAAGTTTGACCACTTCCTTATGCGACTGCTCATCTTCCACGTAACTGATTTGATCGGCGAGTTCGTAGATCGCTGGAGCGTAATCTTCATTGCTCAACTCGCGCAGTAACTTAAGAGCGTCGTCGTCCTTTTCTGCACTAAGCAACGACAGTGCTTTTAGCAGGCGCAAACCTTTATCTGCTGGTTTGGCTTTAAGTGCGTTGTCCGCGAGTGCGATCGCCTTCACCGGGTCCTCTTCTATCAGGAGCAGCACACGAGAGAAATCCGTTAAACCCGGAGGTGAAGCTTTCTGGCCTGCACGAACTTTCTCGATGTTAGCGATCGTCGTCTGAAACGTGTCGGAAACGGTGTAAAGATCAGCATAACTTTGCTGAACTTCGACCAGGGACCACAGCTCATTCCGCCGCACCAATCGAAGCTTTAACAACGTATCAGACGGAGCAAGCAGACACGTCGCTTCAGCTTCGTTTGCTTTCTCTTCGAGATGCAGCAGGCGCAGCTTTTTGTTCGAAGAGTAGCTGTTGCCGTAAGCCGTTATCTCCTCGATCATCCTGCGGTACGCCGACCACATCTTCTCCTTTTCGCGATCGTTCATTTTGGCCCAGGCGCCCTGGCCCATGAGTTCATCCGTCAATGCCGGTAGATCAATAGCCGCTTCGATATCGGATCGCGCTGCCGTCGGGATCGCTTTTGAGAGATGCTGCGCCAGCGCTCTGGCTGTCTTTTGAAACTCACCAACGTTGCGCTTCGCTTCCACAACCTCGATACCGATCAGATTCAACGCCGCAGACGTGACCAGCGCGTTCGAGCTGTCGCGAATGTGCGTCGCGTCAACAAAGTCTGTGCCCCAGGTCGGATCGAGCTCGATCCACTTTCCGATCCATACCTCCACCCATGCATGACCACCAAACGAGTTGCCGCTGTAAGCCAGTCCGGTCACCATTCGCGCCGGCAAACCCAGCGAGCGCGCCATCGCTACAAACAACGCACTGAACTCGGAACAGTCAGCCTCGCGTGTCGCAAGTGTCTGCGCGGCGTCTGCACTCGCGACGTGTTTCCACTCGAGGTTTTTGAAGGTCCACTCGGCGAGCTTCCGCGCGACGTTCCACGCATCGCGATCAGTCCCCGCAATCTCTTTTGCTTTCTTTTTTACGTCTTCGTTGTCGGCGGCAAACTCAGTCGTTGCCTTTAAATACTGAGCAAACTCTGCGTCTTTAACCGGCAACTCGATCGCCTTCTCAGGACTGCTTCGCCGCGCAGCGATCGTCAGTAACAACTCTTGCGCCGACTTCTGCTCGATTGTTTGTTCTACTGTCTTGATATCGTCGCGGATAAATTCAATTGGTCCAGGCGCCTTCGAACGGACTTTCAGCACGAGACTACTCAAGCGATTCTGATTGGTGATGGGAATGCCAACAGGCTCGAGCGTAGCGAACGTGATGTTGCTGCCGCGCGAAAGCATAGCGAAGTCGGCCACCGGATAACGGCCTTCACGATCCATCGCCACCGACGAATGTGCTTCCACCGCGCCCGCGCTCGCGGTCGCGTAAAAGTTTTGACTGTGAAATGCGCTCGCAACCGAACCAATCAGGTTGGCTGCAAAAGCTTGTGTTCCTTCACTCGGTATCTTGTTCGCTGCGGCGATCGCGGCTTCGAGGTTGTAGCCGCCGAAAGCGACAATGCCGCTCGGCACTTTGTCCACTGCGCGCGAGTAGTCGCGTGTTTCAGCCAGGTTGGTCTTGCCGTCAAACGCCGCGAGTCCTTTATCGTGATTCGAAACCACGAAAAATCCTTTGCGCATCGCGACAAAATAGCTGTCTTTCCCGACTTTAACTTCCGCGAAATCTTTCGTTGGACCAACGCCTGTAAAAAGTTTGCCGGCGGTCAGCGCCTCAGACAGTTTCGTGCTCTTCAACTTGCAAAAGCCGGCCCACGTTATTTCGTCGAAGTCTTCGAGGTAGGGAAGCTCGAGCATGACCGCGCCACACTCCGGCCCAAGCTCAGCCAGCACGTCTTTCAAATCGAGCGCCCACAGATTCGACTGATCCTGCGGATCGTCAGGGAGGAAATACTTTCTCAACTCCGTGGGCCACACACTCGCCAGATCCACTTTCATCAGGAAATAAGCAATCGTCGAGGCCGGCAACAACTCGCGCGGCGCTGTCAGCTCCTTCGGATGGAACTGCTGCAAAGGCTTGGACCAGTCACTCTCCTCGAACACGAGATGGTGCGAGTTTTCCCACGAGCCGTTCGAGATATTAAAAGTCCCACTCTCGTTGATGTTGGAGCCGGTGCCTTTGGTGTCTATTGCCAACGCGCCCAATACGCTTTTCAGATCGCTGAAATAAACAACGTCACCGCTATGCTCAATCGCTTTGCGAAACTCCGTGTTCGTGGCGAGGTTCTCGCCATTGCCGGCATGGGTCAGCAAATCTCGAATCGCCGCGAGATCGGACGCGAGAATCACGGTGTCGCCAATCGAGACGATGTGAGTGGCGGCGCCCATAATCTGCAAGTCGCGGCTGACCGAGCGATGCTCGATTGTCTTAACGCGCAGCCCGTTCCACTCCTTTTCAGTAACAAACGAGTACGAAAGTAGTTGGCGTTTTGACGGTCTCTTCGTGTCGCTTGCTCGCAGCGACGCGACACCGAGCGGCAGGGCCGCCGGCAAAGCAGCGGCCGCACGCGTCCCAGCGGCCACATAATCGATCCAGTTAGTAACCCCTGTGTCGGATGATTGCAGCGACTGTATGGCTCGCTCAAACCGCGCGCGATCTTTGACTCGCAACACGATGGCTCTTCGCTCTGCGATGCTCGTGGTGTCGAGCGCCTTGTCGGCCATCCAAACGCCCATCGCGATCGGCGAATTCGGATCGATACCCGTGTATTCGATCAGCGTTGCGGCTTCAGCGGGCGCGCTCAACTCGTTCGCGAGTAACTGACGCAGGGAACCCATCGTCAATACCAGGCTCGCCTGCGCGCGCGGAGACTCCATCTGAAGCCCGTTCAATGTTTCGTAAAACCGCTGTACAGACTGGCCCGGAGTCGGAATCGCCGTGTAGTGCCGCACTTTGCGAGGAAACAGATTTTCAGCGAACGGCTTAACTGTGAAGTCAGTTTTCAGAGCCGGTTGCCACGTTCCACATCTGTCGACTGTACCTTCACAGTCGTAGCGCCAGGCAAACTCGTCGAGTAACGGATCAGTCAGAGCTTTGCTAATGATCTCACGCTGTTCGGCCGGAGTTTTCGCGGTGCTCAGCTCGTTTCGAAATCGAATCTTCTTGATCGAGAGCTTGAGCTCGTCGTCGAGTGACTTCTTCGCGGCGGCGGAGTCTTTCGAAACGAGAGCCTCGATGCGGGGAATGTCAGCCACACTTGCGGAAAGGCCGAGACTTTGGGCCGCGAGTCTGCTCACCTGCGGATTGGAAGACGCGACTAGCTTACGTAATGAATCGAGCGGCAGCGCTTCACCGCGTTGTTCCGCGACTTGCAACCCTACCGCGATCAGCGGATCGTAATCTGACGCCACGAGGCGCGCGAGCGGGAGTTTGAACTCGTCACGCCCGATCGTGCTGAGCAGCATTAGCGCGCCGAGCTGAACCTCGGGTTCGTTGGAAACGCCAACCGTCACATCAGGCACAGGCGTTCCCGGCTTCACAACTTTCAGCTCGCCGGCCTTTACAGATACATCGAATTTCGGAGAAGCATTTGCTGCCGGCGGTGGTAATGGCTTTTTTGGCGTAGCTGTCTTGCTGAAGAGCTGTTGCAGCAGCTCAATCCGTTTGGCACTCGGCATGAAGGGCCAAACTCGAGCGATCTTTTCCGTGTCGGAGCCTGACGAAGAGTGTTTGAGAATTTTCGCCACAACGTCCGGGTCGGTTGCGACATTCCGCGCCGCAGCTTCCGCGACGATTAGTTCTCGGTCGTCGATCATCTCCCACAGAAAAGGCTTGAGCGTGTTGTTGCTCGTACGCGCGAGCGCCTGGACAGCAGCGGCGCGTATCAACGGGCGACGATCGAGCAGCAGGTCGATGGTCACGTCACCGTGCGTCGAAAAGAGCGAGGCCAAACGGTTGATCGCTGATTCTCGATCGGAAGTCGCTTCACCAAGAGCGGCGACAATGCTCTCGATCTCATTGATTGGACCTAGTGTGGACGACTTGATTATCGTAGCGCGCAGAGATTCAAAGCTTTTATAGTCGCCGGAAACAAAGACCACGGATTGCACCACCGCCTTGAAGAACGGCTCGAGCTCAGTCGCATGCGCAGTGGGCGCCTGGAAGTTGAAAACGACTGCCAGTGGCCCATTCACGGTGATCCACGATGTGCTTCGGAAGGTTTCGCCTTCAGCGTTGGCAATCTCGAGGAAGATCTCGCGTGCTTCCAGATCCTGCAGCTGCGTCTTGCGCGTCAACGTCGTCTCCGCCGCGCCCGGCACGTCTCTCACACCCTGAAGTACCGCTGCAAAATACTCCTGGAACGGATACCCAAAGGGAACTTTCTGGACGGTTACTCTTATGACTGACGTGTATGGGCCAGTGAAGACGAGCTCGTCTCCCTGTTGCTTCCAGTCGGCGGGCACGCGAAAGAGAAACTGTTTCTCGGGACTCAACTGCCGGGCGAAGTTTGTCTGTGGGAGTGGGTAACTCTTCCATTCGGCCTCGCGCGCCTGGGCCGGCGTCAATTGCGCCTGGCCGGAAGCCACAGTCGTGCATAACAAAAGAAGTAGAAGGGGGAACAACTTGCGCATGTGGTCTTGCCTTTCGGAAATCGTGAATTCTGCCACAAAAAGGCTCAAAAGGCATAAAACACGAAGCCATTTTTTGAATTTATGGCTTTTTGTGGCTCAATATGCGGCATGCGACGCGTCACAGTCATCGATTCACACACCGGTGGTGAGCCCACGCGCGTGGTGGTCAGCGGTGGGCCGGAGCTCGGCAATGATTCTCTCGCAAATCGTCGCGAGCGATTCAAAAATAATCACGACGACTTTCGCCGCGCGATCGTGAACGAGCCGCGTGGTTCCGACGCGGTTATCGGCGCTTTGCTGTGTGCGCCCGTCGATCAATCGTGCGTAACGGGCATCATTTTTTTCGATCGCGCAGGGTATCTGGGCATGTGCGGACACGGCACCATCGGCGTGGTCGCTACGTTGGCCCATCTGAACCGTATCGGTCCCGGGGCGCACCGGATCGAGACGCCGGTCGGCATTGTTGTCGCGCATCTCGATGAGAATAAAACCGTGGAAGTCGCGAATGTTCCGAGTTATCGTCTCGCCGCCAATATCACGATCGACGTTCCCGGCGTTGGACCGGTTACAGGCGATGTCGCCTGGGGCGGAAACTGGTTTTTTCTCGTGAACGAACATAGCCAGGAGCTGGAGTTCGACAATATCGATCGCTTGCTGGATTTTACTTTGCGAGTTCGTGAAGCCCTTGCGCGCGCCGGTATTAAGGGCTCTGACGGCCATGAGATCGATCACGTGGAGCTCTTTGGTCGATCGCAACTGCCCGGAGTTAACAGTAAAAACTTTGTGCTCTGTCCAAGTAAGACTTATGACCGATCGCCTTGCGGCACGGGCACGAGCGCAAAGCTCGCATGTCTGTTTGCTGATGGAAAACTCAAGGAAGGCGACGTGTGGAAGCAGGAGAGTATTGTCGGCAGCGTCTTTGAAGGATCAATCAAAGTCGTCGACAACGTTGTTCACCCGCGTATCAAAGGCTCGGCTTTTATCACCGCTGAAGCAGATCTGATTCTCGACGCGCGCGATCCCTTTGCCATGGGCATTGGCGGATGAGCTCGAAAACTTACGACGTCGTCATCATTGGCGCGGGTATTGTCGGATCCGCGTGCGCGGCTGAGTGTGCGAATGAAGGGCTGACAGTTGCGATTGTTGAGGCGGGAATCATCGGCGGTGGCGCCACAGCGGCGGGCATGGGCCATCTCACGGTGATGGACGACTCGGAAGCGCAGTTTGCCCTCACGCGTTACTCGCAACAGCTCTGGGATCAGATGAGCGACGCGTTGCCGCGCGAAGTCGAGCACGATGCATGTGGCACGATCTGGGTCGCGGTTGATGACGAAGAGATGGCGGAAGTGCGCCGCAAAGAGAAGTTTTACGCTGAGCGCGGCGTGAAGACCGAGGTTCTCGATGCGCAATCGATCGCGGAGGCTGAGCCGAGTTTGCGGCCGGGTTTGGTAGGCGGGCTGCGTGTTCCCGGCGACAGCGTGATCTATCCGCCGTGTGCCGCGCAATACTTTGTCGACCAGGCGACCGCGCAAGGCGCTGCGCTTTTTCTCAGCACGCCGGTCGACAAGATCGAAACCGGCGAGATGTATGGGGTTCGCTTGCGCGACGGAAGTACGATCTCTGCTGGATTGGTTGTGAATTCGGCCGGTAGCGCGTCGCCGGCGTTGACGCGCGGACTCGAGGTGAAGAAGCGCAAAGGCCATCTCGTGATCACCGATCGCTATCCGAATTTTGTGCGGCATCAACTGGTCGAGCTCGGTTATCTGAAAAGTGCGCACTCGATGACTTCGGAATCAGTCGCGTTCAACGTTCAACCACGTAAGACCGGTCAATTATTGATCGGCTCGTCACGACAGTTCGGCGTTGACGATTCGTACGTTGAGAATGCAATCGTCACGCGCATGCTCGAGCGCGCGGTCGAGTACTTGCCGGGTCTCGGAAAGCTCTCGTCATTGCGCGCGTGGACCGGGTTTCGCGCCGCGACGCCTGACAAACTTCCCTTAATTGGTCCACACGCCGAACACGAGCGGCTCTATCTCGCTACCGGACACGAAGGCCTCGGTATCACGACTTCACTCGCCACTGCCAAACTACTTGTCGATCAGATCGTGAATCGCGAGAGTGCGATTCCCGTAACGCCTTACTTGCCCGCGCGGATGGCTCGAGGTGCGGTGCATGTCTGAGACTGTGACGCTCGCCGTTAATGGAATTACGGTCGAGATGCCTGCGGGGAGCATGGTGTCTGCGGCGATTCTGAAAACCGGCGCGCATGCGTTTCGACGTTCGGTGACGGGTGAGCCGCGTGGTCCATTGTGTGGCATGGGGATCTGTTTCGAGTGTCGTGTAACGATCGACGGCGAGCAGCATTGTCGTAGTTGTCAGACAGTTTGTAGAAACGGGATGGACGTGCGAACGGATGGGTGACGCGCGTGAGCTGCTCGTAGTTGGCGCCGGGCCCGCGGGCATGGCGGCGGCATGGCGTGCAGCACAGAATGGTTTGCGCGTGTCGGTGGTTGATGACAATCCTGCGGCGGGCGGCCAGATCTGGCGCGGTGGACCGGCTGAAGCCACCGTATGGTTTGAAAGAATTCGCAGCGTTGATGTTGAGATGATCAATGGCGCACGCGTGTTTCAGCAATTGCGTCCGGGAACGCTGCTCGCTGAGACGACGAGCGGCGTTTGCGAGTTGAATTACTCGAGTGTGGTGCTGGCGACTGGCGCGCGTGAGCGTTTTCTGCCGTTTCCCGGTTGGACGTTGCCGAACGTGATGGGCGCGGGTGGTTTGCAGGCGCTCGTGAAGACCGGGTTGCCGATCGAAGGGAAGCGTGTTGTCGTTGCTGGAAGCGGGCCGTTGTTGTTAGCAGTTGCGGCTTACTTGCGCGGGCGTGGTGCGAATGTGTTGATGATTGCCGAGCAGGCGTCGTCAATGCAGCTTGCGCGATTCGCTGTTGGCTTGTTTAGTAAACGATCGCAGGCGTTGGAGTTGAAGCGACAACTGAAAGGTGTGCCGTATCGGAGTGGCTGCTGGGTGTCGGAGGCGCACGGGACAGAGAAGCTCGAAGGCGTCACGTTAGCTCGAGGTAGAAAGAGTTGGCGCGTTGCGTGTGATTATCTCGCGTGTGGTTTTCATCTCGTGCCGAATGTCGAGCTCGCGGAGTTGTTGGGATGCTCTATTGAGTCCTGCAGCGTAAAAGTTGATGCGTTCCAACAGACGACGGTGGCGAACGTTTACAGCGCCGGAGAGACGACGGGCATCGGTGGTTTGGAGTTGTCGCTCGTCGAGGGGGAGATCGCCGGACTCGCCGCAGCGGGAAAGCATGACGCCGCGCGCGAGCTGTTTGCGGTGCGCGCTACGCAGCGAAAGTTCGCAGACTTATTGAATCGCACATTTGCTTTGCGCGATGAGTTGAAATCTTTATCCACGCCGCAAACGATCGTCTGCCGCTGTGAAGACGTCACGCTCGAACGGCTGCAAGGACACAAATCATGGCGTGCCGCGAAGCTTCAGACGCGTTGCGGCATGGGCCCATGCCAGGGACGAGTCTGCGGCAGCGCCGTTGAATTTCTCTTCGGCTGGCGCGCGGAATCGGTGCGTCCACCCATGTTACCAGTTAGAATCAGCAGTCTAATCCGTAAATAAATCCGTGTAATCCGTGGCTAAACATGAAAATGAAATGGGCGGGCGTGATGCCTGCGACTACAACCGCATTTGACGAACAACTCAACATCGATCACGCCTTTGTTGCCCGTCACGCGAAGTGGCTGATCGATAACGGCTGCACGGGCATCGTGACGCCCGGCTCGCTGGGCGAGAGCGCGACGCTGAGTTTGGACGAGAAGCTTGCGCTCTGGAAGACCGTGATAGAGGCGGTGGGCGAACGTGTGCCTGTCGTCGCCGCGATCGCATCATTGAGCACTGCTGAAGCGGTGCGTCTGGCCCAACGTGCGGCAGATGTTGGTTGCAGCGGCTTGATGGTGTTGCCGCCTTACGTCTATCGCAGCGACTGGCGCGAGATGAAAGCGCACATCGAAGCAGTCTTTCGCGCGACGAAACTCTCGTGCATGCTCTACAACAACCCGGTCGCATATGGCACGGATTTTTTGCCGCAACACATCGCGGAGGTCGCGGCGGAGCACGAGAACCTCGAGGCCGTGAAAGAGTCGAGCACGGATGTGCGTCGCATCACGTGGATTCGAGAATTGATTGGCGATCGCTTGGCGATCTTTGTCGGTGTTGACGACGTGATAGTCGAAGGCGTGTTGATGGGCGCAGTTGGTTGGATCGCGGGACTCGTGAACGCGTTCCCGCGCGAGTCAGTCGATCTGTTCAATTGCGCGATGAACGGTGAAAAAGAGAAGGCGATAGAGTTGTACAACTGGTTCCTGCCGTTGTTGCGCATGGATACGGTGCCGAAATTCGTGCAGTTGATTAAGCTGGTCCAGGAAGAGGTCGGGATGGGAAACGCGCGTGTCCGGCCTCCGCGTATGGAGCTTGCCGGCGATGAACTGGAGGAAGCGTTAACGATTATTCGGCACGCTATTGCCCACAAGCCGAATCTCGTCAGCCACGCGTAAGCCGTTATCAAACGCTTCTTCAAAGAGTGCGACGCCACTCAGCTCCGAGTGCGCGAAGTGGATCCCGCGAAACGGCTTGGCAGCCTCACGGCGCGCGGAGCCCCACATGAATCCGGTTCGCGGCCGGATCATCGCGTGACCCCAACGCATCACATCCAAACGTTCCACGAGCCCACGAATGTCCTGATGTGCGCGCGAAAGATCGCTCAACGCCACTTCAGCCCAGCCGCGCCAGTCAGTCTCTAACAAACGCGTCCGTCCCACGCGCGGGTTCTCATCGACGAGCGGGTAGTAATAAGTCAGCACCGTTGGACCGCGATCGAGGCCGCGCTGGTGCGTCGCCACCACATAACCGAGCGACGGGCTTTCGTAAAAAACATTGTCCCAAGCGAGTGGGAAGTCACGTGGCGAGCCGGCCTTCGGCCGATCTCTCAACGTCAGATTCGCCACCATCCACGCTCCAAATTGAAACTCCGCGATGTGCGGCGGCGGGTTGTCGCGATACGGCCGCACCACATAGCGCGCCACGAACTGCGGCGCCGCGAAGATCACGCGCTGCGCATGAAACCCGCGCGGCTCGCGTCCATTGTGATCGATCGTGACGACGTCAACACCATTGTCCGTCGGTATCAGCTCAACCGCGGCGCGATCGAGTTGAATGTTATCTTTCGCCTTCTCGAACAGGTGTTGGACCAGACGTCCGTTGCCTTCAGGCCAGGTGATCAGCGGCTGCGACTCAGTCTTCGGAGCGGGTGC
>Ga0207712_10001398_pt1 | contig 16497 bp, 16 predicted proteins | sample KBSS44metaG_FD_184402 | JGI IMG/M metagenome (GOLD analysis project Ga0207712, IMG submission 184402) | Switchgrass rhizosphere microbial communities from Kellogg Biological Station, Michigan, USA - KBS S4-4 metaG (SPAdes) (version 2) | ecosystem: Host-associated > Plants > Roots > Rhizosphere... | reverse complement strand
TGGAAGTTTATAACCTTCCATAATCCGATAGCCTGTTCCTGCTTCTCCTATAACAGGAACGCCTGCCTCTTCCAATGCTTTTACATCCCGGTAAACTGTACGAAGACTGATTGAAAATTTTTCAGCAATGTCCTGCGCCTTTACTAATGGACGTGACTGAAGCTGTATAAGAATTGCCGCCAGGCGATCGATTCGATTCATAGAGATAAAGTTAGGAAGTGTTCGCAGAGAAACGACTATATACACTCCATTAACCTTTTATCAAATCACCCGTTAAATGATAGCCCTGTCATGGTCACATATTTTCTTCTCTTCTCCTATCTGCTTCTTCTTGTGAAACCTTATTATTCTTTTTGCCTTCTTCTTTTATATTTTGCATCACAGAAGATACGGGCCCTTTCATGTGTTCCTGTGGATCTGGTGTATGCAAGGTTTCAGGATCCGGTTCTAATCCCTGGTGTTTTTTATCTTTTACTGCGTTCTTATTTTTGGGAGTATTTGCCATGATATCAAGTTTAGTTATCATTATAACATCAAATTTCAGACCGCTTCTATGTGTATTTTTTGCCCCATTCAGTCGTATTTTTATTTTTCAATTCCTGTAGACTTTTATGGCAGATACTGTATTTGATGTAATTGTTGTAGGCGCAGGCTTTTCAGGTTTAGCTGCCGGTTATTATTTAAAACAATATGGACTTGATCATATCATTTTTGAACGTGGCAGGATTGGGGAATCATGGCTTTCACAACGATGGGATAATTTCAGATTTAATTCAACCCATAAATTAAATGTACTGCCTGGGGAAAAGGAACCCGCCGATCCTGAAGTATTTGGTGGAGTTCCTGAATTTGTTTCTGCATTGAAAACATATGTATCAAAACATCAGTTACCTGTTGCAGAAAATTCAAAAGTAATTTCAATTGAGAAGCCAGGAGAACTTTTTGTTGTTACTGTTTCATCAAACAATATTCTTAAAAATTATTTATGCAAACAGGTGCTTATTGCTTCAGGTGCAGCTAACGAGATCAGGATACCATCAATAGCAAAAAAGATCTCAAAGGATATTAAACAATTACATACATGTGAATATAAAAATGCGAACCAGTTACGCGAAGGGAACGTATTGGTTGTAGGCAGTGCACAATCGGGAATACAAATAGCGGAAGACCTGCTTCATGCGGGGAGAAAAGTATTTCTCTCTACAAGTTGCGTAGCTCGTATTCCAAGGTGGTACCGGGGGAAAGATATTTTCTATTGGGTAATGGATGCAAAATTTTATGATATAAAAGCGGAAGAATTAGAAGATCCAAAGATGTTGGAATTTAGACCGCCACATGTTTCCGGAACAGGTAGTGGTAAAGACAGTTTAAGCCTGCAATCACTGGCAAAACAGGGTGCTATTATTTTGGGTAAGTTGGATGATGCCGAAGAAAACAATGTTTTTTTCCAGGCAAATGCAGCGATGCACGTGAGATTTGCAGATGACTTTTCACAGAAAATAAAAAAAATAATCGATGATTATATCGATGAAAATAAATTATCTGCCCCACCTCCGCATTATGATGAAGCTGATGTGCCGGATATTAATGCAAGTTGTGCCAGTCCCATTACTTCTCTCGATTTAAAAGAAAATCATATCAACACAATTATATGGTCGACCGGGTTCGATGCTGATTATAGCTATATTAAATTACCTGTGTTTGATTCTAATGGAAAATTGAAACATAAAGATGGGATACCAATATATCCCGGGTTATATTTTCTGGGTTATCCATGGCTTCGCAGCCGGAAGTCCCCAATTCTTTTTGGGATAATTGTAGATGTGGAATTCGTCGTTGAAAAAATTCTTAGTTACTCAAAAGAAAATCTAAAATCAATATCTGCCGAAATCTAAATCTTGCATTCTTGGAGCTTCGTATAAAACAACTAATTAACCAATACAACTTACAGCCACACCCCGAAGGTGGTTGGTATAAACAAACTTATAAAAGCAACGAGCAAATACCTGCAGAAGCGTTGCCAGGAAGATTTGGTGGAAACAGAGCTTTTTCAACAGCTATTTATTTTTTGTTAGAGAAAGGAAATTTTTCTGCTTTTCATCGCATCAAAAGCGATGAGTGCTGGCACTTTTATGCAGGAGATCCATTGCTTATTTATATCATTGAACAGAATAGCGAATTAAAAATTATTTCATTAGGGGATGATTTTGAAAAAGGCCGATCATTTCAATATATGGTACCCGCTAATTGTTGGTTTGCCAGTCGGCCGGCTCCCAAAAGTGAGTATTGTTTTGTTGGTTGTACTGTATCTCCTGGTTTTGAATTTGAAGATTTTGAACTGGCTACTGCAACTGAATTATCAGCTATTTACCCTAAGCATAAAAAAATAATAGAACAATTATGCCGGTAATTCAAAATCTTTCGAGCTAGTTCCATTTTATCAAAACTATTCTTCATAAATTTAGATAAGCGCTTCTGTCATAAAAGTACAGCCATGGCTGCTCACGAAATAGAAATAATTTTGAATCGCCAGTTGGCAGATTGTCTTTCCATACCCGTTTTTATTACTGATACAGTTGGGAATCTTATTTTTTACAATGAACCGGCAGAAGAAGTGTTAGGCAAAAGATTTGAAGATACCGGGGAAATGCCTGTAGAAGAATGGTCCACGGTTTTTAAGCCATTCGATAATAATGGTAATCCAATGGCTCCGGAAGAATTACCATTGGTAAGAACATTATCAGACCAATATCCATATCATAAGAGTTTTCAGATCGTAAGCCTGAAAGGGAAAAAGCAACCCATATCTGTTACTTCGTATCCGATCATTAGCCGGTCCGGAAATTTTTTAGGAGCAGTTGCCATTTTTTGGAAACAAAAATTAAAATGAAAGTAAAATTGTGGGGAGTTCGTGGTTCTATACCAACAAGCGGACCCGATACAGAAAAATATGGAGGCAATACATCCTGCGCATCCGTGGCGTATGATGATCACTTGCTTGTGCTTGATGGGGGAACCGGCATTCGTCAATGCGGAGGTGCGTGTTCTGCCAGTAATAGAATAGATATATTGCTCACGCATTTACACTTAGACCACATACAAGGGTTGGGATTCTTTAGTCCATTGTTTGATCCTTCTAAAGAAATTCATATTTGGGGACCGGCCAGTAGTTCGCAATCACTTTTTTCACGCATCAGCCGTTATCTTTCGCCACCTTTATTCCCGGTTCTTCTTCGTGATGTTCCCTGCAAATTAGAATTGCATGAGGTGAGTAACAGCGTATTTGATATTGGTCCATTTCGCATTCAATCATCTTATATAATTCATCCGGGTCCAACAGTTGGTTACAGAATAATGCGGGAAAATTTTGTGTTTACATATATACCAGATCATGAGCCAGCCCTGGGAAGCCATGGAATGATCCAAAATCCAAAATGGGTTTCTGGTTATGACCTGGCTGAAGGAGCTGATGTATTGTTGCACGATGCACAATACACAAAGGAAGAATATCCAATACGAAGAGGCTGGGGACATTCTTCAATCAATGATGCAGGATTATTTGCCTCTATTACCTCAGCGAAACATACTTTGTTTGCCCATCATGATCCGTCGCATTCAGATGCATTTCTTGAAGAAATGCTTGCTTCGTTCAAACTAAGTTCAGATGTATCCGTAGCATTGGCAATGGAAGGTTCTGAGATAGAATTGACTTGAATAAAAAAGCCGTCCCGGCTTGGCGGAACGGCCATACAAATCTCAATCTTTAGTTGATTAGGATCTCTTTCTTTTCATCTTCTTTTCCAGCTACGATCGGCAGACTTATTTGCAACACACCATCTGTGTATTTAGCTGCAATAGTTGCCGTGTCGATACTTTCATTGAGTGTAAAAGTTCTTGCAAATCCACCGCGACTGTATTCTCTCAAAACCCAATTTGGTCTTTGAAAGCCTTCCGGGGGTGTGTAGGAAACAATCAACTCATTTCCTTTTACATCAATATGAAAGTTTTCCTTGATGCGGCCCGGTGCAAACACCAGCATTTCATAACTGCTGTCAGTTTTGTAAATGTTTACAGCGGCTCGCTGCATTGACCGGATAAACTGGCCTTGCCGGTTTCCGTAATTGTTGCCTTTTGCGGCACATGACTGATTGTAGTACATGTTTTTCTTTTTTTAAGTAAAAAAAATTGATAACATGGACTAATTGCATAAAAATGATGCCGGGACAATTAAGCTGCAATTGTGGCACAAAAGGGAAAATAAATTTTGATCTGATGTTTAAATAAGAGGCTGACAAAATTGTAAACCTGAAAGTAAGGGATTGTTCAATCCTTTTTGTTGTATAAGCACTTTGAATTTTTTCCCCATTGACATTAGAAGCGTGTGAAGCAGCATTAAATTTTTTCTTACTTCAAAACTATTGTTTTCTTTTTCTTCTAATTTTCTCAAATGCTCAGTCAATCCAAGACCTAAAAGAAATTGTGATTGATTGGTAAACCCGCAATTAATCAAGCCATTCTTTGCTCCCCAAAAATTAAGCGCTGAAAAATTTACGTGGGCAGTTATATCCTGCTGCCCGATATTACTATAGGGAAGATCATTTACTGTGTGTTTATTATAGCAAACTATCGTTCCAAGCCGGTGATATGATTGATACAATTCAGAGGATGGATAGCCATAATCTATTGTGAGCACAAACCCTTTTTCTAAGGTAGAAGAAATATTTTTTAACCATTCAATTGCTTCCAGGTTCACTTCAGCGCAAAAATCATTTGGCAATTCAATCCCTAATGCTGTGAAATATTCTTTCAGATCATCCTGAGCAGGTTTCAGCATTTCAAAAAAACCGTGATCATAACCGACAAAAATTTCTTTAAGCTCGTTTTGTTTCATAATGACCTTATGAACTGAAAAATTGTCAAGCACTTCATTTGCTAAAACACAGCCAGTGAAAGATGGGATCTCATCAATTGTATCATACCAACTAATTTTTTCATTTATCAAATCACTATCAATGATCTTTTTTTCTTTCTGACGCATTGTTTCACTTTTTTCAATGATACAATACTTGAGCTTTTTATAAAATTCTTTTGAATGTTTAAGTTGTTGAAGTATATCGACACATAAGGACCCCATACCTGCGCCATATTCTACTATCGTAAAGTCTTGTTTGCTGGTCAGTCGCCACATCTCTTCCAATTGTCTTGCTATCACATTTCCAAAAACATTTGTGAAGTATGGGCTAGTATAATAATCTCCTTGCTTTCCAATTTTATCAGGAGAAGAAGTATAATATCCTAAACCAGGATAATACAAAGCCATTTCCATGAAATCATGAAAAGATATCGGCCCTTGTTCAAGGATCTTATTCTTTATTATATCTGAGAGAGGCATTTCCATGGAGACAGAGTTCATATCTTAAATTATTACTTCTGACGAATTATTGGTAAATAGTATTACCGAATCCATCATTGCCTCAATAGAATGATCAACCAGCTGGTGGAATGCCATTATTTGATGGGGCTGCATATCAACATCACCGTCAGGAGTTTTAACTCTTATGATTCCTTCCAGTACCTGGACAGTAAAAATGCCATCAACTAAATTATTTTTTAGAATTGCTTTGGCATGTAAACAGGTCAACACCATCGTTACCCGGCCAGTTTTAAAAACAGTAATACCATTACGATCATTTTTTTGCCAGGCTTCCTCACTTTTTAACTGCCTTACAAATTCTGGAATATTTACAAATACATAAGGTGCGTCAAGTACCCGATCACCCTCGGGGCGATTAAGTGTGGCTTCATTTCTTTTATTTTCCATAATAGTTTTAGAATTATGTACGCAAGAACCATACAATAATTCCAAAACGAGACCTAATATTTGCGTATGACTTTAATGTTGAGATATTTACCCAACTAATAACCTCCTACCTTAATATAATAAGGTGTAACATTGTTTTTAGATAAGCCGGAGTATGAATTATATTTTTTTAAGTAAGATCTTTTGTTGATTAAACTCGAGGGCTTTATCAAGAAAACTCAATAATAAGGGCCATTTAGTAGCAGACTCAAATGAATGCAGGTAATATTTACTGACGTCAATGATCACTTTATTGGCTTCTTGTTTTGCTACAGATTTGAATCCCCCTACCTCATTTTCCACTGACATATTAAGTTTGTCAACTCCATCAACTGCATACCCTGATGGTATAGTAAATTCAATTCGATAAGTGAAGCTGCGTGGAAAAGGCATATAAACATCTTTTGTTCTTTGGCGTTGATCCTTATCAATTGATATTTGCGATTGGATCAATTTGCCGATATCGAGTATATAATTGTTACCTGCTTTTTTCGACCATCCTTCTATTATAAATTCAACTTCAAATTCAAATGGTGAGTCTTTAGTAGCGCCAAAATTCAGGACCTTATAATTTTTCAATTCTTTTGCTTTTACATCATATGCCCGCTCGATCTCATTTTCAAAATCTTCTTTATGTTTTGTTCTTGCCTTTTGCAGCAATGTCTGCAATTCTTCAGTTTCTTTTTTTGCAGCCTTACCCCGATTATTATTTTGAGTGACTAAGTCATCAGTTATACCTACACTATTAGCATCCTGGGCGGCTACTTCTTCAAAAATCGTAAGTGCAGCTTGTTCATCTTTTTTAAGGTTGCCTTTGGAACTTTGCTTTCTTTTTATTTGAAATAGTTGTAGATCAGTTGCATCAAGATTTGCCGAAATAGTTTGCGATTCGACATTGTCTTTATATCCGGTTTCGGGCAACGTGATCGTGCTGCTGCTTTTGGTTCTCACAGTTACTATTTTGCCGCCAATCAGACTTTTTGTGTCAAAAGAATAAACCTTTGCTTTTTCGCCTTGCAAATAATAAGGTATTGCATTATGAAAGTCAAAATTATCAGCAAAGGAAAAGTATTGTGGCGAAGCGTCATTGGTTCTTACCAGCAATGAAAGATCACCTACACTGAAAAGATTGTCAAGGGAGAAATTGTTTCTACCAGCCACTACGAGAAGATCAGCTTCCTGCTTAAATTCCACCATCAAAACATTGACAAATGTCGATATGCGATAACGCTGATCATAAACATCGACCGAGTAATAACCGTTGTTGAAATTAGTTTGTAGGGTGAAATCATGAGTAAAATAGAGCCAGTTAAAATACCTGAACAGAAATGGAGCTATAGAGTCGGGTTTGTTGGCAGCAGGATGTTTGGAGATATAATCTTTCCATGCTGACCTTGCCCATTCTCTTTGTGCTTTATAGCCCCTGGTGCTTATTGCTCCATTGTAACATGCAGATTCCACGAAATTGGCCATATTTGTTTCGATCAGATCAGAATAAGCACTGCTGGTTCTTTCTACTTTTCCTTGTTTAATATCAGGCATACCCGTCCTTGAAATATTTGATCTTTTGTAATTCAAACGAATAACAGGCAATTGGCGATGAACAGATGACCAAACCAATCCTTTTATTTTGGGAATATTTGTAACTGCCATGTTCAAAACATTACCGCCACCTTCTTCGTCTGGAGTGATCTTAAAATCCGGCGCTCCGTTAATGCACTGATACTCGGCGGCAATGCGTGAATCCAATTGCAACGAAATGACATAATTCAGAATAGGATAATCATCACCCAACACATAGAGAAGCGGTGTGGTGTTATTATTATCAGCTTCCTGGTAATAATTGGCAACGTAGTAATCAATAATATCCCCGATACCGAGATCGGGTATAGCGATCTTACTTTTCTTTTCATCTTTCTCATCTTTCAATACCACGGCGCTTTCATCTACATTAACTGTTTTTGTTGTGCCGTTTGGCTTAGTTACCCGTATATTAATAAATGTATAATTCTTGAGCTTACCCAGCGAGCTCCAGTTTTTCGATTGGAGCTTAGTAAAACTGAGCTCTGAAAACTCCTTTAGCGCTGATTGATCATTGATCATTATTTTCTTGCGGAAAATATCGAAGAAATAAAATTTTGGCCCGGTGGAAGCAAAGAATCCTATTCTGTATTTGAATTTTGAATCCGACTCAAGTGTATGCTTTTGGGCAATAACCACGGCTGATTCATTTTTATATTGATCAGGTATAGTGTTGTTTTTAAAATAAGGATCAACGGAGCCGAATATCTTTTCATTCAGCTCATCTTTCATCTTTGTATAATCTTTGCTTTCATCTTTCTGCGCCTGGGTAAGTAAAGAAAAAACCAGGCAATACAAAAACATTAAAGGTTGTTTCATAGAATTTATTTAATAATAGTTTATTGTTTTTCAAAAATTATCTGTTCACGGTAATGAGTTCCCAAATCCTTTATTAATTGATTCCATTCAGAGAATGATTTTTTCTTTAGCATAATGTCGGAGATCCTGATCTGTTTTTTGTATTCGATCTTGTCGCCTTTCTTGTTATATATAATTGCAATTTGAATATTTGGATGTTTCCATTCCTTATTAGACGGTAACTGACTCACTTTATAACCGGCAGGAACTGAGATAAGAGATTCAGTAACGAGATTTACTTTGTAAGGAAGCATCACGTCGAGTCTGCGGTTTGAAGTATCAATAGTAAAGCCATCAAGCTCTTTGCGAAAATCGGCTTCGAGGTAGATCTCTTTTCCAAAAGAGGATGCGGCTCCTTTATGCTTGACGTTATATTTAATATTTAGAATAGAATCAGTGCCAAATAAAGTGCCGGTATTCAGTTCGTTGATCTCATAATTACTATTTTGTTCAGCAAGATAATCGCTCAATGCTTTTTGCAGGTTGTCTTTTTTAGTCCCCTGTATTCTCGTAAGAAGATCGGATCTTGCTTCTCCTTTAAAACTGATATTTACCGCACCCTGCAGATTTTCTGTTCCATCAAAAGTCAATGCTATTTTTTCCAGTTGGATGTTTTGCTCTGGAGTTACATCAGGCACCCGTTCTAAAATATATTTATCCCCGTCTTCTATCAATACCTGCCTGCCTTGTATTCTTTCTGCATATTCGTTAAATCCAATATTAGTTTCAGTCGCATCAAGAAAATATTTTTTTCCTTTATAAAATAAAGCGCAAATCATGTGATTATCTACCGCCATTGATGGTGTAGAATAATCGTAAGCAATATGATTGGTACCGATCCAGCAAAGGCGGGCATCAAACCCTAATGCCAGTAATAAGCCACGGGTGAGGTTAGCCATTCCTTTACAATCACCATATTTTTTATTCAATACATCGTTTGCCTTTGCAGGTTTGAATCCTGCGATACCATCTTCAAAAGCGATATAACGTATATTATGCTGCACCCAATTAAATACCTTTTTGATCTTTTGTATATCATCGGTAACACCTGCAGTAAGTTCATTTGCTTTTTGCTGTAATGCATTTTTATCATCACCAATATTCAGAACAAGCTGATGATACCATTTATACAGATCTCCCAGCGTATTAAAAAAAACGGTGTTGCCATTATTTGTTTGTGCCTCTTTACAAAGTATCATTAAATGTGGTTGGCTATAGGACCCGCCCGGAGAATATGTTTCGCTTGTATAAGCAGGAATGTCCTTTAATTCATAAATCACTACATCAGCATCTGCTTTCTGATCATAAGTTTTTGTTTTTTTAATGGTGTAACCATCAAAATTGAATTCTTTTATTTCGATCTTCATCCATTTTGGAATGGTAAAACTTACTGTTTTGTTTTCGGTAAAATAATTCTCGGTAAAATAGACGGTGCAGAAATAGCGGGGGTCCTTATACGTTTTTACCAATGATATTTCACTGTGGCTTCCCTTCTTTTCCAGGGGCACAGATACACGACATATTCTTGCATCAGAATAGAAAATATTTTCAATAGAATAATAATCACAACTAGGCGTTATCCATTTTGCCTTTTTGTCATCGACCTTAACATCAATATCAGTGATGGTTTCATTCTCATTATACATTTCTGAGAACAATACACTTGTCCGTACTTCATTGCAACGATATTTTTCAGAATATTTTTCGGTGATTGTTACTGGATTCTCTCCTTTACTTTGTGAGAAATTGAATGTTTGAATTTTTTGTTCGATCACAACATTTGAATCAGGTTTTTGGGAAAAGGCCATGTGTGAAAAAAACAAAGTTGCCACGATGGAAAGTGAGTGGGCTCGTAACGGCTGCATAGGATTATTTTAATAATGATTAAAGATGGTCAGTAAACATTACCCGGGTACAAAATAGAAATTATTTCACATACTTAAAAGCCTTTCAGATTGTAGTTTCATTAACGCTATAAACGGAATTTCAAACCCCAAATTGTCTCAGGTGATGGTCTAAATGTTTCCAGGTTGCTTTGCTCCAGTTGTGTTTGGTGAGTTTGCCGAATACAGGATGCTGTTCACCTTGAATATTTGTTTCGGTGAAATTGTTTACCAGGTCTATCAATTCAGCTTTTTCTTTTTCAAAATCTTTTTCAGTACCGGCCATAACAAATGTCGGATCGGTGGGCAAGCTTTGTTTGTATGGTTTTTCATCCCACAATTTGCTTTTAAAAAGTGGACCAATTAATCTCAGTAAAAAACTTCCTTTGGGCTGGTGTGTACCAAATGCGATGCGGATCGGCATTTGCACATGAGCAAGCATTTGCGAAACATTCATCTTACCCCATTGTCCCTGAGTTTGTGACGTAAGTTTATTGATGCGATCAATGATCTCCCGCTTTGCAGAAGGATCAAATAAGTTTTTTATTTCCATTTTATGGTTGATTAAAGTTTCGTTTCGTAATACGGGATCTCATCATGACTTGATGATTCCTTTTGGTACCAATATGCCTGTGTTACTATATGTCCATCTTTTGTTCTTAACAGTCTTCCAAAAATAGCATTGGTAGGATTAAAAGCAAGATTAGTTACACCGATAGTAAATGTTTCCGGAGCCTGGATTTGAGGTTCGGGGTTTGATGTTTGAGGTTGAGATTCTCCCTCCGTTGTTGCCGCTGGCTTGGGCACAGGTGCAACTTTTGGTGGGGGAGAAGGAACAACTACAACTTCAAAATTGTTTGTTTCTAAAAGATCTTTTAGAAAAGCGACTCTTTCTTTTGAAGCATTCTTTTCCACGATGGCGCATTTAATTCCACCCAATTCTTCAAACTCATGATTTTTATTGATAGCCATTTCTATAATTTTTTTACCGCGAAGCTGCTAAGTTTAGCAAAGGCCGCTAAGAAGTTCTTATGAAACTTTGCGAATTCTTTGCGCCTTTGCGGTTAAATTATTTTACCAAAGAATAAATATACTGGTATGCACCGCTCATCAATCCTGTAACAATTATTCCTCCGATACAAATGATCATCGCAATTCTTGGTGACCAGCTTGTTTTTATTTGCTCAATAGGATTTTCATTTGCATCCATAAAAATTGCTTTGATCACTTTTAAATAATAATACAAAGAGATCACCATATTCAACGCGGCAATAGTGATAAGCAAATAATTCCCTTTGCCTGCTCCTGCAAGTAACAAAAAGAATTTACCAAAGAAACCAGCAGTGGGGGGAATGCCACCCAATGAAAACAAGGCGATCGCTAATACCCAACTTAGGCTCCTATTGTTTTTATAAAATCCTTTATAGTCATTAATATTTTCCTTTCCTGTTACGGCACTTACTAAATTAATAACTCCGAATGCGGCAAGGTTTGAGAAAATATAGATCAGCACAAAGAAAATAACCGAAGCACTTCCTTCTGCTGATTGACCGGTGATACCTATTAATATAAAACCAACTTGCGCAATGGATGAAAAAGCAAGGAATCGTTTCATGTTCTGTTGACGTAAGGCAAATAAATTACCAATGATCATCGTGAGCACTGAAATAAGAAATAATATATTATACCAGCTTTCATTCAGTGGAGTGAACACATTATATAATGCTGAAACAAGAACAAACAAAATCGCTCCTTTTGAAATAACGGATAAATAAGATGTAACTGCTACCGGCGAGCCTTCATACACATCGGCTGTCCACAAATGAAAAGGAACAGCAGAAATTTTAAAACCAAACCCTGCAATCAATAAGATGAAGGAAAACACTTGTAGTGGGTTACCATTCAAATGTGCAGGAATTTCAGCAAAACTTAATGTGCCGGTACTACCGTATAGCATAGAAATACCAAATAATAATAATCCTGATGAGAATGCCGAAGAAATAATCATCTTAAATGCGGCTTCAGATGATCTACGTTTCTCCAGGTCAAAATTGGCAAGAGCTGCTAGTGGAATAGTGGAAAGTTCCAATGCAAGGTAAAACATCAGCAGGTTATTGCTGCTGATCATAAAGAACATGCCGAGTAATGTTGAAAAAAGTAATATGTAAAACTCAGGCACATGTTTATGATCTTTTAGCCAATTATAAGATTGCAGAGAAATAATAAGTGTACCGAGGTTTAGCAAATTCTTTTCGAATGTCAGTAGTTCGTTTGTGCGAAACATATCTCCAAATAAAGTTCCTGATTGTTGAAAAAAGAATCCTGAAATAAGATTTAGTGTTAGTAAAATATTTACAAAATTGATAAGCGTCTCATTCTTTGTTTCCTCTTTACCCAATTTTACAAACAACAAAATGAAGATGATAGAGGTTATCACCAGTTCTTGCTTCATCAATATGAAAAATTCGTTTACCATGTATTACTTTATTACAGCAGCAATTTTTTGAATGATGATATCTGTTCCAGGATTGATCAAATCTTTTAATAAAAATGGCGCAATACCAATTACAACAATTCCAAGGACCAACAACCCGGCCGCCAATCTTTCATTCCATCCTGCATCGCCAAGCGATAAATGTTCATTATTTACAACCGGTCCCATGATCGCTTTACCCGTTGCTCTTAAAATATAAACCGCCGTCACAACGATCGAAGCACATGCAATGATTGTAGCAATACGATAAAATGCATCTGCCTTTTGCCATGAGCCCATGAACACCGTCATCTCTGCAACAAAACCACTGAAACCAGGTAAACCAAGAGAACATAAACCCGCAATTACAAACACAGTAGAAATAAACGGCATCATTTTCATCAATCCTCCTAACTGTGCCACTTGTCTTGTATGTGTTCTGTCATATATCATCCCGATAACTGCAAAGAAAAGAGCTGTCATTAATCCATGTGATACCATTTGCATCACGGCTCCATCAATCGCTGTTTTTGTTAGCATACCAATACCTAATAAAACAAATCCGCAATGACTTACGGATGAATAGGCATTGATATATTTCAGATCGGTCTGCATCATCGTAGCAAAGGCACCATATAAAATAGCAATGCAAGCCAGCACAATTATAATTGTTGAATATTCATGTGCAGCATCCGGCATTAAATAAGTCGCCACTCTCAAACATCCATAACCACCAAGTTTCATTGAAATGCCGGCAAGAAACATAGATGCCGCTGTGGGAGCTGATGAGTGTCCATCGGGAACCCATGTATGAAATGGGAACAATGCAGTAAAAATTCCAAAGCCAATAAATGCAAAAGGGAAAAATAATTTCTGTACTTCAATCGGAATATTCATTCCTGCGATCTGGGTTAGGTCAAAACTGTGTGTACCATTTATGTTTGTATTGAAATAGATTCCTGCCAGGCCTACAAATACCAATGCAGAGCCACCCATTAGCATCAATGCAAGTTTCATGGCACTGTATTCTTTTTTTCCGCTGCCCCAAATGCCGATGAGTAAAAATTTGGGGATCACTGCCACTTCAAGGAAGAAGAATAATGTAAACAGATCAAGCGCAATAAAAAACCCGTAAGCACCAAGACTTAAAAATATCAGCAGGAAGAAAAATTCTTTGTTTAGCTTTTCCATCTTCCATGAAACCAACACACCGGCTATCACAACAAATGCTGTTAATAAGATCATGGCGATAGATATTCCATCCACGCCGGTATGATAATTAATATTCAGCGGCGCATACCATGTATAATTATTTTCAAATAGAAAATTCGAAGTATTTCCACTGGCTCTTTCCTGCCTGTAGAAATAAAATAAAACAAATGCAAATATCAATTGTACAGCGGAGCCAAACAGTGCAATAGTTCTTACCTGCTTCAATCCTTTCACAAACAAAATTCCAACTGCTGTGATCAGTGGAACAAGTATCAGTAATGTGAGGTTCATTTATTATGTTTATCGTTTATGGTTTTCGGTTTTAAAACATCAAACCTCGAACCTCAAACTTCAAACAGTTACTTCCACAAATACAAAAACACAATTGCCAGTGCAACAATTCCTCCAAAGAAATAGATGGCATAACTCTGCACTTTACCCGATTGAATGCCTTTTATAAAACCGGAAACTGATGCTGTTGTATTGGCAATTCCATTCATTAGTCCATCCACAATATTCCTGTCGATCCACGCTGCCGGGCGACCAATGAGATTAAAAATTATTTTCTTAGTGATGAAAAGATAGATCTCATCAATATAGAATTTCTTGTAGGCTGCTCTATATAAGCCACCCAAAGATTGTGATATCTTTTCAGCCTTAGTACTTTCTTTCTTGTACATCCACATTGCCAGCAAAATTCCAATTACACCAAATGCAACGGGAGCAATGGAGAACATTGGGTCAAAATGTGATTTCAACATTGTTTTGTCTGATGAAACATACTCTCCAAAAGGAATTAAACCGGCAAAAATTGAACAGAAAGCTAATATCATCAATGGAAATTTCATTGAGAATGGCCCTTCTCCATGGTGATTATGAACTTCAGTTTGTTTATTCCAGAAAATAGAAAAGTATAAACGGAACATATAAAATGCTGTAAGGCCAGATGTGAAGAGTGCCACTCCGTAAACTATTTTATTGGAATTATATGTTGCCAATAAAATTTCTTCTTTACTAAAAAACCCTGCAAGTGGAGGAATACCTGCAATTGCCAAACAGGCCACAAGAAAACTGAAATTGGTAATTGGTAAATATTTTCTTAATCCACCCATATCTTTCATTTCATTGCTATGAATAAAATGGATCACTACGCCAGCGCCAAGGAATAAAAGTGATTTAAAGAAAGCATGAGTGAATAAGTGGAACATGGAAGCGGTGTATCCTAATCCGTTTTCTCCTCCATAACCCGAAACTCCCAAAGCAAACATCATGTAACCGATCTGCGACATGGTAGAGTAAGCCAACACTCTTTTGATATCTGTTTGCGTGCAGGCAATAATGGCAGCAAGAAATGCAGAAACAATTCCGACAACGGTTACAATACTTAATGATACAGGAGTAAGTGTGAACAAGGGAAACAACCTGGCAACGAGATAAACTCCGGCAACAACCATTGTAGCCGCATGTATCAATGCAGAAACAGGGGTGGGGCCTTCCATTGCATCCGGTAACCAGATATGCAAGGGAAACATAGCTGATTTACCAGCACCACCAATAAAAATCAAAGTCAATCCCCAGGTAAGTGCACTTACCCCAACAAAAGATGCGGTGGTGATTGCAAGAAATTGCGATGATTGTTGTGATGTCAATCTTTCAATAAGTGTGTTGAAATCAAGAGTGCCACCATAAAAAGCAAGGATCAGAATGCCAACGAGAAAACCAAGATCAGCAAAACGAGTAACTACAAATGCTTTTTTGGAAGCAGCAACTGCAGAGGGTTTGTCGTAATAATAACCGATCAGTAAGTAAGAGGATACACCCACCAGTTCCCAAAACATATAGATTTGGAATAGGTTGCTTGAAACAACCAATCCCAGCATTGAAAATGTAAACAAACCAAGAAATGCATAATAAGTTGCAAATCGTTCTTCACCTTTCATATAACCTAAGCTGAATATATGCACCATCAATGAAACAAACGTCACCACTACCAGCATCATTACTGAAATGGGATCGAGAATGATACCCATATCAATACTAACATTTTCAGAAAAGGATAACCATGTAAATTTTACCGCAGTTATTGTTTGATAACTGTCTTCCACTTTTCCATCAACAAAAAAATAATTATAAGCAGTGTATAATGACAATACAGTAGATACCAGTAGTAAACCCGTTCCAATGATGCCGGAAGAGTGTTTTAAATATTTTCTTCCGAATAAGCCAAGCAATACAAAACCTACAAGAGGCAGAAGAGGGATCAATGCTATGTATGAAGCGTAGTTCATCTTTAATATTTCATTTCTTCGGCTGTTTCCACATCAATCGATTTGTGGCTGCGGTAGAGATTAATGATAATAGCTATCGCCACTGCAGCTTCTGCCGCTGCAATCGTAATAATAAATATGGTGAAGAAAATGCCGTCGAGTTTGTCGGGATACAGATATTTGTTAAACACAACAAAGTTTATGTTCACACTATTTAATATCAATTCTATTGACATCAGCATAGTGATCATGTTACGGCGTGTAAACAAACCGTACATACCGATGAAGAATAAAGCAGTGCTTACAAATAAAATATGCGATACAGGTATGTCAGTCATAAACTTTATTCAGCTATTTCTTTTT
>Ga0207712_10001396_pt1 | contig 16510 bp, 15 predicted proteins | sample KBSS44metaG_FD_184402 | JGI IMG/M metagenome (GOLD analysis project Ga0207712, IMG submission 184402) | Switchgrass rhizosphere microbial communities from Kellogg Biological Station, Michigan, USA - KBS S4-4 metaG (SPAdes) (version 2) | ecosystem: Host-associated > Plants > Roots > Rhizosphere... | reverse complement strand
ACGACACTCTTCAGATCAAGGGCGGACGTGGCTACGAGACTGCCGACAGTCTGCGGAGCCGCGGAGAGAAGCCCGATCCGGTCGAGCGCCTCATGCGAGACATGCGGATCAACCTGATCTTCGAAGGATCAAGCGAGATCATGCGGCTCTTCATCGCCCGGGAGGCGGTGGATACCCACATGCGGGTCGCGGGCGACCTGATCGATCCCAAGGTCCCGGCGGGCCAGAAGCTGGGTGCCCTGCTCAAAGCGGGAGCCTTCTACGCCTTCTGGTATCCCAAGCTCTGGCTCGGTGTGCGAGGGTGGTTCGGGTTCGGCGAATTCGGCCGGCTGGCTCCGCACATGCGCTTTGTCGAGCGGTCGTCGCGACGGCTGGCCCGCTCGCTATTCCATTGTATGGTGCGCTTCGGTCCCATGCTGGAGAAGCGGCAGGCAGTCCTGGGCCGGCTGGTGGAAATTGGAGCGGAACTGCTCGCGATCGCTGCAGCCTGTAGCCGGGCGCATGCGATGCTCAAGAAGAATCCCCGGGAGACGGGTCCCCGCGAGCTGGCCGACGTCTTTTCCCAGCAGGCGAGACTCCGGGTGGAGCAGAAGTTCCACGACCTATGGCACAACACCGACACGGCGACCTATACTACCGCGCGCCACGTGCTGGACGATCACTTCCGCTGGCTGGAAGAGGGGATCGTCCGGGAGTAAGTCTGGCCAAGCGTCGCCGGTTAGTGATCAACGCTCAGGGGAGAGAAGGAATGGCCATCGCCGAAGGAAAGACCCTGCCGTTCGTGGGTCCCGAGCAGGTGGACACCAAGGTGCTCGAGACCTTCGGTTACGAGGGGCCGGACCAGGAGATAGTCACTGAGACCGACGAGTTCAGCGCCGTCTGCCCCTACAGTGGGTTGCCGGACTTTGCCAAGCTCGTCATCAAATACATGCCGCGGAACCGCTGTGTCGAGCTGAAGAGTCTCAAGTACTACGTGGTGGGCTACCGGAATGTCGGCATCTTCCAGGAGCACGCGACCGCCAAGATAGCGGAGGATCTCTTCCAGGTACTGGAACCGCAGTCGCTCGAGGTCACTACGGTCTATAACGTCCGGGGCGGGTTTCTCACCACCTGCACGGTGCGGCTTCCGCGGAACGACTGATCATTCCTTCCAACGAGCCGGCCTGATCGCGTCGGCTCGCTTGGTCCTGCAGGGTTTGGGTTTGCGCAGGACACCCGATTCGTCCGAACTTATTTTTGCGGGGGGGCCCCCCACCGCATCCGTTGTTTATCGCAGCTGCGCAAAACCCTATGAGGGCGGGTTGCCAACACCGGGGTCCAATGCCCGATACTGGCAACCGGCCTCAGAGACCTCCAGATCGATTAGTTCCCCGCCAGCCCCGGCGACGGCTTGAGCACGACCGGCGGAGTTGCCGGACGCTTGGGCCCCCGCGGTAACAACTGATCCAAGTTCGCCAGCTCGTACGCCGTCACCGCCATCACCGCCGACGCCTGCATCAGGTCAGGTCCCACCGCGTGCTCGTAGGTGTCACTCTGCGAGTGGTGAGTGTGGTTATAGCCCCGTGTGATCTGGTCGAAGTTCCAGGCCGGCACGCCGTAGGGAATGAACGACAGGTGGTCGGTGCCGCCCTTATTCCCCTCTCGCACGTCCTTGGCACCCATAGACGCGACCGGTGCCAGCAACGCCTCCCACAAGGCCCGATCGTCGTTCCGTCCCTGCAGCGCCTGGCCGGTGATCGCACCGGTGCCGTTATCGAGAACCAGCACTGCCTGGATGCTGTCCATATCGGCGGCATGGGCCGCGGCGTAGGCGTTGGAGCCGAGCAGACCTTCTTCTTCGCCGGTGAACAGGATGAAGCGGATCGTGCGGCGCGGCTTGAGGCCTGACTGTGCGATCACCCTCGCAGCCTCGAGGACCACCATCGAGCCAGTCCCGTTGTCGGTCACACCCGTACCGAGGTCCCAGCTGTCGAGGTGAGCGCCCAGAATCACCACCTGCCCCGGCAGCTCACTCCCCTTGATCTCCGCCACTGTATTCCACTGGGTGACGGCCGACTTGCCAAACTGATTGTCGACTCGCGCCTCCACCTTGGGCGTCATCCCCGCCTGGAGCTGGCGATCGAGCATCCCGTAGTCCTCGTGCGAGATGACGATGTTGGGCAGCGTCGAGACCCGGTTGGGTGAGCCGCTCATGTTCATGAGCGCCTGCTCCTTGGCGCCATCGGTCAGCGTCCCCAGCGCTCCCGCCTTCTTGAGCATGTAAAGCGCGTCCAGCGCGAACTGCCGCCGCTTTTCCATCGCGGCCTGCGAGGTATCCGCTGGTGGCTGGAAGCGCCGCTGCCGCTCGGCCGCCTGCGCCGCTGAATCCTCCGCGGTCATGGGAATGCCGTCGGTATTCCAGACCGGGAACGGTGCCGAGGGAAGGATCCACTTCCCTTTCACCTTGTCCTGGTAGACCGCGAGGCTTTCGGGCGTCGAGAAGTTGGCGCGTATGACGGTACCGGCCAGCGTCTTCCCATTGGTACCCGCGGTCCAGGCCCAGCTGTGCCCGGTGATCTGACGGGGGAACGGTTCGAGCAGGCGGACCTGGATCGGGCCCCGCTCCCAAGTCACTCCGAAGTTCCATGGCTCGAGCGTCGCGGTGAGGCCGTAGCCTTGGAACTTGGACGCCGTCCAGTCATTGGCCTTTCGCGCCGCGGCGGAGCCGGTGAGGCGGGGCCCGATGGCATCGGCGAGATACTGCAGGTTGGCCATGACCTCGGAATGGTTCATGGCCTGATCGATCAGGGCTCCAGCCGGGGTCGTGTCGACCTGGACCTGAGCATGAAGCGGGTATGCGATCACCAGCGCGGCGGCGACAAGTAGCGATGATCTCACAGTCGGAAGGCTCCTCAAGAAAAAGCGGGTCGAGGTTGGCGGTAAGGCGCGGTTGGTCGGGCAAAAGCCGCTGTAGAGTCGCCAGTCGGGTCACCCCGAGCAAGTCCATCTCAGGAATCGAAACGTTCCCCGGCGCAACGGTCGGAGTTGCGGAGGCCTTAGGTTAGCCGTAATGTGTAAAACGTCATTTGATCATTACAGCCGCCGGCGAGCCCGCTATGCGCCTCCTTCCGCCGTTAGTCGTTGCCTTGAGTCTGAGTCCTCCCTCTTCACTGACTGCCCAAAGCGGCTGCTGGACGGTTCCGGATACGGCCGCAATCAAGGACAGCGCTCGGGTGGCGCACGCCGCAGGACTGCGCGTCATCCACGCAACCGCGCTAAGCGGCAGTCAGCCGGTCATTGACGGAAGCCTCGACGATGCCGTGTGGTGTGAAGCCCGAGCCGACAGCGACTTCGTGCAGAGCAGTCCCAACCCGGGGGCGCTCGCAACTCTGCCGGCAGTAGTTCGAGTGATGTACGACGACGCAGCGGTGTACGTGGCCGTCAGGCTGTTCGACCCGAGTCCCGATTCGGTGCTCGCTCCCTACCCCCGTCGCGACGACGAGAACACCTCGGATTGGGTGTTCGTCGAAGTGGATACCCGGTTTGACCGGCGATCGGGCTACAGCTTTGGGCTGAACCCAAGAGGCGTTCAGGTTGACGGCACCTGGTCCAACGACGTCGACTACGACGTCGCGTGGAACGGAGTCTGGAGCGGCGCCTCGCGAATCGATTCCGCAGGATGGGCTGCCGAGTACCGCATTCCCTGGTCTCAGGTGGCGCTGGGGCGAAGCACGGCGGGAGCCCCGCTCACTTGGGGGATCAACGTCTATCGCTACACCCCTCATCGTGGGGAGTCGGACAACTGGTCGCCACGGCTACCGACGGTGGTGGGCATCGTCTCCCACTTCAATCAGCTGCAAGGGCTGACGGTCCCTCGGCACTCGCGTAGTCTCGAGCTGGTGCCCTACGGCGCGGCGAGCGGAACCCGCAGCCCCACCGGTTCGAGTCAGGATGCGACCGGAGGCGGTGATCTCCGCTTCCGGCCCACGCCGTCAACATTTGTCGGACTCTCGATCCATCCTGATTTCGGACAGATCGAAGCAGATCCCTCGCAGGTAAACCTCACCACCTTCGAGACCTTTTTCCCCGAGCAGCGGCCCTTGTTCCTCGAAGGCGCGGACGTCTTTCAGTTCAACTCCCAGCTCGGCTTCACTTCCCGAGGCACCTCGTTCGACCAGGAGAGTCCCTTCTACTCGCGGCGCATCGGACGTCCACCCCACGGCTCGGTGCCCGACGGCGCTCTCAGCGCCGAGGTACCCCAAGCCACGACTCTGCTCGGCGCGGGGAGGGTTTCGGGCCGAGTGGGAGAATGGTCTGGCGGACTTTTCTCAGCCATGACCGATGAGGAGGATGCCAAGTATGTCGATCCCTTCGGTGTGCACCGCCGGCTCCCGGTCGAACCGCTTACCAGTTTTGCGGTCGCTCGGACAACACGCGAGTTTCGAGATGGCGCCAGTGCCGTTGGAGTCATGGGCACCTTCGTCGATCGAGCGAACATGACCTCGAGTCTCGACTCGCTGCTGCCCAAGTCCGCGATCGTCCTGGGCAGCGACTTCCGCCATCGCTTCGCGGGAGACCGCTACGAGGTAAGTGGCTTCGCGCTGGGGACCCAGGTCGAGGGGAGTGCGGAAGCTATCGAAGCGATCCGGCTCGACCCGCGGCATGGATATGGGCGCCCCGATCTGCAGAATCCCGATGACGGCAGCATTAGTCACACGAGTCTCACCGGCGCTTCTGCGCAGGCTCGGATCGCGAGGGTGGACGGGAGCCTTCTCTGGGATGTCGCCGGCCGGGTAGTGACACCCGGGTTCGAGATGAACGATCAGGGGTTTCAGCGGAACGCCAACTGGTTGCTGCTCGCCGGAACCTGGCGGTACCGGGTGTACCGGCCCGGCCACACGATCCGCCGGTGGTCGGTCGGATCGAATCAACTCGGCATCGGGTGGACCTTCGAGGGAGAGCAACGGGCCGCCATTGCCAACCTGAGCGGCTCGCTCGATTTTCGGAATTACTGGGGAGGGTCACTCTCCCTCGATCACGAATTTCCGGTGACTGATCCCGAGGTGCTCCGTGGCGGGCCAGCCCTTCCCATCCCTGCAAGAAATCGGATCACCGCTACCGCATACACCGACTCTCGGAAACGATGGCAGATCACGGTTACCGGGAGCGGGGAGCGGGAATCGAAGAGCGAGTCACTGATCGGGAGTCTTTCCGTTGACTTTGGCGGATTCGTGACCGACCGCTTGCAGCTTGGCATCTCGCCCTACGTGGCGTCCGCCACCGAGGGATGGCAGTACGTCGACCAGCCCATTGATGCCTCCGGAGTGCGCCGCTATTTCCTCGGCCGGCTGGAGCAGACGACCACTTCACTCACCGTACGAATGACCTACGCCTTCTCACCTAAACTCACGCTGCAACTTTACACCCAGGCATTCCTGAGCGGTGGGGCGTACGATCGTTTCAAGGAAGTGGTCGCGAAGCAGGTTCGAGAAATCGCGCCGGCACGAATCACCCACGACGTCCAGGCTGGTCAGTACATCATCGATCAGGGAACCACGACTACCGCGATCTTCAGCGAGCCGGCATTTTCGGAACGGGACTTGAACCTGAATTTCGTGCTGCGCTGGGAGTTTCAGCCCGGTTCGACGCTCTACTGGGTGTGGACTCGACGGGGCAGCGATCCGACCACTCAACCCTTCGATCTTCACCAGGACCTGAATCGCCTGTGGAGTGCTCCTGCATCAGACGCCCTGCTGGTGAAGATCAGCTATTGGATCGCCACCTGACCCGATGAGCGGTGCCGCGACTCTTGCACTTATCAGCGGGCACCTCGCCCTCGACTTCGCCAATACGGCGGGGTGGCACGCGAGCGACCACCGAAACGAGTGGCTGAACGCGTACGGGGACTTCATCGCCTGGGCGAGACATGCGGCGGGGTTGCCCGCGAAGGAAGCGACTGCCCTCCTGCAGCTCGCCGACAAGCATCCTGGTAAAGCACAACAGGCATTTGTGAAGGTTCTGCAGCTGCGTGAGGCCGACTATCGGGTTTTCGCGGCGCTTTCGCAGGGACGACTACCGACACAAGCCGACTTGGACCAGCTCCACGCCGCTCACATCGCAGCACTCGAGGCGGCTCGCTTCGCTCCCGGTGCCGATGGGCGACCCGTGCTGGACTGGTCACCCGGGGGCACCGATCTCCTCCGCCCGCTCCACCCAGTCATGGTCGCCGCGACCGACCTGCTCGGAGCCGACGATCTCAAGCGGCTCCGCCAGTGTGGCAATCATCCCTGCGGCTGGCTTTTTCTCGATCGGAGCAGGAACGGCTCCCGCCGGTGGTGTTCCTCAAGCGAATGCGGCAATGCCACCCGGGTGCGTCGCTTTCGCGCGAAGCAGGGCTCGAGCTAGCTGCTCACGTCTCCGGCGAAACGCGGGAACGGCGCCGGCGCGGAAGCGCCATGACATAGCCTGTGACCACACTGACGAGCGCGGTCCCGGCGATGAGGATCAACAACCCAACAATCGTGCCTCGGCTCGCATTTACGCCGCGCAGCACTCCGAACGTGTGAAGCCCGCCCATCACGTTCCTGAATCGCTTGAGCTTGTCGGTAACCCGTGTGGCACCACCGGCCTCGATCTCCACGACCGTGGATGCCTTGTCGGAGAATACGACCCGGTATCCCGAGGAACCCTCGCCCGAACCGACGCGCTTGGCCTTTGCCGGCGCCGAGATCCCCGACGCCTGCCTCGCGATCACCACGGCGAGAGAGTCGTTGATCACGACCAGCTCTCCGTTCCGGGCGTCGACCAGGACAGTCCCCGAAGCCGTCGAGAGCTTGTAAATCGGCGCCGTCCCCATTGCGATCAGGTCGATCCGGGTAACCGGCGCGTTGCTCTTGGCCGAAGCCTGCGCTGGCGAAATCACCGCGGCGCTGAAATCGAGCCGAGGGGTCGGCGGGCCCGGCGGTCTGGGGCCGGTCACCATGACGATGCCGGTGAAGAGCCACATTGCGAGGATCACCCCGACACTGACCCCGATCCATTTGTGCCACTTGTAGATGAGCTTCAGCACCGCGACTCCGCGTCATGATGTTGGGTCGAACTGTCCTGCCCCACGCCCACCAGCCGTTCCGCTAACACGCTGATCTGTGTTGCTCCAGGCACGGCCGCGATCCACTCCGCCGGCACGGCCGACTCGCCATCGCGCGCTCCCATGAGGCCGCCGGCAATCGCCGCATTGGTGTCGGTATCTCCCCCCGCATTGACCAGCCAGACCAATCCCCGGCGGAGGTTCGGCTCATGGTAAGCAAACCAGAGTGAAATCTCCATCGCGTGAACCGCATATCCCGCATTGGGACCCAGGACTGGAAGATCGTCCCGAGTCTCCAGCGGCACCCGTCGCGCAGCGGCGAGCACCTCGTCCGGCGCATCGTTGTTGCGCAGCGCTTCGATCACGTCGGGGATGAAGTCGCGCTTCCCGAGAAGAAATCTCGCGGCCGCGACGTTCACGGCCACCGCGGCCCAGGCGCACCGTTCGTCGGGGTGGGTCAAAATCGCGGTGTGATACGTCCCGCTCACCAGGTTGGCCGGAGTGCGATGGGTCGCCAGTGCTACCGGCAGGCAGCGAGACACCGGACCGTTCCCCGCCTGCCCACCGGTCGTGCCGGGTGGAGAATCGTGCTGCGCGATGTGCTCCAGCGCGGTTCGGGTCCAGATCCCGATCCCCCGGCCATCGCGCCGCATCCACTCGATCCAGCGCTGGGCCAGACGCCGGAAATCCATCTCGGGCTGAAGCAGCTCCTCGGCGAGCAGCAGGGTGAGCGCCAAGTCGTCGTCGTAGGGCGACGGTTCGGAGTCCTGACGCAGCACCTCTTGCAGGCCGCCGGGGAATTCCCGGGCGATCCGGTCCGCAGTACCCAGGAACTCGGTGGGGACGCCGAGCGCATTGCCGGCGGCGTGACCCAGGAGAGCGCCGCGGGCACGGGCGGCGAGCGAAGGGGGTGGTGACCAAGAGGACATTGGCCGCCGAATATACTCAGCCGGGTTGGCCTCGAGCCTCCCCATTTCGGAGATCGCGCGGGGACGGCTATTTTCCTTGCTTCCTGTAAGCGACCCAGCCAAGGATTCGCCCGTGGCCAAAGACTCACTGACCATTACCGACAACCGGACCGGCAAGACCTACGAGCTGCCGATCACCGAAGGCACCATCAAGGCGCCCGACCTCCGCAACATCAAACTGGATGCCGAGGATTTCGGCCTGATGACGTACGATCCGGCCTTCCTCAATACCGCTGCCTGCCGCAGCGCCATCACCTTCATCGACGGCGACCGCGGCATCCTGAGATATCGCGGCTATCCCATCGAACAGATCGCCGAGAAGGCAAGCTTTTTGGAAGTCGCCTATCTGCTCTGTGAAGGTGAGCTCCCCACCCGGGCTCAGCTGGACAAGTGGGAAGACGACGTCAGGTATCACACCTACGTCCACACCAACATCATCAAGTTCCTCGAGGGCTTCCGCTACGACGCGCACCCGATGGGTATGCTGCTCGGGGTCGTCGGAGCGCTTTCGACCTTCTATCCCGACGCGAAGAACATCGAAGACCCGGCATCGCGCTACCTGCAGCGGATCCGGCTCATCGCCAAGCTGCCCACGATAGCGGCGTTCGCCTTCCGGCATTCTCGAGGGCTGCCCTACGAATTCCCCAGAAATGACCTGGGCTACATCGCGAATTTCGTCAACATGACCTTCAGTATCGGCGGCCGGCACGAGCCCAATCCGGTACTGCAAAGGGCGCTGGAGATCCTGCTCATTCTCCACGCCGACCACGAGCAGAATTGTTCTACCAGCGCGGTCCGCGCCGTCGGATCCTCGAACGTGGATCCATTCTCGGCCGTGTCCGCGGGCATCGCCGCTCTGTACGGACCGCTCCACGGTGGCGCCAACGAAGCGGTCCTGGTCATGCTCGACGAGATCGGCGACAGGAAAAACATTCCCGCCTTCATCGAGAAGGTGAAGCAGGGAAATGGTCGCCTGATGGGATTCGGCCACCGGGTCTACAAGTCCTACGATCCGCGCGCCAAGCTGATCAAGAAGGTCGCGTATGACGTCTTCGAACAGACCGGCCTCAATCCCAAGCTGGAGACCGCCCTCGAGCTGGAGAAGATCGCGCTGGAAGATGAGTACTTCATCAAACGGAAGCTCTATCCCAACGTGGACTTCTACTCCGGCATCATCTACCAGGCGATGGGCTATCCCACCGATTACTTCACGGTGCTCTTCGCACTGGGACGGCTCCCCGGATGGGTCTCCCAGTGGGAGGAAATGCTCCTGGACAAGGACACCAAGATCGCCCGCCCGCGGCAGATCTACGCCGGCTATCCGCAAAGAGAGTTTGTGCCGATGGCCATGAGGGGGTCAGGAGATTGAAGATTGAAGATTTCAGATTGAAGATTGAAAAGCACCGCCCCGCAGACTGAAGAGGACCTGGAGGAACTTCTCTCGCGTCCGACCCAGGGCGTGATGGAGGTTCTCGCCACCCTTCCCGGCGACCTCCTCGTCCTGGGCGCCGGGGGCAAGATGGGGCCGAGTCTGGCGCGCATGGCCCAACGGGCCTTGGCCGAGCGGCACCGAGTCATCGCCGTATCACGCTTTAGAGATCCCGCGAGCCGGCAGAAGCTGGAGCAGGCGGGGATCCGGACCATCGCGGCAGACCTGCGAGACCCCGCCGCGGTAGCCGCTCTTCCCGACACGCCCGACCTGATTTTCATGGCCGGGCAGAAGTTCGGGACCAATGCGGCCCCGGCCGAAACCTGGGCCATGAACGCGCTGGTACCGGCACTGGTCGCGGCCCGGTACCCGGGTCGCCGGTTCGTCGTCTTCTCGACCGGCAATGTCTATCCGCTGGTTCCCGCCAGCTCCAAGGGCGCGCTGGAGAACCACCCCCTGGGACCGGTCGGGGAATACGCCATGAGCTGTGTCGCGCGCGAGCGGCTCTTCGAGGACGCTGCGAGTCGCGACGGCACCAGGGTCACCATCTTCCGACTGAACTACGCCAACGATCTTCGCTACGGCGTGCTGCTGGACCTGGCGCGGCGGGTCCTGACCGGAGAGCCGGTAGACCTGAGCATGGGACAGGTGAACCTGATCTGGCAGGGCGACGCCAATGCGCGGGCACTCCAGTGTCTCGCCCTCGCCTCGAGTCCAGCCACGATTCTGAATGTCACCGGGCCCGAAGTATTGAGCGTGCGAGCCCTGGTGAAAAAGATCGGCGACTATGCCGGGCGGGAACCGGTGTCGAAAGGAGCGGAGGGGGCCGACTCCCTGCTGAGCGACGCCAGCCGGTCCATCCAGCTCTTCGGCCCACCAGTCGTGTCGGTTGACACCATGATCGAGTGGACGGTCTCCTGGTTGAGGCAGGGGGGGCGAGTCCTCGGCAAACCCACGCATTTCGAGGAACGACATGGGCAGTTCTAGCTGGATATCCATCCATGACTGACCTGCGAACCCACCTGCTCGCCGGACAGGTCATTCCCGCTCATCCACTGGCCCTCACCGCCGACCGAAAGCTCGACGAGCGTCGCCAGCGAGCGTTGTCCCGGTATTACATCGGAGCCGGCGCGGGTGGGCTCGCGGTTGGAGTCCACACGACTCAGTTCGCGATCCGGGATCCCAAGCACGGCCTGTTCGAGCCGGTACTCGCTCTCGCAGCCGAAGTCGCAAGAAGCGAACAAGCGCGTTCAGGGCGAAAGGTGGCGCTGGTGGCGGGTGCAGTGGGCCGCACCGCCCAGGCTGTTGCCGAAGCGGAGACCGCCGCGAAACTGGGGTATGACGCGACACTGCTCTCTCTGGCCGCCTGGCAGGACGCGACCGACCAGGAACTGCTGGCACACTGCCGCACCGTCTCCGGCGTGCTTCCCCTCTTTGGTTTTTATCTCCAGCCCGCTGTCGGCGGCCGCCACCTGGGCTACCAGTTCTGGCGCGGGCTGGCCGAGTTGCCTGGTCTCGTCGCCATCAAGATCGCGCCGTTCAGCCGCTACCATACGCTCGAAGTAATGCGCGCCGTGGGCGATTCAGGACGGCGGGATGTGGCGCTTTATACCGGAAACGACGACAGCATCGTGGTAGACCTGTTGTCTCGCTTCCCCTTCGGCGACGGCGACCGTCGCATCGTCGGCGGGCTCCTCGGCCAATGGGCGGTGTGGACCCGACGAGCGGTCGAGTTGCTTCATCATCTCCGCCGCCAAGACTCGTCCAACCAGGTTGGGCCCGAGTGGTTGTCGCTCGCGACCCGTCTCACCGATGCCAACGCCGCGATCTTCGACGCCGACCATCAATTCGCCGGCTGCATTCCCGGCATTCACGAGGTGCTGCGGCGACAGGGACTGCTCGCTGGGACCTGGTGTCTCGACGCCGAGGAACAGCTCTCGCCGGGGCAGGTGGAGCAGATTTCCCGGGTCATTCACGCCTACCCCGAGCTGATCGACGATGCCTTTGTTGCCGAGCATCGGGACGCATGGATGGCCTGATAGAGATTCACAACTCCTTACCTTACAACGACTTGCTGCGCCAGAAATGACGCCGCTTGACGTATTGGTATCATAGTGATATCATGATGATACCAACTCCAAATGAGGGTAGAGCTGTGATTCGGGAAATCGAGCACAAGGCCGTGAACGGAGCCCTGGCCGTGGTCCTCCTGCTGGCTGCGACAGCGTTCCTCATCGCCGCGTTCATCAACGCCGTACGGACGCAGCAACCACAGCGACTGATCGGGATCATGCTGGCCTTCCCGCTGCTGGTGCTCTGCTGGAAGGGGCTACTGGTGGTGCAACCCAATCAGGGCAAGGCTCTGCTCCTCTTTGGCCGCTACAGCGGGACCGTGCGGGCCTCCGGTCTCTGGTGGGTCAATCCCTTCTATACCGCGCGAGCCATTTCGCTGCGAGTGCGGAACTTCGAGACCACCAAGCTCAAGGTGAACGACCACAACTCCAATCCGATCGAGATCGGAGCGGTCGTGGTCTGGCAGGTGACCGATACGGCGGAAGCTCTTTTCGAAGTGGACAACTACGAGGACTACGTCAAAGTCCAGAGTGAATCGGCGCTACGGGGCCTGGCGAACCAGTATCCCTATGATGCGCACGAGGCGGGGCAGATGTCGCTCTCGGTGAACACCAGCGAAGTGGCCGAGAAACTCAAAGTCGAGATCCAGGAGCGGCTCGTCAAAGCCGGCGTCAAGGTGCTGGAGTCGCGGATCAGCCACCTGGCCTATGCCCCGGAGATCGCGGGCGTGATGCTGCGGCGCCAGCAGGCGAACGCCGTCATCGCCGCGCGGCAGAAGATTGTGGAGGGTGCGGTCGGCATGGTCGAGTCGGCGTTGGAGCAGCTCTCCAGTAAGCAGATCGTGCATCTGGATGAGGAGCGGAAGGCGACGATGGTGAGCAATCTGCTCGTGGTTCTGTGCTCCGAGCAGGCTACTCAGCCGGTCGTGAACGCCGGATCCATCTACTGAGAACCGTCGTGGAGCGGAAGCCATTTCTGTTGCGGCTGGACCCGGCGCTGCACGAGGCCCTGCAGCGTTGGGCGGCCGATGAGCTGCGGTCGCTGAACGGTCAGATCGAGTTTGTGCTCCGTCGGGCAGTTCTGGAGGCGGGGCGACTGAAGAGTGACGAGGGAAAGGACTGAGGACTGAGGTCTGAGTATCAGTACGGTCGAGGTACCGAGTATGAAGCATTCGCTCGAGCAAGGAGGTTAGTATGCGGCGTTACGTCAAGATTTCCGGAGTCTTTTTCGCGCTTCTCGCGCTGGTCCAGTTGACCCGAACGCTGTCCGGCTGGCCGGTCCAGGTGGCGAACGTCACGGTGCCCATATGGGCCTCGGCGGTCGCGTTTGTCATCACAGCAGGCTTCGCGACGTGGGCGCTGCGCGCGGTGACGAGTGAGAGGAGCTAAGTACCTAGTACCTGGTACCGAGTACCGAGGAACAGCACAGCGAGAAAAGAATCCCGGTGCCCAAGCCTTCGCGGACTATTAGGCACCGGGATTCCTCGTTTCACTCGGAATGACAGCTCTGTATTTCCTGTTCCCCGTTCCCTGTTCCCTTTTCCCGCTTTTTCAGTCTTCAGTTACCGGGCCGCGTACTTGTCCGGGAACTGTTTCGCGATGGCCATCGCCAAGGGGTCGGCAATCCTCTGCATATGCGCCACGGCTTCCCGGGTCTTGGCATAGGCCGCGGCCCAGTCACCCTTGGCCTGGGCGTCGATCGCCGCCTTGAAGCCCACCACGTGGCCCTTCACCAGGTCCGCCACGACCTCGGTCGGAAGATTGGGATTGGCCGAGCTCAGGAACGCGCCGAGGTCCTTGGTGTAACCCAGCAGATCGTTCACTGCCTTGTCTTGCATCTTCTGGTCTATCTTCGCAACACCGGTCGTGTAATCCACGATGAAGCCGATGTGCTTCCGCCAGAGCGCCAGGAAGGCCTGCCCCGCCCCGTCTCCGTAGACCGTTCCAATCGCCTGAGAGAGTTGCACCGAATTGGCATCCAGAGCGCCCGCGGCAGCCTTGAACTCGGCACTGCGTCCGCCCAGCGCCGCGGCGGTCGCCGTGAGGCCCAGCTGGGCATGCTCGGCGAGGAGGTTGTTGAGCGCCACTCGCAGGTCGCCGACCGACATCGTAGCGGCAGGGATGGCGTGGTCGCCCGACATCTGGGCCCGGACCTGAGGCGCCGCCAGCGTAAGGCCCCCGGCCAGGAGCACAGTGGGAAGAAGAGAGAACCGCATGATCAGTTTCCTGCCTTTCCTGAAGGAGTGACACGGATCTCACCGCGCATGAAGTGGTGCCGATCGCAGAAGTAGCTGTAGTCCCCGGGCTCTTCGAATCGCATACTGAAACGAGTGCCTTTCCCCGCGAGCGTACCTCCAAAGCGGCCATCGGCCTGCTCGCCGTTACCGGAAGTCACGGTGTGCTCGATGTCGTCGCCGTTGTCCCACACAACGAGAGTCCCAACCGGGACTTCGACAGCCTTGGGCTCGAACTGGAAGAGGTGGATCGAGACCGCCTGCTCTGGTGCAGGTCGTGCCCAGGGAGCCACTACCAGCCCAACCGAAAGCCAGGCGTGACGCAGGTAACGCATCGCACTATCCATGATCGAAGCAGCCTATGTACGGCGGAGCCGGAGGGTCGGATTGGTGGACAGGCGGGATAATACTTGACTAATCAAGTAATATGTCCTATACTCTTCCCATGCCTAGACCGGTCACCTCCGTTCAGCGGGAGATCAAGCAGCGGAAGCCGTTCCGCTCGGCCAGCCAGGAGGCGTTCATCGCCCTCCTCCGCACCGCCGACCTGCTGCGCCGGCGCGTCTCGACCGACATCGAGGCAGAGGGAATCACCCTGCAGCAGTACAACGTCCTGCGGATCCTTCGCGGGGCCGGGCCCGAGGGGCTTCCGACTCTCGAGATCCCCGAGCGGATGATCGAACAGGCGCCGGGGATCACCCGACTGATTGACCGCCTGGAACGCAAGCGGCTGGTCTCCCGGGAGCGTTGCCCTGAAGACCGGAGGCAGGTCACCTGCAGGATCAGTGAGTCAGGCCTGGATCTCCTGGGCAAGCTGGACGTGTCGCTGGACCATGCGGACGATGCCCTGTTCGCAGCGCTCTCGACCACGGAGCAACGGCAGCTGATCAAGCTGCTCGACCGGGTCCGAGCCGACGTAGACCTACCGGCGTAGTCGAAACGACCAAGCCGGATTTGTTTTGTGAAATTAGTTGACTAGTTATGTATTAACCAATCACGCTTCTCGCAGGAAAGGCAAGGCACATATGACCACCATCGCCTCCCCATCAATCCAGCGGATCGGCGCGGTTCGCGAGCCGGTTGGCCTGGGCGCGTTGCTGCGAACCAAGGCCGACTGGGGCACCACTGTTCTCCGGCTCACGCTTGGCATCGTGATGTTCCCCCACGGCGCGCAGAAACTGCTCGGCTGGTTCGGCGGCTACGGGTACCGCGGCACCATGGATTTCTTTACCCACCAGATGCACATCCCCGCCCTGTTCGCCTTTCTGGCCATCATGGCGGAGTTCGCAGGATCGCTGGGCCTGATCACGGGATTCCTGACTCGGGTCGCCGCCTTTGGGATTGCGATGAACATGATCGTGGCGCTCGTGCTGGTGCATGGCCAAGTCGGGTTCTTCATGAACTGGTACGGGCAGTATCCGGCCGGAACGGAAGGCTTCGAGTACGCGCTGCTGGCGATTGCGGTAGCGGTGTATCTGATCGTTAAGGGTGGCGGGAAAGCGTCGGTGGATGGGCGGATCAGCAGCAGTGAGGATTAACGAGGGGAGGAAGATTGCAGATTGAAGATTGCAGAAATCTGCAATCTTCAATCCCCTCGCTACGTCCCTGGTAGTTCTTCCCCCTCCAAATACGTATACCCCTCCAGCCCCGCCACATAGTCGGCGATGAACTGGTTGGCGTCTTGCCGGGGCAGGTCCTTCGCGTTGTTGACCTTGCGACGGAAGGTGGACAGCAGGTCGGAGGCGTGGAACTGGACGTAGTGCAGCACCTCGGTCACCGTGTCCCCATGCACCAGGTCGGTCACCTCGTACCCCTGCTCGGTGAGCCGCACGTGCACCGCATTGGTGTCCCCGAACAGGTTGTGCAGGTCGCCCAGGATTTCCTGGTAGGCTCCGGTCAGGAAGATCCCCAGGATGTACGGCTCGTCGTCCTTGACCGGGTGCAGCTCGAGCGAGGGTTTTCCCTTCCGGCCGCCCACGAAACGGTCAATTACTCCATCCGAGTCGCAGGTGATGTCCTGAATGGTCCCCCGGCGAGTCGGTTGTTCGTGCAGCCGGTGGATCGGCATGATGGGGAACAACTGATCGATGGCCCAGTTGTCAGGCAGGGACTGGAAGACCGAGAAGTTGCAGAAGTAGCGGTCGATCAGGGTGGACTCCAGGTCGCCCACGATTTCGGGATACGCCGCCTTGTCTTCCTCGATCATGTGCGCCAGGGCGTTCATGGTGCAGAGGTAGAACGTCTCGACGTCGGCCCGGTCCCGCAGTGAGAGCACCCCGCTGGCGAACAATTCCTGCGCTCGTTCCTTCCCGAACGAGGCGTCGTGATGCGCCTCCTGGAGCCGGTCGGGTGAGAGCGACTCAAAATTCTCCTTCATCTCCACCAACAGCGGATGGGCGCCTTTGCCGAGCTTGGGCGGCTCTGGCTCGATCTGCGATTCGACATCGGTCACGTTGATCAGGAGCAGCGCGTGATGCGCGGTGATCGCCCTCCCCGATTCGGAGATGATGTGGGGCATGGGGAGGCCCTCGGCACGGCACATCGCGCCGACAGTGTAGATCACGTCGTTGGCGTATTCCCGCATCGAGTAATTCATGCTGGCGGGCCGGGTGGAACGTGAGCCGTCGTAGTCCACTCCCAGCCCCCCTCCCACATCCACGTGGCTCAGCGAGAAGCCCATCTTCCTGAGCTCGACATAGTACCGGCCTACCTCCTCGAGCGCCGCCTTGATGTACTGGATG
>Ga0207712_10001395_pt1 | contig 16512 bp, 18 predicted proteins | sample KBSS44metaG_FD_184402 | JGI IMG/M metagenome (GOLD analysis project Ga0207712, IMG submission 184402) | Switchgrass rhizosphere microbial communities from Kellogg Biological Station, Michigan, USA - KBS S4-4 metaG (SPAdes) (version 2) | ecosystem: Host-associated > Plants > Roots > Rhizosphere... | reverse complement strand
CCACCGCCGCCAAACGACCCGCCGCCGTCGGTCGTCGCGAGTTTCACGAAGACGTGCAACGGGTTCACCTGCACCTTCACCAGCACCTCGACGGGCACGATCAACTCGACGTCCTGGCACTTCACCGACGGCAACCCGGACGTCACGGGCGGACAGGTATCGCGCACGTTCGCGCCGCGGAACAACTACACGGTGACGCTGACCGTGAATGGCTCGATCTCGACGTCAGGCACGGTGACCTGCAACCCGAGGAAGTGCCAGTAGCCATGTAAGCGCGAAGCGCCCATGTACCATCCCCAGGAACCACGAGGGATGCAGACGTAGTGAACGACCTCGGAGCGCCTAACGGCTCCGAGGTCGTTTTACATCCGGGCCGCGAACCGCGCCATGCTGAACATCGACAGGTCGAACCGCGGCGTCGCCCCCGTGAGGAGCTCCAGCACCACCTCACCGATCGCCGTCGCGAACTTGAACCCGTGGCCTGAGCACGCGCTCACCACCACGACCTGCTTCGGATGCGCCGGGTGGACGTCGATCACGAAGTGCAGATCCGGGGTGTTCGTGTAGAGACACACCTGCGACTCGCGCAGACGACCGTTTGCGTGAGGCATGAACCGACGCAGCAGGTCCCTGGCCTGCGACTCCTCGGCGGGCGACGTCCGCCGGTCCACATGGTCGGGATCGACCGGCTGTCCCTCGTAGTGCACGGCGGCCTTCACGCCGTCCCCGAAATCGGGGAGCGTGTAGAAAACGCGGTTCGGCGCGTGCTCCCACAGCGTGACGGGGCACTTCGTCGGACTGAACTCGTCCGGATGCGACGGCTCGAACCACTGAATCGGCTGCCTGACGACTGACAGCACGTCCGCGAGCTCGGGCACGAGCTGCGCGATCCAGGCACCGGTCGACAGTACAAGCTGCTTCGCGCGATACTCGCCCCCGGCCGTGCGGACGCGAACGCCGTCGTTACCCGCTTCCCAGCCGAGCACCGCGTCATCACGCCGGATCTCTGCCCCATCCTTCGTCGCGGACTCGAGGAGCGCCGCGATGCACTGCTCGGGAAACAGCACGCCGGCGTGGTCGTCCACCACACCGACCATGTCGTCGAGCGGCTGAAGCCCCGGGAATTCCCGATGGACACCGGCCGCCGAGAGCACGTGATGCGGGACGCCGAACGCTTCGGCGCTCGCGCGTGCGCCGCGCACGAGCATGCCATCCTCCGGACCGATGGTAACGCCGCGCGTCTTCACGTACAGCGATCGCCCGACGGCGCGCTCCAGCTCGCGCCACAGATCGAACGCTCGACGCACGATCGGCACGTAGGCCGGGTGCTCGAAATACGCCTCGCGGATGATCCGCGTGCGCCCGTGCGACGACCCGAGCCCGTGCGGGGGCGCGAACCGGTCGATGCCTAACACGCGGTGCCCTGCTCGCGCGAGCGAGCACACGGACGCGCTTCCCATCGCGCCCAGCCCGGCGACGATGACGTCGTATGACCTGTCCGCGAGCGTCACAACGTGAAGTGAATGCCTGCGCCGATCTGGCGCACGTCCTGGCGGAAGAACTGCCCGTAGGGTGACGGCCCGTCGAACATCTCGAACAGCAGGCCCCAGCGACGGCCGGGGGGATCCGTATCGCGCGGACGGTCGAACTCGAAGCCCGTGCGAATGCTGACGGCCGGCTCCCAGTCCTGCTGCTCCGAAAACTTCGCATCGACCCCCGCGACGAAGCGCATGCCCGCGACGTTACCGAAGCTGATGAGGCGCTTCGCGGGGCGCAGCTCGATGCCACCATGCAGCACCGAGCGCTCGAGGTCCGGCGGGTCGCGCCGCAGGAGGTACTCGCCGCCGCCGTACACGCGGAACGCACCACCGTCCAGCGAGACGATGGCCTCGGCCGACTCGAACGAGAGGTTCTCGCGCTCGAAGTCGGGGTTGTCCTCGCGGAGCAGAAGCTCGTCACCGAGGTGGGAGCTTTGATGGTAGAGTCGCAACCGTGTCGAGAACGCACCGACGCGGAACGTCATCGGAATGCCGATCGTGTAGTCCGCGTTCAGCAGATCGTACGAGGAGATGTCCAGGTCGAACTGCGCGAAGACGCTTCCGGTCAGGCTCATCTGAAAACCGTTGCCCGGCTTCGAGCCGTTGACGCGGAAAAGCCCGAATGACTCGCTGATCCCCACGGACCCGAGATTCATGTCAGCGTCGTCGCTGGTCTCGTGGAGATAGCTGACGAACGAGCGCTGACCCTTGGGGTCGGCAAGCAACGGGCAGAAGACGTCTCCGCGCGGAAGCGGGACGTAGCCGGTCGTCTCACTCGACGGGATGCCGACCGCGCATCGCGTGGACGCGGGCAGCTGGGCGTGAACGTTCGCGACCGCGCCGGCACCACCGGCGAGCGGGGCCAGGGTGGCGAGCATCATCCCCAATCGACGACGGAGCATCCGACCTCCGAGGTAGTCGTTGTTGTCGTTAGGTGCGAGCGGCCGGGACCTAGGCCGACGGGCCTTCCCGAGAAGCATTTGGCGCGCCACCCGCGCGCGCGTCGAGCGCACGCCGGCGGGCAACCCAGATCGCGCCAGCGAGCCCGACACCTACCAGGCCGAAGACGCACACGAGTGCGCCGCGCATCACGTATCCGCTCCGCAGAAGCTGGAGCGCGGCGTAGAGATGGTAGAGGCCAAAGATCATTGCGAACGCGGCGAGGAACGGCAGCACCAGCAAGGAGAAGCGTCGCATCAGTCGGTGAGCGGGAGTCGATAGCGCTTGAGATCGTGCGTCGGGTGGTGAGGGAAGCTGACATCCGGGTACGCAGTGCTGCAACTCACTGGGGCCGGGACGTACGACGGCAGGAATCCCATGGGAAACAGGGCTACGCAGCCCGTACGCCGTCACGTCACGTCTTTCGACGTGATGTCGGGATCGACCACGACGGTCGGGGTCCGCGTCGTGTCGACGCCCGGCGCATCGGTCTTGGTTCCGGTCACGCCTTCGTCCTCCCGCTTCTCGCCACCGATCTCGTCGAGCGCATCCGATGCGATCCAGCCGTGCAGCGCCGCATGCGTCGCGGCCGCGAGCGTGTCGTCCGCGAGCACGAGCGTGGACCCGGCGTCGGCCACCTCCCGCGCCAGCCGCTGGATGCGCTCCGTGCGCTCGGCGTTAGGCGCGACGTTGCGAATGTAGACCGCGCGCACACGCTCCGGGTGCTCGCGCACCAGCTCCGTGTAGATCTCCGGATCTTCCTGTCCGCTGTCGCCGACGAGGAGGAACGGAAGGGCGGGATACGTGTCGAAGATCTCGCGGATGACCGTCCCCTTGTGACGCGCGTGCCGCTCGTTGAGGCGGCCGAAGTCCCAATCGCGAAGCAGGAGCGGACCGGTGGGAATCTTCTGCGCGCTCAGAAAACCGTCGATCACGTCGTAGAGGTTCCACGGACTGCTGGACACGTAGAAGATCGGATTCGCCTCCGCGCCCGTGGCACCGCGCGCGAGCGCCCGGTAGAACGCCGCGACGCCGGGAAACGGCAACCGCGTGAGCGCGTTCTCGAGCAGGACCATCCGTGCAGCCCGCAGGAAGCTCGTCACCTCGGACTGGAGGACGGTGTCGTCCATGTCGCTCACGACCCCGAACGTCGCCGTCGTGGCCGGAGTGAGCACCTGTGCGGTGGCGCGGACGGACGCCCCGTTAGGCGGATCGGCGAGAGCGAGCGCAACCGCGTGCCAGCCGGGTGGGGAGAACGGCGTCGACGCCGGGAGCCAGTGACGCAGAAACCCCTCCTCGTCGGCCAGAATCTCGTGATCCCTGGCGTCGGCGTGGGCGGCACGAGCACGAACCCGCGCGAACGGCAGCGGATCGCTCTCCAAGCGCTGTAGTGACGCGACGAGGTTCCGCCACCGCGACTGCGCCGGGTTCGGCGCCCGAACACGCTCGTCCTGCAGAACGCGGCCGAGGACGAGTGCGCGCTCCGCGGTTCCGTAGCCGCGGTAGCCGACGATCTGGATCGGATCGCGGTCGATGGCCCGTCCGATCGCGCCCGCCGACCGTCTGGCCTGCCATGCGATCTCGCCGAAGAGTCCGAGCAGGTCGTCGCGCCAGTGAGACATACGACGGGGAACAGGGAACCGGGAACGGGGAACAGAGAACGAAGAACCGGAAACGGCGGCGGGCGACCGCTGGCTACCGCTGGGAAGCGCCGCAGGCCTCGAGCAACGCAGGCTCCACGGTGCCTAGCATCGTCAGTGCATCCACCGTGCTCGTGGCGCGGAGGAGGCGGTTGAGCGCGTCGCGGCCGAACGTTGCGTCAGTGTATGCCACGACCGACGCGTCGCCGATCGCGCGCCATTCCGATTCCCCTCCCTCGCCCGGTCCGGACACGCTCGCGCATCCGATCGCCAGCGCCGTCGCGATGAGAGATCTCGGCCGCACGGAGTCACTCCTCGACCTCGAATACCGGAAGCTCGAGCTCCCAGCGAATCGCCGCCAGGCGCAGCGCGGCAATGAGGGCCATACCAGTCAGCGACGCCGCCTGCCTCGGCACCCCGATCGACTCGAGAAAGAGATACACCGCGATCCCGAGGATCACGGCGCTGGCGTACAGATTCCCGCGTCGCAGCACGAACGGGACTTCGGCGCTGAGCACATCACGGATTACGCCGCCGCCGACACCGGTCATCGTTCCGAGCACCACGACGCTCACGGCGGGAAGCCCCGCCGCCTCCGCGATCTGCGCGCCGGCCACGCTGAACAGCGCCAGACCGAGTGCGTCGGCGACGAGCAGCGAGGCGAGCGGCGGGCGGCGCCAGCGCACGTACGCGAAGGTGATGGCGACCGCGGCCACGATGACCCCGAGGTAGGTGGCGTCGGTGAGCCAGACGATGGGTTGACGGTCGAGGAGGAGGTCGCGCACCGTGCCGCCGCCGATGGCTGTCACGGCCGCGAGCACGAAGACGCCGAGGAGGTCGAGCCGCTTCCGGCCGGCGGCGAGGGCTCCACTGACGGCGAACACACCGATCCCGATGAGATCCAGCAGCCGAACGAGCGTCATCCCGCAGGGCTGCCTGACGGGTGGCTCGCGTCCGTCACTCCGCGGGCGGGTGCTGTCAGGACAACGCGGTCGCCACCAACGGCAGCGCGCCGGCGAGCCACACGATGGCCGCGGCGATCGCGGCGCGCCCACGGCTGATCTTGCCTGTGACCGCCAGGCCGATCGCGATGAGCACGGTCACCCAGATCGTGAAGACATCGATGCGCCCGATGAGCGCCAGCAGGATCGGGCTCGTCGTGTCGGCATCGAAGAAGCGCCCGAGGCCAAGGGAGAAGCTGTAGCGGCTGTTGAACGAAGACGTGTCGATGAGGAGGCCCTGTACGCGACTCACGACACCTTCGACAATGCGCGGCACGTAGGCGAACGTCGCGACGACAATGGCCGCGTTGAGTGTCTGCTTCGCGTCGAAGAACTTGCCCACCAGCCAGACGACGAACCCGAGCACCAGAATGCCGAAGGGCGTGAAGAGGAACGCACCGACGGTGGTTATCATCCCGGTGAATTTGCGCCCCGCTTCCATCTGTTCCGGCGTCAGCTGCTGTGATCTCTTCGCGAGCGCCCGCGTCATCTCCGCGTCCATGATGGGCTCGAACAGATCGCGGTTGGCGATGAAGATGACGCCAATGAGCAGGCTGACGATGAGGAGCGGGACCCAGAAGCTCTTGTTGGCGCGCCGCGCGTACACCGCCGACGGCGCGTAGAAGATGTCCATGAAGTCGTCGAGCAGCGACGCCTTCTCCTGCTTAGGCGGCGGCGCTGGCGTGGAGTCGAGCTCCCCGTCGCGAGAGGATACGGTAGGTTCGGTCATGGCAAGGTGTTGAGGGCACGCCGAAGATGCGCGACGCGCCCGCCACTGTCCAGCCTAACGCGCCGCGAATACGGTGTCGGTCAGCGATCGCTGCGGCGCTCGAGGACGATCACGTTTGCCTGACCAACCAACGCGCCGGCCGCCGCGCCCCTCGTGGGCAGCACGAGCGAGTCGAAGACGATTCGTCGTGAACCGCCGACGACGATCACCGAGTCGCGAGCAAACTGCGCGCGGTCTTCAGCCGTCAACGTCCGCACGAACGCCACCCGGCCTGCGGGCCGCGCCGCGTTCGCGATGGAGACGCGCGGCGCAACACCCGCGAGACCCAGGAGCGCGGCGGCACTCACACCCACGGCCACGCGTGCGGAGCGTGCGCGAGGAGTAGCGCGGCGCTCGAGAATACGTCCGACGCGCCGTACGAGCGGAGAGCCTCCCGCCTCGACCATGGCGGACATCGGGTGCAGCTGCGCTGCGTGGGCGCGCGGTGCACGCGTCACCCACTCGGCGACGGCGGCGAGACACCTGGCCAGCGTCGCCGGGTGACTCATGCGCGACACCGCCCAGTCGTCGCACAGGTATTCGGCGACCTCTTGCATGCGATGGCGCGCCAGACGGTTGAGCGGCTGCATGAAGAACACGATCTCCATGACGCGCGCGACGACGAGCCACTGCGGATCCCGACGGACGAGGTGGGCGACCTCATGCGCGAGCATACCGTCCTGCTCGTTAGGCTCGAGCTCGTACAGCGCGCGACGCGGCAGACAGATCTCGTTGCCGGGAAGCGCGACCGGACTCGCCAGCGTCGCAGACGCCGTGAGCTCGACCGTGCGGTTCACCCGCGCGCTGTCCAGCAGCGCCCGCAACCGCGTCCCTATCGGGGTCCCATCCAGCGTCGTGCGTTCGCCGAGTGCGCGGAGCGTACGCGCGTGTCCGATCGTGAGCCAGAGCAACCCCGCGCCCGAGGACGCCAGCCAGAGCACGGCGAGTCCGGCCGTCCATCGCGTTCCACGCGGCCGTGTTACCAGAAAACGCGCCGGCCCGCCCTCATCCCGCATCGTAACGCGCATCGTCGTCACGGCCGCGCCCGTCCGCGACGCGAGTCGAAGCTGTCCGCCGAGCGGTTCTCGCGTGACCGCCATCTGGACCGTCGCGGTCATGAGCCCACCGACCAGCGCACACTTCCATAGAATGTCGCGCACCGTGTCGCTCGTTCGCGCCCACGACGTGACGAGCCAGGCCGTCAGCAGCAGCAGCGTGCTGTGCACGAGATACGTCAACAGCCAGCCTGCTCCGACGTCCGTCCACCGCGAGACGAGCGAGTCCGTGAACGGGGAGGCGGCGAGCAGGACGTCAGGACGCATCGCCGCCACCGTCCGCGTTCGCAGACTCCCGCGATCGCCGATTCCCGTTGCGGTCGCCGCCTTCGGACTCGGCGATCATCCGCTTCACGCGATCGAGATCGCCCGGAGCGATCTCCCGGGAGCGAAGCAGGTGGGTCATGAGAGCGGCGGAACTGCCGTTGAAGAGCAACGTCGTGAGCTCGGAAACCATCGAGCGTCGAACGTCCTGCTCCGTCACGAGCGGCCGGTAGACGAACTGCCGGCCGTCGAGCCGGTGTTCGACCACGGCGCGCTTCTCGAGTCGGGACAGCAGGGTCGCAATGGTCGTCTGCGCCAGGTCGCGCTCCGGCCGCAAGGCATTCTGGACATCCAGCACCGTCGCCTCCGCACGCTCCCAGAGGATGCGCATGATGGCGAACTGGAGGTCGGTGAGCGAGGTCGTCACAGTGAGAGGGATGAAGGAACAGGCGCGTTCATGGACTCGAACGACGTGCCGTCATCTTGTCAGACAAACGGCATGGGTCCGGGGTTGCCCGGGGCACCGCGATCCGCCCAGGAAGCCCAAACCAAGGGTTGCGCGTCCGTTCGGCTGCAACAATTTGTTTGTCCGGCAAAAAGACACCCACGCACGCCGACCGTCCGCGCCTCATGCTCGGACGGATCGGATCATCTACATCAGGAGCCTGTCCGTGATGCATCACAACGCGCCCTCCGTCAGGATGACCGTCGCCATTGCGGCGTTGATCCTGGCGTCTTGTGCAAGGACCGAAACCCCGTCCGCCGATACCGCAGCGACCGCCACGCCCGTTCCAGCCGCGGCCGCAACGCCGAATATGGTCAGCTTCACCGCGAAGGAGTTCTCGTTCGAGGGACCGGACTCGATCCCGGCTGGACTGACCATGTTCCACCTGACCGACGCCGGCCAGCTGCTGCACCACCTGCAGCTGATCAAGCTCGAGGAGGGCAAGACGCTCGCGGACTACCTGGCAGCAACAAAGGTCGCCGGGCCGCCGCCGCTGTGGGCGGTCCCCTATGGCGGCGTGAACCCGCCGGCGCCCGGCGAGACGACGGTCGCGAGCCAGGTCATGGAGCCGGGCAACTATGCCGTGGTGTGCTTCGTCGACAGCCCCGACCACGTCCCGCACTTCGCGAAAGGCATGGCCAAGGCGCTGAAGGTGACCGAGTCGGCGAACGCGAACACGACCGAACCGACGGCCGACGTCACGATGACCCTCAGCGACTACGCGTTCACGCTATCGAAGCCGCTGGTAGCCGGCCGGCAGATGATCAAGGTGGAGAACGGGGCCAGCCAGCCCCACGAGGTCGTGCTCGTGCAGCTCGCGCCAGGCAAGACGATCGAAGATGTCGGGAAGTGGGCCGTGGACATGAAGGGCCCGCCGCCAGGCAAACCAATCGGCGGCATTCCGGCGTTCATGAAGGGCAAGAACGCCTTCTTCGAAGTCAATCTGACGGCGGGCGACTACGGGATGATCTGCTTCGTGCCGGACGCGAAGGACGGCAAGCCGCATTTCGCGCACGGGATGGCGCAGACCATCAAGGTGACCTAGGCGCGTTCCGTTGGTTCTGTTGGGGTCAGAGTCCAAGGGGATCATTCCAACGCCGCAGACGCGTTGGAATGATCCCCTTGGACTCTGACCCCAACCTGGCTATTTCTTCGCGGGCTTCGGCGGCGGCGTTAGGCTGGCGCGCCACGCCGAGTCCAGACCGGCAACCGTGCGGGGGAGCGACACAGCACGCGCGATGACCTCCGATAGCGGCTCGCCACGGCGACTGCGGTAGACGAGCTGCTTGACGATCCCGCGCCCCTCGCGCGCCCACATGAAGTCCACGAGGCTGCCCGCCTGGAGCGCGGCCACGGTCTCCGGCGGCAGCCTGCGCGGCGGCGGCGCATTGATTGGGCGACCGCGCGAGTCCACTCGTCCCGACTGCGTCCCGCCCATCGCGCCGTCGGCTGTGGCGCCCGAGGGGACCGCCGATTCGGGGATCGGCATGCGCGTGAGCGAATCGATGGGAATGAGATCGGCGAGCTGCGAGGCGAGCTGCGAGTTCCGCATGCCCGTCGTCGGAAAGCCCGTGACCAGCTGCGTCGCGCCGGCGACGACCCAATCGGGCAGCGGCTTGGGCCCGGCCGCGGTATCGGTTCCGAGAATCCACGCGCGTGCAACCTTGCTACGCACCGACGACACGATGAATCGCGCGATCGGGAGCGGGTTGCCCTGGTTGTCGCGCGGAACGTTGACGCGCTCGTACACCACGACCGGAGCGCGGCTCGCCTTCACCACGCTGTCGATCGCGAGGCTGTCCTGCGGCTGGAGGAGCAGGCCGACCGTCGTTTTCGGCGGCAGCGCCTGAAAGTACCGCCGGTACGGAAGCTGCGCGTCATCCAGCAGCAGAAACATGCCTCCGAGCAGGGTACGGTCGCGCGATACGACAACGACCTCGTTGCTGTCGATCACGAAATAGCGATCGTTGGCGCCCACGTTGAACGCCTTCACGGTCGGCTCGAAGCCCGGAATACCGGACGTTTCCGGGTCAGGCCCGGAGGAGCAGGCCCAGCTCAGGCCAAGCGCGAATGCCATCGCCAACGCGAACGCCGCCGCGTTTCTGTATCGTCCGCGAGTGCTTCGTCGCTCCGCCCTTTCTTCACCCGTGAGTCTGCTCATCGACCTCGTTCCGTCCTGTTCCAAAGCGTTGTCACCATGGTTCCGGTCGTCTACTCCCGACCGGACCGCGAGTTCCTCGCCCGATCCCGGCGGACTGGAGTTTAGTGCGTCTATTGCCGCGGAACGAGCGCGACGACGCGAACCGGACCTCCGGACCCACCTTCGATCTTCATCGGGAGCGCGAATACCAGCGCGCCGGTGGCCGGAAGCAGGTTGAGGTTCGTGAGGTTCTCGATCCCCGGCACGTCCGCGGCGGCGGCGATGCGGTGCACCATGAAGTCCTGCGACGCCCCATAATCGATGGACGCAGCATCGACGCCGATCGCCGCCGCGCGTCGCTCCTGAATGAGCAGCCGCGCCGCTTCCACTCCAAAGCTGGGGAAATGCAGCTTCGACGCGTCGTTCGGCGTGTCATCGCCAAGGTACGACTTCCGATCGGGCCAGCGCGTGCTCCAGCCGGTACGGAGCAGCACGATCGCGCCCGCCGGGATCCGGCCGTGCGCCCGCTCGAACGCGAGGACGTCATCGCGCGTTAGGCGGTAGTCGGCGTCGGTGCGCGTCTTCGCCGTGACGTCGATGACGACCGCTGGCGCGATCAGCTTGTCGAGCGGCACCCGGTCGACCGTGAGCTTCCCCTCGCCGAAGTGGATCGGCGCGTCGAGGTGCGTACCGCCGTGTTCCGGCGCCGAGAACGCGTAGCTGGAGTAGAACCACCCGCCGGGCGTCGGCCCGAACGACAGCTGGTCCAGCTTGAACGCTGTTGGGGACGTCGGCCAGTACAGCGTCTTCGCGTTGAGCGGGTGCGTCAGGTCGACCGTTTGATAGCGCGAGAGGTCGAGCGCCTGGGCGCCGACGTCGCGCACGAACACGCAGCCGGCGACGCACGCCAGCGCGAGACGCAGGTCACGACGAGCGATGATCATGGCTTTCGACCCTCCCCTCCCGGTGATCGTCAGTGATTCGCGGTATCGCCACGCATGCGTGCGGGCACGATGGACGTCGTGCAGAACCGCCGCGCCCCCGCGCGAACACCGAAGCCGAAGCGTTGCGATATGCGCGGAATGCCGCCCGAGAGCAAGCGCGATCGCGATGGCGCCTGAGCACAGGACGCTGCTTGCCGACTTGCGACCCCAATGGACTGTCTCTTGCGCAAACGCGACGTCGTGCGATCTCGTCGTCTTCCCGCTCGCATTACCGTCGCCATTCTTGCGCTCGCCAGCGTCGCCGTCACGTCCTGCAGCGAGGATGACGATAGCCCGCTTGGAATCGCCAGCGACAATACGACCGTACGCGTCGTCAACGCCTTGTCGGGTGGAACCAATCTCGACATCGCGGAAGGCGGGACGGTCGGTACGAGCAGTCTGACGACGGGCGCCGGGAATTGGGACATCTACGTGAACCCCGGCACTGCGCTCGGGACTCCCGCCGCGACGGTCGTCGGTCGCAACAAGGCGTCGCCGTATCTGACCGTGCTCGCCGGCCAGGCAACTACGATCCGATTGACAAACGCGGGCAGCACGACGACGCTGCAGGACATCCCGGTGCCGAACCTGTTCTCGGGCACCGGGACGACCATCGTCGTCGGCGACGCCGCGGCGGGCTCGACGCAGCTGCAAGTGTTCGCGCTTCCGGCCTGCGCCTGAACTCCGGCATCTGATTTCCGCCGACTCGAGGAGAAGCCATGACGACCGATCAGCAGGAACGTACCGAGCGGAGCGAGCATCAGGGCATGGCGTCGGAGATCGCGACGCGTCTCGCTCCGGGGTTGTCGTACCTGCGCGACCGCATCGTGAACGTCGCCTTCATCGCGTCGGTCGATGGGCGCGATGATCCGTGGGTCCTCGTGGACGCCGGGCTTCCCGGCTCCACGTCACGGATCATCCACGCGGCAGAGACGCTCTTCGGATCGGACAGCGCACCGGCCGCCATCGTCCTGACGCACGGCCACTTCGACCACGTTGGGTCGCTCCGGGAGCTCGTTAGGCACTGGGACGTGCCGGTGTATGCCCACGAGCTCGAGATGCCTTACCTGACCGGACGGTCGGCGTATCCGCCCCCCGACCCGGCGGTCGGCGGAGGCGCAATGGCCCTGATGTCGCGCTTCTTTCCGCGAAAGCCGATCGACCTCGGCGACAAGGTGATCGCGCTGCCGGCCGACGGCGCGGTGCCCGCCGTAGATGGCTGGCGATGGATTCACACACCGGGGCACGCGCCCGGCCATGTGTCGCTGTTCCGCGACTACGATCGCGCGCTCGTCGCCGGCGACGCGTTCGTGACCACGAAACAGGAGTCGCTCTCGGCGGCGTTGACACAGCGACCGGAAATCCATGGTCCGCCCGCGTACTACACGATCGACTGGCGCGCATCCGAGGAGTCGGTCGAACAGCTTGCGGCGCTCGATCCGCTGGTCGCGGTGACCGGTCATGGTATCGCGATGCGAGGGGAACGACTCCAGCGGGATCTGCGGAATCTCTCGGCGACTTTCCGCGAGCAGGCGGTTCCGAGGCGTGGCCGCTACATTCGCGAGCCGGCCATCGCGGACCGATCCGGCGTGGTGTTCGTTCCGCCGCCGGTCGCGGATCCGGTCGGACGCACCGTTGTCGGCGTGGCGGCGGTCGCCGTGGCGGCATTCGCGCTGTCCGCGGTCAGGCGGCGAAACAACCGCTAGCCAGCCGACTGCCTCCACTGTCATCCGAGGAGCGACAACGGAACGCCCTTCTGCCCGTCGAACTGCGTGCCGTCAGGCCGACCAGCTGGTCGGACGGCGATCCCAGCGGTGCTCGCGGAGCTGCGCGATTCGTCCGTCGTCGAGAGGCCCGAGATCACTCGCCGCAATGTTCGCCCGCACGTGCGCGGGCCGGCGCATGCCCGGGATCACGGTCGCGACGTCGGGGTTCGCAAGAATGAATCGGAGCGCCATCTCCGGCAGCGTCGAATCGGGCGCCACGAGCGGCGTCAACGCGTCCACGCGGTCCATCGTCGGCCCCAGATTCTCCTCGCCGAAATACATGCGCCGGAAGTCGCCCTGAGGGAACCGCGAGCTCCTCGTTAGGCTGCCGGTCAGGGATCCTTCATCGAACGGCACGCGAGCGATGACGGCCACGCCGAGGTCGCGACACAGCGGAAAAAGCTCGTCCTCCGGCGCCTGATCGAAAATGTTGTAGATCACCTGGACCGCGTCGATCAGGCCGGTGCGCAGCGTCTCGAGCCCGTTCTCCGGCTCCCACCGATTCACGCTGATGCCGACGCCGCCGATGAGTCCCTGGCGTTTGAGATCCTCCATCACACGCTGCCAGCGCGTGTCGTGCGCCCACGCATCCTCCCAGACGTGAAACTGCAGCAGGTCGAGGGAATCGACCTCCAGGTTCTCGAGGCTCGATTCCGCATGACGGCGGATGTGATCCGGCGGAAACACGTCGTCCAGCGAGAACCCGGCGCGTGATGGCCACGTGCGGTTCTTCGGGGGGATCTTGGTCGCGGTGTAGAGGCGCTGCTCCGGATGCGCTCGCACGAGCTCTCCGAGGAAGCGCTCGCTCACACCGTCGCCGTAGGCCCACGCGGTGTCGAAGAAGTTGCAGCCCAGGCGAACCGCGTCGTCCAGTGCCTGGCGTGTGAGCTCGTCGTCCGAGCCGGTCCAGCCTGCGAGGCCCCACATTCCGTAGCCAACCTCGCTCACCCGCCAGCCGAGTCGGCCGAAATTCCGATAGCGCATTCGAGTGTCGGCTCGCCCTGTTCGTCGAGTGAAATTTTCGTCCCGAAAGTTAGCCACACCGTGGCTCAGCTCGAGTCCGAGTCCAGTGTTTGTTTCAACCGCAGAGAGCGCGGAGATCGCAGAGAAGAGCGGAGATGAAGAGCGGAGATAAGGATATAGAGTCTCTTTCACCGTTCCGAATTCTTTGCGGTACCCAGCAGCGGCGTAGCCGCGGTGGCCTCTGCGCCCTCCGCGCTCTCCGCGGTTAAATAGCTCACCACCCTCTCGACTCGGACACCAAGGATTCCTCACTGCCTTCGGCATGACATGAGGGGCTCTCGCCCGCACGAGCCGTCGTCTGTTTTGCCGACCCACCGATCAGCCGTTCGAGCGATCCCCGCCATGGAAATCCCATCGCATTGTTCCCTCAGGTGGGCGGCCCGACACGTCTCCGAAGACGCGGGCGCCCCGTAACTCGGGAGATCTCATGGCTGGAACATCAACCACGACGCCGACCGCTGGCGTGCTCGAATCCCTCTCCAACGACCTCGCCGGCGCCGTCGACCGCGCGGGACAGTCCGTCGTTGCCATTCACGCCCGACGTCGCATTCCCGCCAGCGGCATCCACTGGCGACCCGGCATCATCGTCGCTGCCCACCACACCATTCAACGCGACGAGGAGATCACGATCTCGCTCGCGGATGGATCGACCGTCGCCGCCACGCTCGCCGGGCGCGACCCCACCACCGACCTTGCGGTCCTCAAGGTCGACGAGGCCAAGGTGCCGGTCGCATCGGTTGCCGAGCCGGCGGGAGTCCGCGTCGGCGCGCTCGTCCTCGCGCTCGGGCGACCGGGCACCGCCGTCACCGCGAGCCTCGGCGTCGTCAGCGCCGTCGGCGGAGAGTGGCGCACGTGGCACGGCGGCATGATCGACCAATTCGTCCGCCTCGACATCTCCATCTACGACGGTTTTTCCGGCGGCCCCCTCATCGACGCCGGCGGGCGCGTGCTCGGCGTGAACACCTCGGGCCTCTCGCGGGGTGCCGCGCTCGCGATTCCCGTCACGACCGTGAACCGCGTCGTCGACCAGCTGATGACGAGCGGCCGGGTGGCGCGCGGGTATCTCGGACTGGGCATGCAGGCTATCCGCCTTCCGGCGGCTCTCGTCGAGCGCCTGTCGCTGCCTAACGACATCGGTCTCATGGTCGTGAGCGCCGAGCCGGATGGTCCTGGCGATCGGGCGGGTATCATCATTGGCGACATCCTCACCGCGGTCGGCAGCACGCGGGTGTCCGATCCTGCCGAGCTCCTCGCGCTCCTTGGCGCTGACCGGATCGGCAAGGCCGTCGAGGCGAAGATCATTCGTGCCGGCGAGCCCCGGTCCGTGACGATTACCGTTGGCGAGCGGCCGCAGCAGACGCGTGGCCCGCGGAGGGGCAAATGATTTCCGAAGCCACACTTGGAGTGACCGTCGAACCGCTGGGGCGCGAGCTCAGCGACGTCGCGTTCGCGCTCCGCCAGTCGACGGTCGAGATCCGCACCCGCGGCACCGGCGTCGGCTCGGGGATCGTCTGGAACCGCACCGGCACGATCGTCACGAACGCGCACGTCGCCCGGTCGGATCGCGCGACCATCGTGCTGTCGGACGGACGGGAGCTCGCGGGTATCGTCACCGCGCGCGACTCCCGGCGAGATCTGGCAGCGCTGACCGTCGACGCCGGCGGCGATGCATTGCCAGCGGCGATCATCGGGCATCCGACCGACCTTCGCACCGGCGAGATCGTCCTGGCGCTGGGCAACCCGTTAGGCATCACCGGCGCGCTGGCACTTGGCGTCGTACACGCGGTAGAGCAGCGCCGTGGCGCGCCACGCTGGATTCGCGCCGACATTCGCCTCGCACCCGGAAACTCGGGCGGGCCACTGGCGGACGTGCGCGGCCGCGTCGTCGGCGTCAACACGCTGATCGCGTACGGCCTCGGCGTCGCCGTTCCGGTAACGACCGTGCTCCGCTTTCTCGCGGACGTCTCACAGGGACGACGCAGCGCAGGGTACCGCGCCGCGTGATCCGGACGCTCGTCGCCGCGGCGTCACCGGTCGTTCGGGCCGGCCTCGAGACGCTCCTCACCCGGAGCGCCTCGGTGGCCGTCGTCGCGATCACGTCCGGCGACACGCTCGCTGACGACGTCGAGACATACGAGCCGCAGGTCGTGCTGTTCGCCGTCGACGCACGCGACGGCAGCGCACCGGCGCTCGTGTCGCGGATCGCGCTGTCGCCCGACGCTGTTTCCCGAGCCCCCGCCGTGGTACTGCTCGTCGACGCGCCGAACGCCTCCTGGGCCGCGGACGCGGTGCGCGGCGGCGCGAGGAGCGTTCTTCCGTCCGACGCTACGCCCGATGAGATCATCGCGGCGCTGGAGGCGGCCGCCGTCGGGCTCGTGACGTTACCGATGGAGCTCGCGACCGAGCTCGCATCGGGGCTTCGAGCGCCCGCCGTGCCGAGACAGCCCGGCGCCGCCACTCAGCCGCTGACCCCCCGCGAGGTCGAGGTGCTCGGCATGCTGGCCGAGGGCCTGGCGAACAAGAACATCGCGGCGCGACTTGGCATCTCCGAGCACACCGTGAAGACGCACGTCGCTTCGATTCTGATGAAGCTCGACGCCTTCTCGCGGGCGGAGGCGGTCGCGATTGGAGCGCGACAGGGGCTGATCTTGCTGTAGAGTCCGGCTCAGGATCGGCGAGCCTACCACCCGAACCGGTTCAAATGGGACAAGCCACGATCGTGGTGCGAGCCCATCCCTTGCGTTAGAGCACTGCCGGATGACGCTACGACTGGGAGGGATCGCGCGCTGGACAATCGTACCGCTGATTATCACGGCGGCGGGGCTCAACGCGCGCGCGCAGACACCGTCGCCAATCGAGCTCAACCGCCCCGACAGCGCGGCGGCCGCT
>Ga0207712_10001393_pt1 | contig 16523 bp, 21 predicted proteins | sample KBSS44metaG_FD_184402 | JGI IMG/M metagenome (GOLD analysis project Ga0207712, IMG submission 184402) | Switchgrass rhizosphere microbial communities from Kellogg Biological Station, Michigan, USA - KBS S4-4 metaG (SPAdes) (version 2) | ecosystem: Host-associated > Plants > Roots > Rhizosphere... | reverse complement strand
CCGCACTTTTGCTAGCGCCCAAACCTCCGTTGGCTGATCTCTTCCCCATGGAAAGGCGAAAAATCCCGTCACCAGCGCCACTGGCAAGAACATGACCATTAAAAAAGCTGCGCTGTGCGTCGAAACGAAGTACGACAGATACAAACAGATAACCGCAATGCCACCGTAGATAAACTGCCGCAGCGTTAACGGCCCAAGGATTTTATCCTCGGCCTCCACGTCCTGGATAACTTTATACGTCGCCATGTGTGTCTAAGTATCGGCTATTGTGCGGTGCGGATCAAGCCTAGGGCCGTGGTACGAATAAGCCACCAGGGCCACTTGGAGTGAATGAACCGCTGCCGCCTGGACCGCTGACCGCCGGGCCGCCAGGGCTTGGACCACGCGATGGTGGTGGCGCACTTGGCCCGGGCCGTACGTAGCGAACAAATTCTTTCCAGGCTGCATCTGCTTGCGCCGAACCACCAATGCCGTAGGATGGTTGTCCGGGTATGCGTCCGCCGCCATCATCGTCAGCACCCGGAGGCAGACTGCCACCACCTGCAAACATTGGTGACAGGTTGTCGGCAATTGCCTCGTAGTTGTCGACGATTGCTTTTGTTCCGCGGTATTTGTCGCTACTTGTATCACCAGATCTCGCAAGCTGCTCCAGGAGCGCCCTGTTCTCTTTATAGCCTTCCAAAGACGCCTTGGCCGTTGAAGGTCGGAAGCCAGCGTAGTCGTACTTGCGCACGGCGTCGGCCATTTCCTTGCTGAAGTCGGAGTGCCGGACGTCGCCGTATTGTAGTTGTTCGCCAGTTATGGCGCTAGGACGCTTGTCGGTGAACTCAAGTTTGCCGGTATCATTGTTGCGTTTAATGCTCGTAAACTTCTGCTCCTTGCGCGAGCCTTGGTGCGAGAATACAATGCCGGTCCACGCGCCCCCTGCAGTTTCGTCAGACCAGCCAAGACGGTTGGCCATGTCGGCAAACCGTGTCTTGAAAGCATCGATTTGTCCATCGTCGGCTGCTTTTTGGAATTCGTATTTGCCCATAGCCTGGATAATGGCCGGATCTTGACGAGCGCGTTGGCGGGCTTTGGCAACATCGCTGGCCGCCCATTCCTTCTGTTTGTAGGTTCCTGTTGTGGCATCGTATGTTTTGTAGGGACTGAGCCATTTCTTTTCGCCCGTGGTGGGGTCAACCGTCTCTTGAGCCCAAAAGGCGCGAATAGAATTATCCGGACCTGTGGAATACTGGGCAGCAATAAATTTTTCCTGTTCGGCGATGTCTTCGGCAGCCCGTCCTTCAAGATCTCCAAAATAGTTATACGATTTGGCGGCAAATCCCGAGAACGCGCGCCGGGCGCGGCTTCTGGGTCTTCCTCCCTTGGTTTTGGCGTCAGTTTTCGAATTGTCCCGCGCGCGGGCGTACAAGTCTGCCCTAGCTTGGTTAATTGCTGAGCCGGCTCGGTACTTAACACGGTTACGCAAACTTCGCTGGTCGTTGGGATTGCCCTTGACCGCTTCGGTCAGTTTGGCACCGTAACCACCCAGCAACTGGTTGATCTTACCAATAAAACCGCCGGCTAGCTTGAATGAAAATGGAACTCCCGCCAATGGTGCAAACTGCAAGAAAAATGCGATCAAGAGGCCCAAGAATCCCGGGTTTGCCTTGGATACCAAAGCCGACATCAGGTTAGCGATACCGAGGATGGTCATGAATATCGGGAAGACCAACAATGCTCGGTAGAGCCAATCCCACCACATTTTGGCGTACTTTTCGGTTGCCGGTAAGGTATAAAGCGCCGCAGCGACGGGAGAGCTAATAATCAGCGCCATGATCAGAGATTGCAGCAGAAGCAACGTTACAAAAACGCCGCCTATGATCAAGCCCGCTGGCAAAATAACAAACACTAACACCCACGGTAAAATGGCCGCTCCAAAACCACCTGCCCCGGCAACGCTCCGGCTAGCAGTCGTAAGCTTAACAATGCCAGCCACGATAATGGCGATCATACCAGTCAGGAGCAGTTCGTTTTTAACACTGAGCGTTATTGAGAAGTTCCCGCTAATGTGCAGCGGCGCATTAATAAGATCACGAATGCCGTTGCCGACAATGCGGGAGATATCAACCGAGAAGGCAACGATATATATGGAGCTGTTTACTAAAACGGCGGCGAACAGCAAGCGCGGCAGTGTCTTGCGAGCGGTTAGCGCCTCAGCTACACCACCACCAAAGGCTTGACTAAAGACGGCTATGATTAAGGCAATAACCAGTACGATATCGCCGTAAACCCGGAAGGCCGACCAAATTTGGTAGACGCTGCCAGTAACCGGATCGGAAGCGTCTAAACCGACCGGACTCGGTTCCATCCACTGCACCACAAACGTGTTGAGCAAAAAGTCAGAGAAAGACGCCAAGCCGTTCGAGATTGCACACAGGATCCAAGCCAGCGGATCGGTGCTGACCGTTTCGCAGCGGGGAGTTTGCTGATCGTCATGTACGGTGTCCGGATTGCTGGTATCCGCAGCCGCAGCAGCTACGGCGGTGAATCCTGCCTCACCGGCCGTTCCACCGAGCGACAGTACATGTGCCGTTCCGTCGGCCGCCGCCCCTGAAGCACAGTTGCCTTGCCCCATGTCCCAATTAGTCGAAATGGTGGTTGACCCTGTGCCGAGGAAGGCTCGGCCGCTACAGCCGCTCTGCCCGCCTTGGTAGGAGTTCGGCCCAAACTTGCTGTAGGTGCCGGTAAAGCGTGCTTCATTACCCGCGCCAGTCGAGAAAACCGTTGCCACTTGTGACTGTGCGGTACTCAGATAAAACCAAATCAGTGACTCTTGGTGGGGCTGAATCAACGACGCGGCGCCTTTTCCACGGTAAGAACAGTCGGTATTGTAGTCGTAGAATGTTGCCGCCGCGCCACCGAGATTATGTAAACGGCTATCGAAGTCGGAGACATTGAAAGCATTATTGTTGGTGCCGAGATTGATGCCCTGATGTATGGCCACAAACGGAATACAGTTGTTGCAGGCTGTCGGCTGCGCCTCGCCGTTGGCGATCGGGTTGGCGCATGACGCCTTCCCGGCCGAAGAAATCAAGGCCGAGCGGGCTCCCGTCGCCGATTTGAGGAAATACAGCGACCAGTTTTCCTCGCCGTTCACCGTGTCGGCGTACCACGATTTTTTCTCGTAGATTTCATCGGCAAATCCCGGACTGGTGAGCTTGAGATGAGCGGCATCCTGCCATGTCCCGGTCACTGCGCCGATATTGACGCCACCGGTCGTGCCTGTTTGCGCGGCAGGGTGGCCACCGACCACAAAACCCGGAGCATCACACTCGGTATTGCCGAAAATTTGTCCGCCGGCACAGGGGTTAGTTGGTGCGAAGGGATCAAAATAGTGGAAATTACCGATGCTGTTGAGCCCGTCTTCCTGGAAGGTGTAGGTATTCCAGACAAACGAGTTGTTTTGGTTGTCATCTGGTAGCTCGCCAACATAGCCGCGGAATTCAGTGGCGCTGATTTGCACCATAAACATGCGCGTGCAGAAGTCGGGATTTGCCGATGACACACTCCCGTTGACCGGGGTTGTGGCATTATTAGAAACCGTGAAGCGAATAACATTGATAGCTGCCCCGATGTTAGTGTGAACCATTTTCCAGATGTCAGTATTGCTGATGTTGCCGATCTTGGTCGGGACGAACGAATCGTAGCCCTTTGATTTGAGGTCGTCGGGGCTGGTGGCACTGGCGACGTCGTTAAACGTTTTATCATCCTTAAAAATTTCGGACTTTTGGTAGGCGGCATTATTAAACGTTTTGTCGAAGTGCGCTTGACAGGATTGGTGCGGTCCGGTCGCCTCCTGAGCTTGAACGATGCCCCGCCCCATCAGGTTGATGGTGCTCGGTGTGTCTTCGACGGCGGCACGGGCACTCCCGGTCAACATTGGTGCGAACAGTGCCATAAACGAGCTAGCCACGAATATAGAGAGGAGGCTGATGTGAGCCAGACGTTTCAGTGGTCTCGATGTCTTCACGTTGCGTTTCATTATAGCCTCATCACTGCGTCACCGCGCTACTGCTAAAGGCGTCGACCTGTGTGCCTATGACGTAACATGCCGCCGTATAGTTCCAGCTGCCGCTTTTGACGTCATATACGTAGCGAGTTTGGGTATCGTTCTCGCCAACCGGCGTCGCATTGGTGGTGGATTTGAGAGTCAGTGAGCCGTTGGTGTAAGCGCCTTTGAGATCGGTAACCTGACCCTTCCATACATCGGTAGAGGTTAAGCTTTTGGCCTTGTCGGTGAACATGTTGTAGGTCTTGTTGGCGTCACCAGCGATCAGTGCGGAGATGAACTCCTTGCATGTGTCAGTTACGACCGCTGGCTTCTTTTTAAATACCAGACTTAGTACGGCGATTATGACAATAACGGCGACGGCCACAACAATGGCGACCAGCTTTTTATTCATATGCCGTATTATATGCTGCGGACCGCCAGCTGACAACGTAGGCTTTAGTACTTTTCGTGGCCTCAAAAAACGACTATAGTAGGCGATAGATATGACCACCCCGCCAATCACACGTACATCATCACCCATATCATGGTCACAGCTACGAAGCGGCTGGATGGCTCGCGGCCGGTGCATGGCACTCGTGGCTTTCTTTTTTAGCATGCTGCTTGCGCCCATTGCGCTAACGATGCAGCCTGCGTACGCTGCCGCCAATGCCCAGGTTATAAAGCCGATTGGCGCCAATACATCCTACCAGTGTGGCAGCGGCGCCAATGCCGTGCATACTTCAATTAATATTGGATGCTACGGCGCCAATTGCCAGAGCAAGAATATTCACGGGTGCAGTGCCCTGCTTGACGCCACATTCGCCATTATCAGGTTCTTGTCGGCCGGCGTGGGCATTGTGGTGATCGCATCCGTTATCTGGGCTGGCATTCAGTACACCTCGGCGCGTGACGATCCGAGTGCGGTTGGTAAAGCCAAGTCTCGTATTGTTACCAGCTTGTCGGCGCTCGGTCTCTTTATCTTCGGCTATGCTATATTGAATTATGTAATACCTGCTGGATTCTTTAAGTAATATGGATTTTTTGTTTTCACTCGCTTCTCGGTTTGGTGCTGTCCCCTCTTGCGACCCCAATCTGCACGGCGGTGGTCTTTTGGGCCTGCCACACTGGTATAAATATCTGAACGGCGTCCAGACGGCGTATGGCTGTACGCCTCAGCTGCGGGCACTCAGCGATGTCTGGTTAGTTGCCGCCGCGATTATTGAGATTTTGCTGCGCGTAGCCGCCATTGCCGCCATTGTATTTGTGATGGTCGGCGGTATCCAGTTTATTAATAGCCACGGCGATCCGGGTGCAACCAAGAAAGCCCGCGAGACAGCTGTCAATGCGCTGATTGGCCTGGTCATTTCTATCGCTGCCGCCGGAGTAGTTACGTTTGTGGCGGGGCGCTTTAAATGATCGGTTTTGGGCCGAACAGGCTGTCGTTCACATTGCTGGCCGCCGCGGGAGTGACGGTTGAATGTTTGGGCGATGCCCAGTGCGACACTGGCTTGCCAAAAGTGAACGCCAGCAACAGTAATGTACAGGCGGCGCTACAAATTACGTTCGGAGTTATTGGTGCGCTAGCCGTGCTTACCATCTTGATAGCGGCTTTACGCTACGTGGCAGCCCGCGGCAACCCACAAGACGCAGCCGGCGCTCGCCAAGCAATTATTTTTGCTCTGATCGGTCTGGCGGTGGCGGTCAGCGCCGAAGGCATCGTAACCTTTGTACTCACGGGACTATAATATGAAACGATTTTTGCTAATATCGATCCTAACGCTCACCCTTTGCGCCGCAGGATTGGGCGCCGTTGGCCGCGCCGCAGCGGTCGACCCCCTCGATGAGGTTTGCAAGAAAAATCCTACCAGCACAGTCTGTAAAGAAAATCAGGCCAACAGCAGTAAAAATCCGATCTTCGGGCCGGACGGCGTTGTTACCAAGATTATGAGTTTGCTGGTACGCATCATCGGCATTGCGGCTGTGATCGGGATCATTATTGCCGGCATCATGATGACGTTTGCTGGCGGGGATGCCAACCAGGCGGCCTCAGCGCGGAGCACTATCACCTTTTCGCTCATTGGGCTGGCAGTAGCCGCCACGGCACAGCTCATGGTGGCGTTTGTATTAAGTAAATTATAAGTAGTAGGATGTAGCCATGTCGTACAAAAAAATATTGCTCGTACTAGCCTTGGTGATCGGACTCTCGTTTGTGCTTTTCCACGCGCCGCACGCTTCTGCGCTTTTCGATAATGCGAAGCAGGATGCTTGTGAAGGCGTCGGACTTGGCGCTGGCGGCTGTAACAATGCCACGAGCGGCAAGATTTCCAACCTCATCACCACGGTCGTCAACATTCTGTCGTTGGTCGTCGGAATTGGTGCCGTCATCATGATTATGGTTGGTGGTTTTAAGTATGTTACCTCTGGTGGCGACTCCAGCAAAACCGGCAGCGCCAAGAGCACGATTGTCTACGCCCTAATCGGTTTGGTGATTGTGGCGCTGGCGCAAGTCATTGTTAAGTTCGTAGTGAATGCAGTCACAAAATAGATAGCTGCAAGCGGCATATAAGCACAAGCATTTATTGAATTTCGGCCTCAACATGTGCTATAAAGAAGGCAAAGACGCTTAAGAAAGGATCTCATCATGTTCAAATCATTGCGTAAATTTACCCTGACGGTTGCAGCCGTACTGGCGCTCGCAGCTCCCATAGCGGCCCCCGCAGCCCTAGCGGCAGCAGCTGGCACTGGCCCGGATGTGAACACTAACCTCGGTTGTGGTGCTAACTTACAACTCGACAGTACTGCAGGCAATTGTGGCACCGCCACCGGTACTACCAAGATTCAGGACATTATCACCACGGGCATTAATATTTTCTCGGTGATCGTAGGTATCGTAGCTGTCGTCATGATCATTGTCGGTGGCTTCAAGTACATCACCTCGGGTGGCGACTCCAGCAATGTGACGTCTGCCAAGAATACGATTATCCAGGCGGTGATCGGCCTCGTCATTGTGGCGTTTGCGCAGTTCCTGGTCCAGTTCGTACTCAACCGCGTCACTCAGTAAGATCCTGTAAGCGTATGAAATACCCGGCTTGTCCGGGTATTTTTCATGCCTACTACTACACAAAAACACTGCCTCAAAAGCAGTGTTTTTGTCGACCCAAAGGTAGGTCTGTCTACAGAACCTGGATCTTTTTGACCGTGTCCTGCTTGACCTTAGCGAAGCTAATCGTGAGGACACCGTCCTTCAACATAGCTTCGATTTCTTCTTCCTTTACCGGCACGGGCAAAGCAATGCTGCGTGAGAATTCTCCCCAGTAACATTCCTGGACAAAGTAATTTTCAACGTCGTCCTCATTGCCGGCCGATAATGTACCGCGGATACTGAGGGTGTTGTCGGAAATACTGACATCCAGATCGCCCTTGTTCACCCCAGCGGTGCGGGCTTTGACTACCAACTTCTCTTTTGTCTCGTAGACATCAACGGCTAGTTGTCCAGGCAAGTCGTCACTTTCATCCCACTCATCAGAAGCCGCTGGTTGAGCGCCTGCCGTTGGATCGGCCGCTGGCGGCATGGGAACCGCATCGTCGTCACCCAAAAAGGCTGCCGACAATTCGTCCTCTTCCATCAGTAGGTCGTCGTCGCCACTCGTGCGTCGCGCCATAGTTGTTACCCTCCACGTACGTATACGTACTTAGTTGTTCACTGTTAGGCTGTTTGTGTTACTGTCTAGTATAGCTTAGGTAATAAATATCTTGCAACGACAAACAGAGATATTTACAACGGTAAGAATTACAACACCATGCTTTTCGAACGACTTTTCAGCATCATCGCACCACACTCCTGCCTAGCCTGCAGTGCCGAAGGCCATCTGTTATGCGCGCATTGTGCCGGGCAATTACCGGCCGCTATGCCCCGCTGCTATCGCTGCACGCGCCCGCAGCCTCATTATCAGACTTGCGCCCACTGCCAAGTCGCCAGTCCTTTAGCGGGGGTATGGGCGGTCACTCCTTATCAGGATTTTGCCAAGGCGGTGCTCCATCGGCTTAAATTTGAACGATCCCAAGCGGCAGCCAACGATATCGCAGTAGCCATGGCCAACCGATTGCCCGCCACCGATGCCAATTGGTTGATCAGCTACGTGCCTACTGCTCCTGCTCGTGTTCGACAGCGCGGCTACGATCAGGCTCGCTTGATCGCGCGGGCGCTTGCTCGTCACACCGGCTTTCCCTACCTCCCACTGCTCGCGCGCAGTGGCAACCAGCGACAACTTGGCCAACGCCGGGCTGTGCGTCGTACGCAGCTGCAGGCGGCGTTTCGGGCAACGCGCCAACAGCACCTCGCCACAAAATCGATACTGCTCGTCGATGACGTAATTACAACAGGTGCCACATTTGAGGCCGCGGCTTACGCGCTACGAGCGGCCGGTGCCATACACGTCAGCGCCATCGCTTTTGCAGCTGCGTAGCCCTTGGGAAAATTGGCACAATAGGCTATAATTACCCCTGTTACGGAAGGGTGTCCGAGTGGTCGATGGAAACGGTCTTGAAAACCGTCGTGGGGCAACTCACCGTGGGTTCGAATCCCACCCCTTCCGCCAAAGCGTGTTTCACGCTACAATACACACCTGTACGGAGAGGTACCCAAGTGGTTGAAGGGGTTGGTTTGCTAAATCAATAGGGGGGAGCAATCTCCCGCGAGGGTTCGAATCCCTCTCTCTCCGCCAAGATGAAATCCCGGCTAAAGTCGGGATTTTGTTTTGTCCGCCCTGCCCACGTTGTACAATAGAGGTATATGGCGGATACACACTTGCAACCAGAGACCGGCTGGCAGTACATACCGAACGGCAAAAACGATGGCTCGGCGGTTGACTCTACCCCTCAGCAAGTGCCCCCCAATCAAGGTCAGCCACCTCACCACGACCAAGAGGTCGCCTGGACTGCCTCCGAGTTTATTGCCCACCACAAAAGCCCTACCTGGTATTTTGGCTTGGCACTGTGTGGCATCGTTTTAGCGGCGTTGGCATACCTTCTGACACGTGACAAAATCACGGCGGGTATTATCATTTTTTGTTTCCTGATTTTTGGAATCGCCGCCGGCCGCCAACCGCGCGTCATCGCCTACAGACTCGACGACTCCGGTTTGAGCGTCGGCGAGCGCCACTACCCTTATGAGACCTTCAAAGCCTTTGCCCTCGTCGATGAAGGCAACTTTACCAGCCTTGTATTCCTGCCGCTCAAGCGTTTCGGCACAACCCTAACGGTTTATTTCGACCCTCAGGACGAAGACCACATCCTCGACGTCCTCTCGGAGTACCTTCCCCTCGAACAAGGCAAGCTCGATCTATTCGAGAGCCTCATGCACCGCGTCCGATTCTAGATCGGACATTCCGTCTTGGACGCCAGCACCACTACTTACCCTGACATGCGGTAATACTATACATAAAATGTAATACATGACATACAAAACCATACTTACGACTAAAGGTACGACAACAATTCCCAGTGCAATCAGGAAACAGTTGGGTCTGAAGCCAGGTATGTACGTTTCATTTGTAGAGAATAAACAGACTGGCGAATACACCGTAAAGCGCGCCCAAACCATAGAGGACATCCGTGCCATCAATAAGGCAGCGTTGGCCCGGGCGCAAACAGGGGGCAAAGCATATACCAGCGGCCAAGGCTTCGGCGCCCAATGATCGACACCAATGTGCTGCTTGATTGGCTCCTAGATAGAGATGCTCGCAGGACGGCTATTGTGGAGCGGCTATTTGCGGACAGCCGGGAACTGCACATCCCTGACATGGTTATCATTGAGCTTACCTTCGCACTCGAAAATGGGTATCAACTTCCCCGAGATATCGTAGTGAGCAATGTTACGAAGGTTTTGGACGAACCCCTTTTTAATTGCAACCGCACTATGCTCCAGCGAGCACTCGTGGAGTATGACAAGCACCCCTCGTTGTCATTCGTCGATTGCTGCCTCATGCACTACGCAAGTATTCAGCGTGTGCCTGTTTGGACGTTTGATAAAAGATTCGTCAATCAGAGCTCCGGCAAGGCCACACTGCTCAAATAACAGAGACCGGCGAAGAGCTGGTGAAAATTCTTGCAGACTATGTGTCGCCCTTGGCTCAGTACATTTTGCTGGTATAGTGAAGTTACAATAATGTTTAACCAGCGGGAGGGAATGTTATGAGATACTACATAACACCTGGCAAACACGGTCTGGGTTGGCGCCCGGATATTCCTGATCAACGAGATTATATTTTTGAGGCAAAGGTGGCCTTAGCAAAAGCTACCCGAACGGTTCTGCCAGAAAAAGTCGACTTGCGCAGCGGCTTTGCGGACGTCTACGATCAAGGCCAGCTGGGTAGCTGTACGGCCAACGCACTAGCCGCAGCCTTTGATTTCGATCGCCATAAAGAGGGACGGTCTCACACTGCGCCCTCGCGCTTATTTATCTATTGGAACGAGCGCAATTTGGAGGGAACGGTCGATTCCGACGCAGGTGCCGCTATCCGCGATGGCGTTAAGGTATTGGTAAAACTTGGCGCCAGCCCAGAGACGGATTGGCCTTACGACATTGCTAAATTTACCGATAAACCCAACAAGAAGTCGTACGAAGACGCCCTCAAGAATCAGCTGCTCACTTACCAGCGAATTTTGCGCCCAGCAGACGACCCATTACATGACATGCTCAGCTGCTTGGCGAGCGGCTACCCATTTGTGACCGGCATATCGATATATGAAAGTTTTGAAAGCGAAAAAACGGCGCGTACCGGCATCATCCCCCTGCCCGCTCAAGATGAACGGCTGATAGGCGGCCACGCGGTGGTCGTCGTCGGCTATCTACAACACAAGAAGCAGTTTATTTGCCGTAATTCTTGGGGCGTGGATTGGGGCGACGGCGGCTATTTTTACATACCCTACAAGTATTTAGAGAATCAGAGTTTGGCCACCGATCAATGGCTGCTTAGAACGGTAGAGGTGTAAGTGGAGCCCCGGCTGAGGTAAAAAGTGCATGCCCATCTTGAGTTCGCCACTGTGCATAGCAGATGACAAACAGCACCCTAGTAGTTGCAGATGTATTGGACCAGTACAACAGATTGATCCAATCTCTCGCTCATGTTGAGGTAGACCATAAGCGCATGAATAATGTCGCTTACTTCGAGATCCAAGCCACCGACCCCGGCCTGCAAAAGCGCCGGGTGCAGGCTGGCTAGGTTGCATCGCGCAGCTCAAAGAGCGCCCAGGCGACAAGCAGACCCACCACGATGTAGGCACCGCTCATGGCAATAGCATTGCCAGAGGTCAGGCTAAAGCCGTGGGCACTGCCCACCACAGCGTCAAGCGAGGCAAACGGTAAGTACTTGGCGCTCTCGTGGAGCGCTAGCACCCCAAGAAGTGGCTCAACAATAAAAGACATACCAAATATGATGCCCACAGTCGCCACAATACTGCGCACGAGAGTGGCGATGATCAGGCCAAGCAGCGCATAACCGATGTAATAAAGCAGCAACGAGCCCACTACCGACAAAAACGAAGTCCCCAACGGCGGCAAGTTGGTACCATGCAACACGAGAAAAAGCGCATACATTACGGCTATTACCAGGACCAAACCAATACTGTATGCTGCGCCGAACAACGTCGCTGCCAGTATCTTTGACACCAAAACACGACCCCGACGAGCGTTAGACGTCAATGTATACACAATCGTGTTATAGCGATACTCGTGTGCCATAAGCAGCACAACGGTAAAGCAACAAAATAGCACACCCAAACTAACAGAATTGTGTAATACCTCAGCGAGCGACACCACCTGCGATTTATAGGTAGAGTAGTACAGCGCAACCGCGGCCATCAGCAAAACCGCCAAGGTACATAAAACGTACGTGGAGCGGGTCGTAAAAAACTTGCGAAGCTCGGCCCTTTAAGCTATCTACCATTGGATGCCTCACTTCTCGGCGTGAACTCTTCTTCGTCCTCGGTCAGTTCCAAAAAAATATCTTCTAGCGACGCGCGATAGCCACTAAGCTCAAGCAAGGGGATGTCATGTTCAAAGGCTAGCTTGCCCACCGCATCAGTTGTCGGAGTCATAACGTACATACCTTCTTCGTGTGGTTCATACGCCATTTTATGATCGATTAGCTGCGCAATGAGCTGGGTAGGCTTGCTGGTACGAACGAATACTTTGCTGTGACTACCTCTTGAGGTCAACTCTTTTACGGAGGTACTAACGATGAGCTTGCCCCTACCAATTACCACCACATTGTCGGCCATTAGCGCCATTTCACTCAATAGATGACTAGAAACAAACACGCCGTTGCCGGCCTGAGCATAATCGCGTAAAAAATGACGCAGCCACGATATGCCCTCAGGGTCGAGACCATTGGCGGGTTCGTCTAACAATAAGTACTTTGGATGGCTGAGTATAGCCGCTGCGATACCCAAACGCTGGCTCATACCAAGCGAAAAACTTCCCGGTTTCTTATGGGCAACATCGTGCAGTCCCACCATAGCGAGTGCTTCGTCGACCCGACTATCCTCAATGCCACTGGCTGCTGCAAGAATCCGCAGGTGGTTGCGAGCACTGCGCGTAGGATGAAAGGCCTTAGCCTCCAACAGGATGCCCACCATGCGCGCCGGGCGGTCGTATTCCTGGAGCGGCTTGCCGTCGAATGTCGTACTGCCACCACCGTTATCTAGCCCCAGCATCAAGCGCATGGTTGTGGATTTCCCGGCACCGTTGGGGCCTAAGAATCCAGTTACCTTGCTCGTTTCAACCTCAAAGGAGATGTCATCGACCGCCAAAGTTTCCTTATATTTCTTTGTGAGGTGAGTGGCCTTGATCATCCTAAGTATTCTAACACTGCGAGTAAGCCGATGGGCGGCTACAAAAAACTACATTGGTACACTCAAGGGATAAAAGGCGGAACTTTTTTATCCGGATATCGTTAGATTATCCGATGAGTTGAAAGAACTTGGCGTCAATCCCAATTCTTTAACCGTATCTATGATGCTCTTTCGTTTAGCTACGTTTAGCTGCAATTACTTTTTTGCTGTTGTATTAACGTGCGAATTTGCTACAATCTCTTATAGAAAAGGAGGACAAAATGCCTACTATTTTACCAATCTCAGACTTACGCAACTACACTGATGTGCTAAATCGTGTGGATGTTGATAGACCAGTTTATCTGACCCGAAACGGTCGCGGCACTTACGTCATCTCTAAGCTGGATGATTATGATCGAGATACTACGGCCGAGCAATTGGTGACAGAGATAAAGAAAGGTGAAGCGTCTGCAAAGAGTGGTCCGACAGTCTCCATAAAAGACATCGCAAAGAGCCTTAATATCAAACTATGAAGGTCGTATTTCTGCCGGCGGCTCAGCAAGACTTAGCCGAACTGGTATCGTACATACGTAATGAGTTGCAGAACCCGACTGCTGCAACCAATATAGCTGGCAAGATCCTGCGACGCTCTCAGCCCTTAGGAGCTTTTCCTGAGATGGGTGCGAGTCTAGAGGCTATTAGCTCTCAGCTGATCAGCTATCGTTATTTAGTGGTGGATAATTATCTAATCGTCTATAAAACGGCGAACGAGGTGAGTATAGTAAGGATCTTATACGCCCGCTCTGATTATATGCAGTTGCTACGAGACTAGATGCAGCATGTAGGAAATAAAAGGATCTCGAATATCAATCGAGATCCTTTCGTATCTATAAACTGTGCATGGTACACCCGACAGGATTCGAACCTACGACCTTTGGCTCCGCAAGCCAACGCTCTATCCAGCTGAGCTACGGGTGCATACATATGCTGTTAGCACTGCGCGTGTAACAGAGGCAATTTTAGCACGAGATCGGGTAAATTACTAGAGTGCTCGGCTCGGGCGTCTGGCTACCGAGCCTGGGCGTAATCTGTTACAATATCGGCAGTTTGGAGAGGTCGCATAGTTGGTCTAGTGCGCTGCACTCGAAATGCAGTATGGGCGCAAGTCCATCGAGGGTTCGAATCCCTCCCTCTCCGCCACTAAAAATCCGCGACAATGTTGCGGATTTTTAGTATATGCGTCTACTGCACAGATTTTTTCTTTGACGATTTGATAGGCGCCTCGGCCGTGTCGGCTGTAACGTCGCTGGCCGGCGTCTTCCCTGCTTCGTCGTTGGCTGGTTCGTCGACTGTCTGAGGTGCGGGTGACGGGGCATGCGCGCCTATTTCCTGCCCATGCGGTGGTTTGAGCACAAAGCGTATCAAAACAATCCCAGCGACACCCAACACGATGAGCCCAATGCCGTACAGCAGCCACCATTGGCGCACGTCGTTGGCCAGGAGCTGGGCGACATCGAACGCTTTCTGTTGCAACGGCTGGTCGGTGTGGTGTTTGAGCATTTCCTGGCCAATGCGATGCACGACCATGCTGAGCACAAAAGCCAGCACCACGTTCACGGCACCGACCGACAACAGCACAATGCCCAATCGTCGCACGCCACGACGCCACGTAATGCTCATGAACACGATGCCGATACCGAGCAATACCGCCAAAACCATAGCCCCAGTCATAGCCTGCTGCACGTGATGATATGTACCAGGCACCTTGCGCAGCTGCTGGTCAATCGTTCCACCATTGTTGTTTTTGAACGTGCTCGACGAAATTTTGCTGTCTTTTAGGAAATCGCCATGCAAAATTTGATCGCGTGCTTGAGCGGCGGCGCTGGCAACGTTGTAGCCGGATGGCACGCAGGTTGCCGTAAAGGCGTCGACGTCACCACTGGGCAGCGCTCCCGGTGTACAGACCGGCAACCCGGCCAGCCGCTGCTGCACATATGAGCCCACACCCTCAGCTAATTGGGCTTTGGCGGAGGTGAGATCGATCGTAAAGCTCAGGGGCGTTGTGCCGTCGCTATGTAGCCAGGTATATATGCTATCCAGCACCTGCTCGGTTTGTGCTTGCAGAAGCGTTGGCGGAAATGCTTGCTTGATAATCGCCCGAATTGCCGGCTGACTAACCGGAATATCACCTTTGCCGGCTGGCTGGTCTTGCTTTTTTTGCGCTTCGTCCAGCGCACTCCCGACCACCACGTCGTAGAATTTGCTGTCGCGCAGCGCTGCTTTAATGTCGTGCGACGTCCCAAAGACGTGCTGTAAGCTCCATGTAAAACCTAACCCAAAGAGCGTGGCCGTCAGGAGCGTAGCGGCCAAACCTACGAGGGTTTTTCGTATGAATTGCATATGCTCAGTGTAAGGTATACAACACTAAACACAAGCACAATCTAGATGACTGGCCGTTTCCGGCTAGTTTTTGGTATATACAGCGTGGAATGGTATCATATGGCTATGGACGAACAGAGGTTGGGTCGTCGTCTGCAAGCGGCACGCGTGCAGGCTGGACTGACGCAGCAGGCCTTATGTCAAAAGGCCCAGCTGAGCTATTCAACGTTGACCAAAATTGAGCGCGGCGCTATTAAGAGTCCCTCGATTTTCACTATTCAGAGCATCGCTTCGGCCCTCAATGTCGGCCTCGATGCATTGATGGGCGGCGCGACGACGCCTCGCTCCCTCAAACAGCGCAGTAAAACTGGCATTAGTTTCGTTTATTTTGATATCAACGGCTGCCTGGTGCGGTTTTTCCACGCTGCTTTTGCTCGGCTCAGTGAGGACACTGGCGCCTCACCAGACGCCGTGGAGAGTGTGTTCTGGCACTACAACGACATGGTGTGTCAGGGCACGCTGACGCTGGCTGAGTTCAACCGCCAGCTGTCCATCGAACTGCATGCCAAAGAGCAACTCGATTGGATGCACTACTACATGGAAACCATCGAGCCGATCCCCGCCATGCACGAGCTCGTGCATTGGGCCGCACAACATTATCGCATCGGCCTGTTGTCTAACATCATGCCTGGTTTTATTGATGTAATGCTTAAAAAAGGCCTGCTGCCCAAAGCCGATTACGATGCGATTGTTGACTCCTCGGTTGTTAAGTTCATCAAGCCGGAGTCCAAAATGTACACTGTGGCCGCCGAAAAAGCCGGCGTGCCGGACAACGAAATTCTGCTGATCGACGACTCGCGTGTTAACCTGATGGCTGCCGAAAAACACGACTGGCACGTCCTATGGTTCGACGATTACCGCCCCGATGAGTCTGTCAAACGCGTCAAACAGGCGCTTGAGCCGGCCGAGTAACCCGCTCCTACGCCGCGTTGTTCGTGCTGCTCGTCGCGGTTCGGCACTGCCGGCACAACCCCTGGATCTCCATCTGATGCGCTGTTGGCCAAAAATCGTGAGCCGCCGACAGCCGCTCGATGACCGCCTCAAGCTCAGCCTCATTCATGGCAATTGTCTGCCCGCAGCGGGTGCACGTCAGGTGATGATGGTGCTCGGCAAATTTATCAGTCAGCTCCAGTTTGTACTTCCAACCAGTGTTGAGGCGCTGCACAATGCCCAGTTTTTCGAACAGATCAATCGTGCGGTAGACGCTGGCCCGGTC
>Ga0207712_10001389_pt1 | contig 16557 bp, 8 predicted proteins | sample KBSS44metaG_FD_184402 | JGI IMG/M metagenome (GOLD analysis project Ga0207712, IMG submission 184402) | Switchgrass rhizosphere microbial communities from Kellogg Biological Station, Michigan, USA - KBS S4-4 metaG (SPAdes) (version 2) | ecosystem: Host-associated > Plants > Roots > Rhizosphere >... | reverse complement strand
GGGAGGCCGACCGGTGAGCATCTCATAGGCCATCACCCCGAAGGCGTAGATATCGACGCGATGATCGGTGTGCGGATCCGCCGCCGCCTGTTCGGGAGCCATGTAGGCCGGCGTCCCGAGGGCGATCCCCGCGGTGGTCAGCGAATGGCGCCCGGTCGCTTCGCTGACGGCCTTGGCAACTCCAAAGTCGGTGACCAGCGCGTGGCGCCCGGAGAGCAGCACGTTGTCCGGTTTGATGTCGCGGTGAACTACCCCCAGTTCATGCGCGTAAGCGAGGGCATCCGCGACCTCGCGTAGTATCTTCGCCGCTTCGGGGACCGAGAGCTCGCCCAGCCGTTGTAGCCTGCCCCGCAGGGACTCACCGTCCACATAGGGCATGACATAGAAAAGAAACCCGTCCGTTTCGCCGGAATCGTGAAGGGGCAGGATATGGGGATGGCTCAACTGCGCCGCGATGCGAATTTCGCGAAGAAAACGCTCCGACCCGAGCGAGGCGGCCAACTCCGGCCGCAGCACTTTCACGGCGACCTTGCGATCGTGTTTGACGTCGTAGGCCAGGTACACCGTGGCCATGCCGCCTTGGCCCACCTCCCGCTCGATGCGGTAGCGGTCGGAGAGCGCAGTCGATAGTCGGTGGTCGATGGTCAAGGTGTCAGGTGTCAGGTGTCAGGTTCCAGGCAATTGTTCATTGCCGATTGCCGATTGCTGAATGCTGATTTTCTCCCGAGCCGCCGAGCCGCGCGCCTCAATGGACGAAGTTCAGGCGCTTCATCAGAACAACGAAGCGCGGCTCCGACCGCAGCGGATCGTAGATCCGGTCCACCTTGAGCCAGACCAGCATCTCCGAGCTGGCCGCAATTGCCTGCTCGAGATAATCGAGCGAGCGCGCGTGATCGCCGAGGCCGAGATACACCAATGCCAGGTTAAACGGGGCTGCCTCCCCCCCGCGCGACATCTTCCGGAGTTCTCCGAGCGTCGCCATCGCACGGCTGCGGTCACCGAAGCTGCCATAGGCGTACGCCAGGTAGGCGGTCACGAACGGCGGGGCATCCAGGGCACGCGAGCGCTCAAACTTCGCGATGGCCTCGCGGTAGTTGCCGGTCTGGAGCGCCAGAATCCCCTCCGTAGCCGGCGGAAAGAAGAAGGTCGGGTCGAGCTCCGCGGCTTTTTTCGCAAGCTCCAGCGCCGACGCCGCCTTGCCGGCGTAGATCAACGTCGTCGCCAGGTCCTCCAGGATCGAGGGCGACAGGGGATCGAGGGCAATGGCCCGTTGGCCTTCGGCAATCGCCTCGTCGAAGCGGCCGATGATTCCCAGCAGCTGGTTCAGCTGGTCGTGCGCGTAGGCGTAGCTGGGATTGAGGACGATCGCCTGACGGAGTTCCCGCTCGCCTCCGACCCAGTCGTAGTCGAACCAGGCGAGGTAGACCCCCAGCGAGGTGTGGGCTTCCGCCGACAGGCTGTCGAGCTGAACCGCCCGTTCCGCGGCGGCTTTCGCCAGGGGCTTCGCGTCGCTGGCACGAATGAATCCCTCGTTGTAGGCCGCCCAGGTGTAGGCATCCGAGAGCCCCGAATACGCCGGGGCAAAGTTCGGGCTCAGCTTGATCGCCTCATTGAACTGCACGATGGCCTTCTGCAGGTTCTCGTCGCTCGGACGATTGAAGAAGAACCGCCCCTTGAGGTAGGCGTCATGGGCTCCCGGATCCACGGTCGGCGCAGCCGAGAGACGGGACTGTTCCCCCGGCGTCAGCCGCACGTTGATCGCACTGGCGATGGCCGACGCCAGCTCGGCCTGGAGAGCCAGTACGTCGCTCGAATTGCGCTCGAAGGTCTCGGCCCAAAGATGCCGGTCGGCCCTGGCATCGATCAGCTGGGCGGTGATCCTCACCCGATCACCTGAGCGGGTCACTGAGCCCTCCACAACGGCGTCGACATCGAGGACCTTCGCGATCTCCGGGGTCGGCGGGCGATTCCTGCCCTTGAACTGCATGGCCGACCCGCGCGAGGTGACCCGCAACTGGCTGATCATGGCTAGGTCGCTGGTCAGCTCATCCGTCATTCCCTCGGCAAAGTAGTCCTGAGTGGAGTCGGCGGAATAGTTGTCGAGCGGGAGGACCGCAATCGAATCAATGGTCGCGGCCCGTCCACCCAGATAGCGTGTCAGCCCCAGGGCTCCACCAGCCATCACAACCAGGGCGATGGCGGCGGTGACCCATCGCCCGCGACGCCGTGGGACAGCCGCGTCGGCGACAGTAGCCGCACCCGAGGTCATGCCGACCACCAGCGCCTGGGCAAAGGCGTCGCAGGACGGGAACCGGTCGGCCGGTGACTTGGCCAACGCCCGCCCGACGGCGAGATCCACCCCCACCGGCACGTTGGAACGGGTCGCCTGCAGGCTCCGGGGCTTCTCGGTCATCATCCGGGCGATGATTGCCTGGGCCGTGGGGCCGGTGTGAGGCGGCTCGCCGCTCAACATCTCGTAGGTCACCGCCGCAAGTGCGTATTGGTCGGATTTCGCGTCGATGTTGCGCTCGCCTGCCGCCTGCTCCGGGCTCATGTAGTGCGGCGTGCCGAGTGAGAGTCCGGTCTCGGTAACCCGGGAGCCGCCGGCCTGGGCCACCGCCAGCGCGATGCCGAAGTCGGCAATTACCGGTTGGCCGGCCTGGAGCAGGATGTTTTCCGGCTTGAGATCGCGATGGATCACCCCGCGGGCATGAGCATAGTCGAGTGCTCCGGCCATCAGGGTGATCAGGCGGGAGGTTTCGTCGACCGGGAGTTGCCGCTCGCGCTCGAGGCGGCTTCGTAGCGTCTCTCCCTCGACGTACGGCATGACGTAGTAGAGAGCGGTCGAGGGTCTAAGGTCTAAGGCCTTGTCCGTGAGCTCCTCGACCTTAGACCCGTCGACCTTGGACCCAGGACCGTGGACCTCCACCGTCCCCGAATCGAACAGCGGCAGCAAGTTGGGATGCTGCAGGTTGGCGGTGACCTTGATCTCAGCCAGAAATCGCTCGGCGCCAAGCACCGCCGCCAGCTCGGGTCGCAGCACTTTTACCGCGACCTTGCGGTCGTGCTTCAGGTCCTGGGCGAGGTAGACTGTCGCCATGCCGCCCTGGCCCAGCTCCCGCTCGATCCGGTAGCGGTCGGCGAGGCTTGCCCTGAGGCTATCGACGGTCATGAGGCAAGCCTACGGTGCGAATGTGCCGAAGGGGCAGAAGTGAGATTCGCCTTGCCCTCCGTCACTTCCCAACCTTCGCCTTAAGCTCATCGAGCCAGTTGAGCACCACCACGAGTTGAGACTTGGTGCCGGGAGGCAGGCGCACGAACAGGAAGGAGCGGTCGTCGGGATTCACCGCGTAGCTCGCATGCAACCCGTCGACGACATAGTCGCGAGTCGGAAAGAGCACACGCTCGGAAGTGACTCTGAAGGACGGGGCGGCGGCCACCGTCGCAGCGACGAGCTCGCCGGCACCGTTGCGATAGAACAACTCCTGGCCGCTGTGGGCCCAAACGGGCTCTCTCCCACCCGCTCGCGACACCTGCCAGCGCGCCGCCGCGGCGTTCGGGAACGGCCGCACGTACACTTCCGGGCGGCCCGATTCGTCCGATCCGTACGCCAGCCAGCGTCCGTCGGGCGACAGCGTTGGCGCGTAGTCCTCGAAGGGCGAAATGACCAGCGGCAATGGGACCGAATCGGTGCCGGGCCTGACGGCGTAGATGTCACGGCCCCCGCCCGACCCCGACCGATAGATCAGCCATCGACCATCCTGGGAGCGTTCAGCTTCATCGACCGCGCGCGGATCCGCGCGAATCAAGGTCGCCGCCCCGCTGCGGTCTGCCGGCGTCTCGTACACGGCCGATCGCCCGGACCGGTCGGAGACGAAGAGCAAGGAGCGCCCGTCCGGTGACCAGGACGGCCGGTAGTTGTAGGTGCCCTCGTACGCGAGGCGCGTGAAGGTTCCCGTCGCGAGGTCCCGGACCCACAGTTCCGTTCGTCCCTCCCGCACCACCGTGACCGCGAGTTGACGCCCGTCCGGCGACGCGTTCACGTGGGCGAATAAGCCGACCCAGCTGGGATCGAGGACCTGCTCCTTGCCCTCACGGCTTACACGCACGACCTGATGACCCGGCGGTGCCGTCTCGTAGAGGAGGGTCCCCGTGTTGGAAAGTGAAAAGCTCGAGAAGCCGAAGGCGGCGCTTCCCAACGTGGCTCCCTCGAGGACAGTCACCGGTCTTCCCTCCAGTCTCGTGCGGCGGGAATCGAACCGGACCGCTTGGACCGATCCTTCGCTAGTGAGCACGATCAGGAGGCCGTTCCGAGTGCACAACGCACGGAGCCCCCGGGTCAGCACCGTCAGCTTCCCGGAGCCCAGGTCCACCGCTGCGATATCGGCCGCGCCAGTGCGGCGCATGATCGTGAGCAGCGCGGTCCGACCACCCGGGAGAACTTGAGGCCAGTTGAAGAACAACTCGTCACGCAGTGAGTCCGGTCGGGCAACGAGCTGCGGCGCACCGCCTTCGGCGCGCACGCGGAGCAGCCCCTGAGAAGCGCCGCCGACAAAGTACAGCCAGCCGTCGTCGCTCCAAGCGCCTCCGGCTCCGTAAGCGGAGTCCTCCACCAGGGTGACGGGCGAGCCGCCTGTGACGGGCACCACGCGCAATGCCCCCGGGAGCGCGGTATAGAACGCGAGCTGTTGCCCGTCCGGAGAGAAGAACGGCGCCAAGCCGATCTCGCCGCCTGGAGCGGGGGTGGCCTCCAGCCGGTCGAGGTCGCGCAGCATCAGCTGCCCGTTCGGAAGCTGGTAGGCGATCCGAGCACCATCCGGCGAAATCGCCGCCCCGGCAAGGAAGAGAGGATCCAGACCCTTGAGCTCGACGGCGAACCGGCTCACCCCGGCTGCCGGGGGTGAGCGAAGCCAGCCCCAGGCCGCGAGCCCGCCGAGGGCAAGTGCAGCCGCTGTTGTGAGCGTCGTGTGGGAGCGCCAGCGGCGTTGATAACCGGCGGGTGACTCGTGGTCCCCGACGCGAGAGATCGGAGTCGTGAGCGTCGACGGACGGACGAGGGCCTCTGCGAACGCCGCGGCACTCGCGAAGCGATCCGCCGGGAGCTTCTCGAGTGCCGTGAGCACGGCGGCCTCGACGTGCGGCGGGATGGTATGGCGTTGCGGCAAGAGCGGCCGGGGCGTCTCCGTCACCACCTTGGCAACGATCGCCTGCGCCGTGGGCCCGGTGAACGGCGGCTCTCCGATCAGCATCTCGTACGTCACACATCCGAGTTCATAGATGTCCGAGCGGGCGGTGACTTCCCGCTCACCCATCGCCTGCTCGGGACTCATATAGGTGGGCGTGCCGAGCGACATGCCGGTCTCCGTCATCCGGGAGCCGCCCGCGCTGGACACCGCGAGGGCGATCCCGAAGTCGGCCACCAGCGCCGAGCCGTCGTGCAGCAGGATGTTCTCGGGTTTGATGTCCCGGTGGATGACGTTGTGCCGGTGGGCGTAGTCAAGCGCCGAGGCCACCTCGGTGGCGATGCGTACCGCATCTGGAATGGGAAGCTGCTTCTCCCGGGAGAGCCGGTCGCGCAGGCTCTCCCCCTCCACGAAGGGCATCACGTAGTAGGCGGTGCCGTTGACCTCGCCGGAATCGATGAGACCAAGAATGTGGGGATGCTGCAGTGCCGCGATGGTCTGAATCTCCCGCACGAAGCGGTCCGCCCCGATGACAGCGGCCAGCTCAGGACGGAGTACCTTGATCGCCACCTTGCGGCGGTGCTTGAGGTCTTCGGCGAGGTACACTGTGGCCATGCCGCCCTGACCCAACTCACGCTCAATCTTGTAGCGGTCGGCGAGGGCGGCGGCGAGGCGATCAGGCGTCGCGGTCATCGGTTCGCCGCGTCCACCGCCGTCTTCATCTGTTCCACCCAGTTCGGGATCACGCGAAGGTACGACACCGTCACTTCTTCCGGACCTTGGACGTAGATGATCCCTCCATCGTGCGACGACCTGTTGGACCAGCCCGAGGTGTCGGAGAAGCGCGGATCGCGGGCCCAGAAGGTCGCGGCGCCGGCGGGCTCGCCGGTCTCCGGATTGAGCCGGGCCAGGTACCAGGAGACTCCCTTGCGGTACAGCACCTCGGTGGCCGAGAGCCAGAGCGGCTCGGCGCCGTCCGAGGCCAGCTGCCAGCGGCGCCCAGTCACCGGGAAGGAAGTGACCTCGATCCTGCCTCCCTCGAGTGTTTGGTACAGCAGGAGCTTCCCGTTCGGGGACACCGACGGGAAACGCCCGCCGGTGAGCACGGTGTCGAAGGTTGGATGGGCGAGACTGGGGTCGAAGCGCATGGCGGTGGACCCGGCCCAGTTCTGCGCCACCGCCAGATGATCGTCGTGCAGGTCGATCGGATCGGGATTCGCGCCGTCGAACTCCCAGCTTGCCAGCGTGTCCGGCCGGGTCCCCGAGCTTGGTGTGCCGCGGAGGATGGTAAAGCGTGTGGAATCGCGCACCGCCACCAGCAGCCACCCTCCATCCGGGTTCCAGATCGGATGGCGCACCGCTTCGCCCTTGAGCCAGGTGAAATGCTGTCCGTCGCGCAGATCGTACACCCGCAATTCAAGGCCCTCGGTGGCCTGTACCGCCGCCGCCAGCCAGCGCCGATCGCGGCTTAGGTCGTAGCGCTGGAAGTCTGCCGTTTCCACCGGCAGCGGCTGCGGCGTTCCTCCAGCCCGAAGGCTGACCATCCTGCCGATCGACGCGTCCGCGCCGGGTGCGTAGAGCAGTGTGCCATCCGCCGAGAGATCGTACTGCGCCTCGCCGATGGCCTCTCGCCGAACCTCGGCCAGGAGCGTCACCGACCGCAGCGCCACGTGGGTGGCGGGGTCGTAGCGGGCGGCAAGCAGGCTGCCGTCCACCGCGAGATAGACGAGGTAGCGGTTGTTCACGATACGAAAGGCGGAGCCCGTCAGCGGACTTCCCGGCGACCCATCGGGCAGGGCTGCGCGGAGGGACCACTGCTTTCCGGATTCCGGATCGAACAGCAGGGCGGTCCGGTTGTATGAGCAGAGCAGCTGTTTCTGCTCCGGGACCCATTGCGCGAGCACGCAGCGCGGAATGGACCTGGTCTGCGCGCTGCTGCCTTCGCGGTTCAGCTGTTTGAGCCGGTAGCCATCGAGGTCCACGGCGAGGAGTTCGGTGTTCGAGACCCACTGCAGCGAGGTCGCGGCTTCGCCTTCGAGCAGCCGGCGGACCTCGCCGCCCGCGACCGGGACGACCATGACCCGTTCACCGACGACAAAAGCGATGCGCGCCCCGTCTGGTGAAATGCGCGGTGCGGTTGCACCGAGTGTCCCGGTGATCGGGCGGGCGGTGGCGTCCCGCAGGCTCCGGTACCAGAGGAGGCTGGAGTCGCCCTGCCGCGCCGCGTACACCGCGAAGTCGCCCGCGGGCGAGATCGAAAGGTTCCGGAGCGAGATCCCGTAGGAGGTGGTCGCCGTCGCCGCGGCGAAGGTCATGGGGGCGCTGTCGGGAAGCACGGCGTCATAGATGCTCGGGCCGGACGGGACTCGCGCACGGTTGAAGTTCCAGGCCGCGAGTCCCAGGAGCACGAGGAGAACCGTGCCGAGCACGGCGCTGATGGCGCGCCAGGGACCGGCGGTGCTGGCGGACTTTGAGCGTGCCAGTCGAGGTGTGCTTCGCGAAGAATGTCCTGCCAGCGCCTCGGCGAACTCCGCCGCGGACTCGAAGCGATCCGCCGGCAGTTTCTGCAGTGCGGTCAGTACTGCCGCGTCTACATGCGGCGGAACCGTTCGCCGTTGTCCGGTGATGTCTGCCGGCTCGCCCGTCATCACCTTGGCCACAATCGCTTGCGCCGTGGGCCCAGTGAATGGCGGCTCGCCTACCAGCATTTCGTAGGTCACGGCACCCAGCGCATACACGTCGCTCTGGGGCCCGATCTCCCGCTCCCCCATCGCCTGCTCCGGCGACATATAGTGCGGGGTGCCGAGCGACATGCCGGTTTCGGTCATCCGGGTGCCGCCCGCTTTGCTGGCCGCCAACGCGATCCCAAAATCCGCGACCATCGCTCGCCCGTCATGAAGCAGAATATTCTCCGGCTTGATGTCGCGATGGATGACTTTGTGGCGGTGGGCGTAGTCCAGCGCGGAGGCCACTTCACTCGCGATTCGAACCGCATCGGGAATGGGGAGCTGCTTCTGCCGGTTCAGCCGATCGCGCAGTGATTCGCCCTCTACGAAGGGCATGACATAATAAAGGAAAGAGTCGGCCTCTCCCGAGTCGTGAAGCGGGAGAATGTGCGGGTGCTGCAGGTTCGCCGTCGTCTTGATTTCCGCCAGGAACCGCTCGGCGCCGATCACCGCGGCCAGCTCGGCACGAAGCACCTTGATGGCGACCTTGCGATCGTGCTTGAGGTCCTGGGCGAGATAGACGGTCGCCATGCCGCCCTGGCCCAGCTCCCGCTCGATGCGGTAGCGGTCGGAGAGGGCGGCACCAAGGCGAGGTGACGCTTCAGTCATCGGTTGCGTCCTCGGCGCAGCTCAAGCCGCGGCGGCGAGTTGGATGGGCGAGGGCATCATCCTACTTGTTGCCGGCCTTTTGTCGGAGTTCGTCGAACCAGTTGCGCACCAGAATAAGGTCGCCCGTCAGATCTCCCTGGCCTTGGGCGCGGCTCATCAGGAACCGTTGACCGTCAGGGGTGACCTCAAACAGCCGCTCGAATCGGTTCGTCTCGAACCCGCCCACATCTTCCTTGAGCACAATGAGGTCCTTCTGTGTAACGGCACCCGGGCCAGCGGAGAAGTCGATGATAGATATTCTGGTACCGCCGACCTCCGTGTCGCGGTAGAACAGCTCCCGACCGTTGGGATTCCAAAGCGGTTCCCGCCCCCCGGCCGACGAAATTTGCCAGCGTCCGGCATCGGTGTTGGGGAATGGCACAACGTAGACCTCCTCCCGGCCCGATTCGTCCGACACGTACGCCAGCCAGCGGCCATCGGGAGAGAGGGCAGGCTGCGACTCGTTGAATCGCCCGGCCAGCAGCGGTCTCGGAGCGCTGTCGACTCCGAACCTGAAGGCGTAAATGTCCCAACTGGGCGGCGCAGCCATTGGCACCACCAGCCACGACCCATCCAGGGACCATTCGACTCCTGCTGCACGATCCAGACGAAGCACGAGTTCCGGCACGCCGCTCCCGTCGGCGTGCTTCCGCCACACCGCGCTCCCACTATCGGTTCGGGACACGAAGGTCACCCACCTCCCGTCAGGGGTCCATGATGGCTGGCCGTTCCAGGAGCCGTCGAATGTCAGTCGAGTGAGCGGCCCGTGGTCGAGTTGCTTGATCCAGATATCAAACCGCGATTCGGTCGCCAATTCGGCGGCTAGACGGCGCCCATCCGGAGAGAGTGCGAGCCCCTCGAATTCGAGATACCCAGGCCAGGCCGGGTCCACCTTCGTTTGTGACCCTGTTCTCGTCACCCACACCACGTCCTCCGAAGCGCTCTGCCCTTCGGCGGCGTAACTCAGGGTGCCGTTCTCAGAAATCGCCAGGTCCACAGCGCCCCTGCCGCGCGCATCCAGGCCTTGCACCATCGCGACGCTCCGACCGGTGATCCTCATGGACCGTGCATCGAAAGGCGCCGCCATCACGGTGCCGTCGGACGTCACATAGACCAGGTGACCGGTGGGCAGGTAGCGGCAAGCGATGCCGGCCACGAGCGACTTGGGCTTGCCGGAGGACAGGTCGATCGCCTGGAGCGTTTCGGCGGTTCCTCGATCGTCGGACCATGCCGCGATCAACCCTTTCCCACCCGGAAGCAGCATGGCCGCCAGATAGCGCCCGCCTGCCCCACCCGGAGCCTCGAGCTTCGCGACGTCTTCGGCTGGGCCGCCACCAGCCGAGATCCGGCGGAGCATATTGCCCTCTTCACTCAGAAAGTAGAGTTCGTCCTCTGGTCCCCACGTTGGAGGGCTGCCGACGCCTGAATCGTCCAGGGTGACTGCGGGTCCACCGGCGATTGAGACCAGCTTGAGCTTCGGGGATACATCCCGGGTGATGAAAGCCAACCGCTCGCCGTCCGGCGAGATGGTTGGAGCGAAGCCGCCTTCAGTCCCGGGGATCAACTTCGCGGTGAGTTGATCCAGCCGGCGGAGCCAGAGTTGAGTGCTGCTCCCGCTGGTATCAGGGGTGCCGACATACACCAGAGCCGAGCCATCCGGAGTAATCGCGAGTCGGGGGGGAGTCTGCGTGCCGCCGTACCACATCCCCTGCCCGCGGGGCAACGCGATTGCGACTCGTGTCACCGGTTGCGGGGCCGTCCGCCGTAGGGCCCAGCCTGCAGTGAAGAGTCCCAGCAGCCCCACTAGCGTGGCCCCGATGCTGACGGGATTCCAGCGGGCACGGGCCCGATCCGCTGGGCTCGCCGCCTGCGGTACCGGTAAAGTGAAGCTGCGGCTGGCCAGCGCCGTCGCGAACTCGGCGGCACTGGCGAATCGATCGGCAGGCAACTTCTCGAGCGAGGTGAGCACCGCGGCTTCGACCGACTCGGGAATGGTGTGTCGCTGTGCAGTCAGCCGGCGCGGGGCCTCGGTGACCACCCGCGCCACGATGGCCTGGGCACTCGGGCCGGTGAACGGCGGCTCGCCAGTGAGCATCTCGTACGTGACGCAGCCCAGGGCATACACATCCGAGCGGGCGGTGATCTCTCGTTCTCCCATCGCCTGCTCCGGGGACATGTAATACGGAGTCCCCAGCGACATCCCAGTCTCCGTCATCCGGCTGCCGCCTGCCGAGGAGATCGCCAGGGCGATACCGAAGTCAGCGACCAGGGCGTGGCCATCGTGCAACAGGACATTCTCGGGCTTGATGTCTCGATGAATGACGCCGTGGCGGTGCGCGTAGTCGAGCGCGCTGGCAACCTCGGTCGCGAGGCGGACGGCGTCGGGGATCGGCAGTTGCCTCTCGCGGGTGAGGCGGTCGCGGAGCGATTCCCCTTCCACGAAGGGCATGACGTAGTAAGCGGTGCCTTGGACCTCTCCCGAATCGATCAGCCCCAGGATGTGGGGATGCTGCAGCGTGGCGATGGTCTTGATCTCGCGGAGGAACCGCTCGGCGCCGATAATGGCGGCCAGCTCCGGCCGCAGCACCTTGATGGCGACCTTGCGATCGTGCTTGAGGTCCTGGGCGAGATAGACGGTTGCCATACCGCCCTGACCGAGCTCCCGCTCGATCCGGTAGCGGTCACTGAGCGCCGAGGCGAGGCGTTCGATCAATTCAGGCCCGTCAGTGCCCAGGGAAGCGGCCCCGATTCGACCACAACACTGCCGAGGGAGTTCCCAGGAGTTCCTGCGCTGAAGGAGAGGTAACGGTCAGCTGCGCTCACGGGGCGAAGTTCATCGTCGCCCATACGACGTTGGTCGGCGATACGTAGAATCCGACCGCAACCTGGTGGTAGGAGGTGTTGGTCAAGTTAATGTAGTGCCCGTGGGTCTGGGGATCGCTTCCCGGCCCTTCATCCCACATCGCCTGCAAGCAGTCGGTCGGAATCTGGGAGATCGCGGGCCAGCCCGGACATTCGTTCTGGGCCGATTCTCCACACTGACCGAACGTGCTGTGCGGCGTGTCCGCCGTGTAATCGGCAAGGGCTTGTCCATCGGCGCAGTCTTCTCCGCCGGTCCACACCGTCAGGGGCGGAAGCGCGACGCTGGCCCGGAGCTGGTTGATGCGGTCGTAGGTCTGGGTGCGCGCGACGGCGACGGGGTCGGCGGGCTCGGTGGAGCTGTCGCTGCCGCAGCCTAGAGCCACCGCGATTACGGCCACCATAGTGGCAGGCAAAGCAGATCGAAGCACGGCCATTGAAAGCCTCTCGGAGGTTGGTTGGTCCAGCGAGGATGCGACGGCTTACAAAGCTGGCGTCTGCCGCCGGAGATTCTTCAGGATCTCCTACGCCAGGCGCTGCGAAGCTTCGGACACAGGTCTGGTCTGGCCCTACGGGACGGTACTCGTCCCCGGCAGATGCCGCTTCACCCAATCCACCCAGAGCCGAGCCCGCTCTCTGGAGTTGACCGGATCGGCCGAGGCGTGGGTCCTTCCTCTGAACCCGATGAACTCAGTCTCGACTCCATTGTCCTTCATCGCGCGATACAGCATGAAGGCCTGGGTCGGCGGAACCCGGAAGTCTTCCATGTTGGACATGACGAGGGTGGGAGTCTTGATCTTCGTCGCGTACGTGATGGGTGACTGATCCCGATACGCCTGGATCCGACCATCCGTCCAAGGTGAGCCGCCGAACAGATAGCGGACCGTGATGCTCCCGTCGCCGTAGTTGTACTGGTCTTCCCAGCTGGTGACGGGCGCCCCGGCCATCGCGGCCTGCCATTCCTCCGGGTAGTTGGAGATCAGCCAACTGGTCATGTAGCCACCGTAGGACCACCCGGTGACCGCAGTGCGCTTGGGATCTACGTAGGATCGTTTCCGCAGCATGTCGACGCCGGCCATGACGTCCCGTCCAGGACCCGCACCGGCGTCGCCGACGATGGCGCCCATGTATTCGTTGCCGAGGTTGTCGCTGCCGCGGTAGTTGGGCTGGAACACGACCCAGCCCTGCGCCGCCATCAGTTGAGCGAGGGCGGAGAACTGCAGCTTGGACGCCGACTGCGGCCCACCGTGAACCAGGAGTACGAGAGGATATTGCTTTGACTTGGAATATCCCGGCGGCAATACCAGGACGCCATCCGACTCGAACGCGTCAGACTTCCAGGTGACTCGCTCCATTCCGCCCCACGCAACGTCCTTGGCCCAGGCATTGAAATCGGTCAGCCGCCGCGGCTTCGCGGTGGGCGAATCCATTACATACAACTCCGAGGGACGGTTGGGGGTGGTCGCGGTAAAGGCGATGACCGGACTCTTCTCCGCGACGGCGATGTCGTAACCGAAGGCGCCATTGATCACGAGGTCACCCAGGTCGAGACGGCGCGCCGGCCCGTCGAGCGGCTGAATCCACGCACCGACGCTGGTGCGGTCATTCCCCGCAATCAGCAGCGATTTCCCGTCGGGCATCCACTGCGCGCCGAACAGATTTCTGTCGAGCGCGCGAGTCAGGCTCCGCCCTGGTCCCCCCTTGGCGGGCGCAACCCAGACCTCATTCTCCCAGACCAGGTCTCCGCGCCCCTCGCGCGGGTACCAATACGCGATGGTCGAGCCGTCGGGTGAGAAAACCGGGTTGTTCTCGAACCGGCGCGCTTCGGTGAGAGAGCGGATAGCACCGGTCGCCACATTCAGGATTTGAACGTGAACCGAATCGAGCTTGCCGCTTTCCGGAGCTACCACCGCGACGAACGCAATCTCGCTCCCGTCAGGCGACCAGCTGAGCGCCGACGGCGGACTGCTCGGCGGCAGTACGAACTCGAGCGACCAGGGGCCGCTGGTAAGGCGCCTGGAAGTCGCGCTGTCGGTGCTGGCCAGCCAGATATGCTGGGGCGGGATGCTTTCCCTCAGGAAGAGATCCTGGGCGCCGACTTGGAAGGTCGTGAGATGCTTCGCTTCACCCTCCCGCGCCGGTGCGCTGTCCGCGGCCGCGTAGGCGATCGCGCGGCTATCGGGCCGCCAGCTGAAGTGCTCCACCCCGGTACGATGCGCCGTGAGTCGCCGCGACTCGCCTCCATTCATCGGGAGCAGCCAGATCTGGTTCTCTCCCGCGCTGTCTGGAGCGAGGAAGGCCAGGATCTTTCCGTCGGGAGAGAACTTGCCTCCGCCTGAGGTGTGGCGGCCGAAGGTTAGCTGCCGTTGGGCGCCGGTGGCGACGTCCACCGCATAGAGCTCGGTCTCGTTCTTGTCCGCATCATAGTTGGGGCGGCCTACGGTGATCACCGCGGTCCGGCCATCGGGACTCAGCTCCACCCCGCCCACGCCCACGAACTTCCGAAAATGCTCGAGGGTAAATGGCTGCTGCGCGGCGGCCGGTGCGACGGTTAGAGTCGCGATCCAGAGGCAGCCGACAATCCGACGGAACATGGAATCCCCCTGGTCCTGAAGGGTCAGGCCTTGCCCTAAGCCTGAGATCTGAGAAATTGGCGCTGGCGGTGGAACGCTAACGTAATCCCCCGGCAGGTCGGCAGCGAGCACCTGCAGCCCGGACTCGGCCCCATTCATAAAGGAAGCTTCCAAGTGTCGGTCACCCCGCTCGGTGCGCTGGGCGAGGGCAGCGGCGAGCACCTCGATCAGCTCGATACACTGCGCGCCTTCGCCGTCACTGCGGTCCTGATTCGCCATTTCTGGCCCGAGCTGCAGCCAGGCCTGGATCTGGGCGCTCGCGGGGTCCACCTGTTCTTTGTCCTGAGCGGGTTTCTGATCACCGGTATCCTGCTCCGCTCCCGCGCGCTGGTCGAAGACTCTGGGCGTGGAACCGGCCTCGCCATCCGACGGTTCTACATCAGACGATTCCTCCGCATCTTCCCGATCTATTATCTCGTTCTCGCCGTAACCTGGGCCCTGGGCTTCCCCGATGTCCGATCGGGGATCGTTTGGCACCTGGCGTACGGTTCCAACATTCTTTTCGCGATCGAGAATCAGTGGCCTCCGACGACCGCACATCTCTGGTCCTTGAGCGTCGAAGAACAGTTCTACCTGATCTGGCCACTCCTGATGCTGCTGGTCCCTCGTCGCCACCTTCGAACGGTGATCCTAGCGTTCGTAATCACCGGCCCGCTGTTCCGAATGACTGGATACCTTGGTGGACTCAACTGGATCGCCTTGCAGACCCTGTTACCGGCTTCCTTCGACAGCCTCGGTGCCGGCGCCTGGTTGGCCTGGATTTACACCCGACCTTCAGCTGAAACTCTTCGATATCGAGGACAGGTGGACCGGGTGGCGCTCCTGGCCATTCCGGTGGCCCTGGTAACCTGGTTCAGTGGTGCGACTGGCTGGTGGCCCCGAGCCGAATGGTTGCGGCTCGCGTTCGAAACTACCGCCTGGGCATTCCTCGGAGTTTGGGTGATCGACCGTGCGGCCCGCGGTGTCGGCGGCACGGCGGGTCGGATACTCAGCTTCAGACCGCTGGTCTATCTAGGACGCATCAGCTACGGTGTGTACCTGATCCACCTCTTCGTGCCCGACCTGTTGTATCGGCTGACCAGCCCCGCAGGACTCCCCTATCCGACTCGTAATCCGGGGATTTTCCTGGTTTTCAGCACCATCTCCATCGTCCTGGCGGCGATGTCGTGGCACTGGTATGAGGCGCCGATCAATCGGCTCAAGCGACGGTTTCCCTACACGGCGTGACTGCAGTCGAGGTAGGATCTACTGGTTCTCCACCGGGACCGCGCTCAGCCCCAGGGGCACTGACCGCAGGCCCGGCCACTGGTGAGTCTCGCCAGCGGCATCGCGAAGCAGTAACTGCGCTGAGATGCCGCCGTCGAGGGCCACGGCCGATTCTGCTCCCAGAGCGCGCATGAGCAATCCGGTTTCTGGAATGGTTAACCCGAATGGGATCGAGCCGAACGAGGGGCCGAGAACATCAAACCGGGTCAAGGCGATGATGAGCCTGCCGCGATCGTCAACTCCGAGCGCGAGGCGCGCGTCGCGATGCTGCAGATCGAGGTCTTTCCCCTGGGTAGTGAGCGCAGCTGGGAGTTCGCCGTGCTCCAGCAGGAGAGGGTAGGACTGGAAGGCTTCTCTGACTGCCTTGCCCGTCCTGATCGCCCTGACCGCCTCATCATCCAACAGTCGCACCGCCCCCGACGAGTCCACCACTACTGCCCTCGCCAGCGTCCCGGTACCCGGTACTCGGTACTCGGTACCGTCATGCACCACCCACCCCCAGGCCCCATCACCCGCAAACATCCCAGCATTGAGCGCGAGCGCCGCCCCTGAAGGAGCCATGTTCAGGGTCCAGACATTGAGAAATCCGCCGGGTGCCATCCCGTTCTCGAGCGACAGCCTGAAGCGAGCCGGGTCGAGTCGTGCTGCGATCACCCGGATTCGACGGGCCTCTCCTCGGCCACTCAGGTTGAGCTCGGTCCACTCGAGTCCGGGTTGCGCCGCCTTCCATGTCGCATCGCCTGCGGCGTCACCACTCGAAATCTCCGCTAGCGCGGTAGATCCATTCGGACCAACTACCGCAAGCGGCGGGGCAGGGTAGCCCGTGCCGCCGGCGAGAACGGTGAGCAGCGCGGCGAAGCGTGCTCTTCCCGCTACTGCGAACACTTCGCCATCTCGGTCTGAAGCTCACTGTTCAGCTTCATGATGGTGTTCATGTCCTGAGCCTTGGAGGCGGCCTCCAACTCGGCCTGATGCTTCTTTGACCAGTCGGCCTGGGCCTTGGTCATGCAATCCATCTGAGGGTCTCCGCTCGAGGCCGGTTGCGTCGCAGCGGCTGGCGCCTGCTTCTTGGCGCGCTCCTCTGAGGCGAGGCTGATGTGGAGCAGGGAAGCCAGCTGGGGAACCTTGGGTTGCACTGCTGCGGCTTCTTTCGAGGTTCCGTAGCCCTGAAAGTTGGTCGCATTGGGGTCCTGTGCCATGATCTGGACCAGGCGCGGCATACGCTCGCCGACGTCTTGCCAG
>Ga0207712_10001388_pt1 | contig 16564 bp, 19 predicted proteins | sample KBSS44metaG_FD_184402 | JGI IMG/M metagenome (GOLD analysis project Ga0207712, IMG submission 184402) | Switchgrass rhizosphere microbial communities from Kellogg Biological Station, Michigan, USA - KBS S4-4 metaG (SPAdes) (version 2) | ecosystem: Host-associated > Plants > Roots > Rhizosphere... | reverse complement strand
CCGTGATCGAGGGTGCGCCGGAAGAAGATCAGGGCCTGATCGACATGCCGCTGGGCAAGCGATCGACCCGCGAGGAAGGCTGGCGAATGACCCGCGATCCGGCGGGCAAGCCGGCGCGGACCCACTGGCAGGTGGTTGATCGGCAGGGCGCGCGCACCATGCTGCTGCTGCGTCCCGAGACCGGGCGGACCCACCAGATCCGCGTGCACGCCGCCGAAGGGCTCGGCTTTCCCATCGTCGGCGATCCGGTTTACGGCAAGGGCGGCGAACCGATGCTGCTGCACGCCTGGAAGCTGGTCGTGCCGCGCGTGTCCAAGCCGCCGATTACCGCAGAAGCGCCGCTGCCTGAACGATTCGCCAGGGCGGGCTTCGGCGTGCCCGCCACGATCGATGCCGCCTGAACCACCGCCGCTGCCGGAATCCGCGCTGGAGGAGAAGTTCCTCGCGGCGACCGGGCCGGGCGGGCAGAATGTCAACAAGGTGGCGACCGCCGTCCAGCTAAGGATCGATACCTATGCGCTACGCCTGCCTCCGGCGGTCTTCGCCCGCCTGAAGGTGCTGGCGGGGAGCCGCTGGAACGCCGACGGCTCGATCCTGATCACCGCCCGGCAGTATCGCACCCAGGAAGCCAATCGGGCCGACGCGCGCGAGCGGGCGGCGGACCTTGTGGCGGCGGCGTTCGTCGCCCCGCAACGGCGGGTGAAGACCAAGCCCAGCAAGGCCGCCAGGGCGCGGCGCGTGGAAACCAAAACAGCGCGCGGGGCGATCAAGAAGGGCCGCGGCAAGGTGAGTCTGGACTGAGGTTCGACTTCGCCATCGCGAGCGGCCAGCCCAGGCCCGCGCTCTACGCCGCGCTGCTCGCCGAACGGATCAGCTGACCAGCCCCCCGGCCCGAATTGAAACAGCCATTAACTGTTTTCCGCCTGTGGCGGCGCCCGCCCGTCAATGTTACCATCGCATTAAGCATTTCGAGTATCAGGAGCGTTTCACCATGCGGATTTCCTTGCTGGCCGGGCTGTTGGCGGCCGTAGCGACAATCCCCGCCACGGCGCAGGCGGCTGGCAACACCGTCACCGGGCCGGTGGGCGGCCCGTATGGCGTGCCCACGCTTCCCCTGCATCCGCCGGGCCAGCCCGCGCCCGCCGCGCAGGCTCAACCCGCGCCCCCCGCATCGGTGTCGCCAGCCGCTCCCGCTCCGGCGCCGTCAGCACAGGCCCGCCCGCCGATGCGCGCCGACAATGGCTATTGGCAAGGCCGCGAGCCGGGTAACCCGCCGTCGCCCCATGGCTGGAGCCGGAGCGGCAACAGCTATTGGGGCGGGGCCTATCGCCGGCCGGCGCGCGGCGCCTACCTGCCGAGCTTCTGGCTGAGCCCGACCTATACGGTCACCAACTGGGGCGGCTATGGCCTCGCCAGGCCGGGCTGGGGCCAGAGCTGGGTGCGCTATTATGACGACGCCGTGCTGGTGGACCGGCGCGGCCGCATCAGCGACAGCGTGCGCGGCCTCGACTGGGACCGCTACGATCATGGCCGCGTGCCGGAATATGCCGGCGACGCACCGGATGACCGCCCGCCGGGCGCCGGCTATGGCCATGACGACGGCTATGATCGCGATTATGGCGACCGCTGGGATGATCGCGGCCGCGAGGATGACCGTTATGCCGGGGATCGCTACGCCGGGCGTGGCTATGACGGGTGGGGCTATGGCGGCGACTACGACTATGACTATGACGGCGATATGGTGACGTGGGGTGGCGACCGCCGCTGGGGCGGCTATGGCCACCGTGGATGGGGCGGGCGGAACGGCTCCGTGATCGTCTCGCCCTACGGGTCGACGACCACGATCGTGATCCAGTCGCAGCCGGTCGTCACCACCACGACCTATTATGAGGAGGTCGCGGCGCCCGTCCGCAAGTGGAGGCCGCGTGCCGTGGCCAAGCCCAAGGTCCGCTATCGCTCCCGCCCGCGCTGCACCTGCGCCAGCTAGGGTCAGGACCTATAATCGCATATCGCTACCCGGAGGGCAGGGCTCAAAGGCGCCGTGGCGGCGTTGGTCGTTTGGCAGATAGCGCCGCTATGTTCGTGACGGTAATGAAACGAACTTCTATTTCGCCATATCTTTCTTATCTTGCCGGACAATCACGGCCCTACCCCGCCACCTGCCGCGCCTTTTCCCTGGCCGCCTGCCGGCGCGCGTTGCGCTTGCTCGTGAAGCGGGGCTCGGGCGCGTGGCGCAGCGCGCGGAGGTGCGCGTTGAATCCGGCGTCGGTCATTTCCTCGTCCTTCTCGTCGACTTCCGCGTCGCTTGACGAAGTTGACACCGCCGCCGCCTGTTCGACGCGATCGCCATGGTCCGGCCGGGTTGACGAAGTTGACACGGACGCAGGCCGCCCGGCGTGGACGCCGGCAGGCGAGGCGGGCCGCGAAGTTGACAAGGTTGACGCGGATCGGGGCGTTGCGGGCCGACGGGAATCGGAGGCGCGCGACGCGGGTGCATAGGTATCGGGATCAAGCGTTTTCAGCAGGAAGATGAGCAGCCGATCATTGTAGCGCATCCGCGTGCCGCACTGCTCGCCCTTGTAGAACACCGGTTCCTCGACGCCATGGATGGCGCGCTGGAAGGCGGTTTCGGCCAGCACCGCCACCGCCTGCTTCAGCCGGTCATCCCAGGCCGAGCGGAACGCCGCGCCCTCGTCATCCGCCCTGTTGCGCAAATTATAGACGGCGGTGCGCGAGATGCCCGCCGCCTCCGCCGCGACCGACACGCTGCCGCTATTGGCCAGCGCGTCGAGAAACAGCGCCTGCCGCTCCGGTGTGAAACCGTCGTGGCGCGGGCGGGGTGGGACGGCGGGGTGATCGATCGGTTCGGCTAGGGCCATGGGGTGCCTCCTGACAAAAGAGGCGGGGTATTTATCGCATGTTGGGGGCTGTAGGACAGGGGAGAAGGGATGGCGGATATTGGTGGGAAAGTTGCCCTGGCCGCTTTTGGTCGGCGGGTAGCGATAGCCGCCGTTTAATCGGGGTAGCGGCGGCGGCAGCTTGCGACCCATTGCGGTCGTTCATCTCCGCCATGGCTGCCACATCGTTGAAAGGGTTTTTCGGGCTACAGAAGGCAAAGAGGGGAGCCGAGCGTCTGAGAACGCGGCACCTGATGTTTGATTGTCCCGCTTTGGTTCATCTATTATGTTTACTTCAAGATTGCGCGGTTGCCCCAGAAATGTAGTATGATGCTGCACTGCAACAGATTCGCTTGGGAAAATGCGACGAAGAGCAGAAAGGGCGAAAAGTGGAAGCTTCCAGGAAGATGGACGGTTGCAGGACTCTGATCATGTCGAAAACTCGGTCCCAATTTTTGTTGGCCCTAGCGTTTGTAAGTGCGAGTATGCTTACGGCCTCGGCGAATGCAGCAACATTCGCTAACGGGGATTTTCAAAGCTATGAAGACGCGGATTGGGGCGACGAATCTGGAACAGCGGGGCTACTGATTGCCGACCACTATTCCTCAGTATACGCTTCGACTGGAGGCCTGCTAGTCGTCGGGGTGGCTGGAGCATCTGGATATTCAATCGCTTTCAACGACCCCACTCAGCTATTGGCCTATCTTCCTGATAATGGGCCAGCCGGTCAGCTGGTGCAAGACTACGCCAACCCCTCGTTCACTTCCTCGGGCCGGTTCGGCAGCGATGTGGTCGCGCTCAAACTGAATATCGATTTTTCGGACGCCGGGTACCTTGCTACCTCCGGTGGCGTGAAATTTGGCGATCTGATTATCGGAGCGGATGGCAGCGGCTTGCCGGCGCTCGCCAGCGACCAGATGCTTGCACCCGCTTTCTTCGGTCTGACGATCCGGCAGTTCCTCGATCAAGCGAATGTTGTATTGGGAGGCAACGCACCCTATAGCACCAATTATCTGAACACGGCGCAACAACTCAACGTGAGTTTCATCAACACTGTTCCTTCGGCCACGGCGCAACGACAGCTCAGTATTCCGATGGTTTCCGATGCCGTTCCCGAACCAACGGCCTGGGGATTAATGCTGATCGGCTTTGCTGCAATCGGTGTTGCCATGCGTCGCCAACATCAGCAGCCGCAGGTGGGCTTCGCTTTCAATCGCCGCTGACGCTCACGAGCCGACGATACGATCTGCAGGGGCTGGCCTGTGCCCGATCGCCATGCTCGCGTGAAGGTCTGCTAACCGCCTCCTTGGTCTAAAACCGACTTTCCGGACACCACAACGAAGCGGACATGCTCTTTGCTCCTGATAGCTACCGCACGACCGCCTTCGCCGCCCTGCTTGCCAGCCGCTCGATCGCGGCCTCGTGAATGGCGGGGTGATCGATCGGTTCGGCTAGGACCATGGGGTGCCTCCTGACAAAAGAGGCGGGGTATTTATCGCATGTTGGGGGCTGTAGGACAGGGGAGAAGGGATGGCGGAGGGTGGTAGCGGACGTTAGCGCTTAGCCTAATCCGCATTGTCGAATTTTCTAACCTCGATGGTGCTTTCATCGAATTCATCAAGCAAGCGTGCATTGATGCCCATCTTGCCGAAGTCTTCACCAAGAGACTGCCAGTGGGTTCCGCAGCCGCAGATTGGGCAGTGGTGAATGCCGATCATGCGATCGCCCCAGACATAGGCTGTGGTCTCGCCTGAAATGTGCACCTGGTCCGGCAGGAAATATGCCACACGCCATGCGAGCCGCCGACAAAGCGAGCAGTTACAGTCTGCAACCCACGCGGGCTTGCTTGGCACTTCTATCCGCACGTTGCCGCAGTGACAGCTTCCCTGAACGCCCATGGCAACTTGTAACCGCCGGTCAGGAACCTCCGCAAGGGGTCGCCAACGGTCGGGCGTGAAACCGTCGTGGCGCGGGCGGGATGGGACGACGGGGTGATCAATCGGTTCGGCTACGGCAATGAGGCGCCTCCTGACAAAAGAGGCGGGGTATTTATCGCATGTTGGGGGGCTGTAGGACAGGGGAGAAGGGATGGTGGATATGGGTGGGTAGCGGACGTCAGTTGTACCAAGACCGAACCAAGGGTTCTGCGGTTGCATGGGGCAAAGCGACCCAGAAAGCAGCATGGCATATTCGCGCTAGGTCGTTCATCGAGATCTCTAGCGCTGGCTCAGCTGCTAGCCTCGATACGATTGCATCAAACACCGCAGGTTCAATATTTGATCTGTAGATCTTTATAGGTGATAGATAGATCGTGTATTTCCAATGGCGTTTAAAACTCAGCGATCTTCCTAATGTGGTACAAAACTTCATCTTGCATAGAAGCCAAATTCTTCGCAGCGATGTATGCTTCTGAAACCTTGCAGAAGGTTTTAGCTGCAAGCCCATCAAGTCTTCGTAAACCGGGTTTACATCGATGCCTTGACGCACAAATATTGTGAATTCGGTATCTCTAATTTCCAACCGAAGTAATTTTTCTGATCGGCGACGATAATCCATCATAAGTATTTCACAGACTATTTCTAAAGTATAGAGCTAACTTATCAGGATATCTTCAATGTCTGCAATTGGTCGCAACGAGAAGCGGACGCGTCGCGAGGTTCCAACACGCGCGGGCGTAGGGGTGGGTGCCCGCGTCCGCGGGTCAGGGGACTCCTTCAACCGTGTCGCAATCTGGGGCTGCGGGGGGCATCGAGTCCCCTCAGTCCCCACCCACCTTGATCCCCTCCCTCTCCCGACACGGGAGAGGGGTGATGACCGAGAAGCGTATCAGCTCAGCAGGTCGAGCGCCTCGTCGCTGAGCGAGCCGGGGATGATCATGATGGGGCAGGGCAGGCTGCCCGATTCCACGCCGGCGAAGTGGGCGACCAGCGGACCTGGTGAGCCGGTCGCGGCGGCGCCGAGGACGAGGGCGGCGACGTTTTCGCTGTTGAGCAGCGCCTGCCGCACCGTCGCGATGGGCTCGCCCTGCTGGACGGTGATCGACGGACGCAGGCCGGTTTCCTCCATCAGTTCGCCGGCGACCTGCGCGATCAGGGCTTCGGCGCGAAGGCGCGCTTCCTCCTCCATCGCGGCCTGGACGGCGCCCCACTGCACGAATTCCGGCGGGGGGATCAGGACGAGGATCTCGACGCTGCCGCCCGTCTTGGCGGCGCGGCGCGCGGCGAAGCGCAGGGCGACCCGTGCTTCGTCCGTTTCATCGATAACGGCCAGATATTTGCGCATCCCCAACGCTTTCTTTGCATTCTCTACCAGGACGCTGCGCTACTCCGCGCGCGGAAGCAAGAAAAGGTTCGTATCGTGAAGTCTTGACCGCGCCCGGCGCTTGGTCGAGAGCTTGTCCCATCGCGACTTTCCTGGAGAGACTGCCCGCCATGCCGATCGAACTGAAGATGCCCGCGCTTTCGCCCACCATGGAGGAAGGCACGATCGCGAAGTGGCTCGTCAAGGAAGGCGACACCGTCGCGGCGGGCGATCTGCTGGCCGAAATCGAAACCGACAAGGCGACGATGGAGTTCGAAGCGGTCGACGAAGGCACGATCACCAAGATCGTGGTGGGCGACGGCGATGCGCCGGTGAAGGTCGGCACCGTCATCGCCCTGATCCAGGGCGAGGATGAAGGCGCCGCGCCGGCAAAGCCCAAGGATGAGGCGAAGGCGGCAGAGGCGCCGAAGGCGAAGGCGGATGCCGTCCCGCCGCCGGCCAAGGCGGAGGCGCCCGCGCCGCGACCCGATCCGGTGCCTGCCAGCAAGGAAGACGGCGCCCGCTTTAAGGCCAGTCCGCTCGCGCGGCGGATCGCAAGCCAGCAGGGCATCGACCTTGCATCAGTGGCCGGGTCCGGCCCCAATGGGCGCGTGGTCAAGGCCGATCTGGAGGGCGCGCCGAAGGGGGCCGCGGCCCCGGCATCAGCGCCCGCATCGGCCCCGGCATCAGCGCCAGCGAAAGGCGAGGCGCCGGTTACCGCCGCGGCAGCTTCGCCCGCGCCAGCCGCGCAGGGCGGCGCGCCGTTCGAGACGATCAAGCTTTCGAGCATGCGCAAGACGATCGCGCGGCGGCTGACCGAATCCAAGCAGACCGTGCCGCATTATTATCTGTCGATCGACTGCAACCTGGACGCGCTGCTGAAGCTGCGGACCGAGCTGAACGCCGGGCTGGAAGGGCGCGGGATCAAGCTGTCGGTCAACGACCTGCTGATCAAGGCGCTGGGCGCGGCGCTGGTCGAGATACCCGACGCCAACGTCCAGTTCGCGGGCGACACCCTGCTGAAGTTCAGCCGCGTCGACATATCGATGGCGGTGGCGATCCCCGGCGGGCTGATCACGCCGATCATCACCGACGTCGCCAACAAGAGCGTCTCGACGATCGCGACGCAGGCCAAGGATCTCGCCGCGCGCGCGCGCGACGGCAAGCTCCAGCCCGAGGAATATCAGGGCGGCACGGCCTCGATCTCCAACCTCGGCATGTACGGCATCAAGCAGTTCGACGCGGTGATCAACCCGCCGCAGGCGATGATCCTGGCGGTCGGCGCGGGCGAGAAGCGGCCCTATGTCGTCAATGACGCGCTGGCGATGGCGACGGTGCTGACGGCATCGGGCAGCTTCGATCATCGCGCGATCGATGGCGCGCTGGGCGCGGAGCTGATGGCCGCGTTCAAGCGGCTGGTAGAAAAGCCGATGGGCATGCTGGCCTGACGCGGCAGTGATCCTTTTGCAGGGCATAGCCTAAAGCAAGAGCGTTCGGACGGGAGGGAAGACAATATGGGTCTGCTAAAGGCTGTTCTGGTCGGCTTTCTCGCTTCGCTGTTGTTGGCGGGCATTGCAAGCAGCCTGCCCGACAGGCTGGCCGGGGCCGTGCGCTGGGCAAGTTTCGATTTCACGCTCGGCACCACGCCGCTGACCTTCTCCTTTCCGGTCTTCGTCACCGTGACGCTGGTCTGCTGGATTTTCGTTTTCGGATGGCGGGACTAGTATGTATGGCGGATCAAAGTTCGTTTCATTGCCGTCACCCCGGAAAAGCGGGATTCCGGATCAGGTCCGGGATGACGAAATCAATGTGGCGAACTTTGGATTCGAGTGACCAGGGTGCAGACCCGTCGGTGCAGTGCCGCCCGTTCATGCCGCATGCGACGGTTCGGCAGCTAATCTTCTTTGAGGGAATATATCTTGTCCGAACCCTATGATCTCGTCGTTCTCGGCTCCGGCCCCGGCGGCTATGTGGCGGCGATCCGGGCGGCGCAGCTCGGGCTCAAGGTGGCGATCGTCGAGCGCGAGCTGCTGGGCGGCATCTGCCTCAACTGGGGCTGCATCCCCACCAAGGCGCTGCTGCGGACGTCCGAGGTCTATCATTACATGACGCACGCCGAGGCCTATGGGCTGACGGTGGAGAAGCCGTCCTTCGACGTCGCGAAGATCGTCGAGCGCTCGCGCAGGGTCGCCGGCCAGCTGAACGGCGGCGTGAAGAGCCTGATGAAGAAGAACAAGATCACCGTGATCGAGGGTGAAGGCACGCTCACCGGCAAGGGCGGGCTCAAGATCGTCAAGGACGGCAAGGCGACCGACGTTTCGGCCAAGAACATCATCGTCGCGACGGGCGCGCGGGCCCGCGACCTGCCCTTCGCCAAGGCGGACGGCAAGCGCATCTGGACCTACCGTCACGCCATGGTCCCGACCGAAATGCCGACGAGGCTGCTGGTCATCGGCTCCGGCGCGATCGGCATCGAGTTCGCCAGCTTCTATTCGGACATGGGCGCCGAGGTGACGATCGTCGAAATGCTCGATCGCGTGCTGCCGGTGGAGGATGCCGAGGTGTCCGAATTCATGGCCAAGGCGCTGACCAAGCAGGGGATGAAGATCCTGACCTCCGCCGGGGTCGAGAAGCTGGAGCCAGGCGCCAAGTTGGTCAAGGCGTCGATCAAGGACAAGGACGGCAAGGTTTCGACCGAAGAGTACAGCCATGTCATCGTCGCGGTCGGCATCGTGCCGAACACCGAGAATATCGGGCTCGAGGCGCTGAAGGTGGCGACGACCAGGGGGCATATCGACACCGATCCCTATGGCCGCACCAATGTCGAGGGGCTGTGGGCGATCGGCGACGTCACCGGGCCGCCCTGGCTGGCGCACAAGGCGAGCCACGAGGGCGTCGTCGCGGCCGAGGCGATCGCGGGCCATAAGGGCGTGCACCCGATGGACAAGGGCAACATCCCCGGCTGCACCTATTCCCGCCCGCAGGTGGCGTCCGTCGGCCTGACCGAAGCGAAGGCCAGGGAAGGCGGCCGCAAGGTCAAGGTCGGCAAGTTCCCGTTCATCGGCAACGGCAAGGCGATCGCGCTGGGCGAGGCCGAAGGCTTCATCAAGACGATCTTCGACGAGGCAACCGGCGAGCTGCTCGGCGCGCACATGATCGGCGCCGAAGTGACCGAGCTGATCCAGGGCTATGTCGTCGCGCGCCAGCTCGAGACGACCGAGGAGGAGCTGATGCGCACGATCTTCGCACACCCGACCCTATCGGAAATGATGCACGAGAGCGTATTGAGCGCCTATGGCCGGGCGCTTCACTTCTGATCCCGGCGCATTCGACGCCGATCATGACGAGGACATTGCGTCGGCGATCGCTGACGTGGCGCGGGTGCGCGCGATCCTGCTCGACGCGGCGCGGGCGGGCGAGGCGCTGAGCTATTCGGACGCGCTGAACCAGCTCGGCACCCGGTTCACCCGGCCCAAGATGCGCGCGCTGTGCAAGACGCTGGGCGCGATCGACCGGGCGGGCGCGGCTGCTGGTGAACCCGAGCTGGCCGTGCTGGTCGTGCGCGAGAGCGACAGGCTGCCGGGGCAGGGCTGGTGGACCGAACATACCCGCGAGACGCGTTACAAGGGGCCATGGACGGGCGCGGAGGCGGCGACGCTGGTGAAGCGGCTGCAGGGGAAGGTGTTTCGGTACTGGCGGGGGCGTTAGCTATCTATCTGTGGCGAGTGCACTCGAAAATCCTGCTCAACCAAATAGATGCCATAATATTGGTTCGATATGCGAACCACGCTGAAAAAGACCGTTGGCCATGAAATCGATGTTGTCATGCGACATAATTTAACGCAGAATTAATCGATTTGATTCTGGGGGGTTCTGTTGTGAAATTGCTTTTGAGCGTGGCTGGTTATATAATGGCTTGTGTCGGGATTGCCTGCCCTGCAAATGCCAGCGTCGTGAAATTTAACAACTCTCCCTTTCCTCCTAAAGGATATAGTCCACTTGGAGTCAGTTTTCAGAGCGGGGGATTTACTTTCGCTGCCTCGAAAACTCTTGAAAGGCAGGCTTACAAATGTAATCTATTGTCGGGCTGCAAAGAAGCGGGAATTGCATTCCCTTTTCTCGTAGATATTCGTCGAACTGATGGAAATCCCTTTTCGTTTCAGGGAATTTATCTGTCAGGAGGATTGAATTACGATGGAGCAGCTCCGGAATACACAAAAGGTTTCGTCATTATCGAATATAATAATCCGACAGGAACACACGAATTCAAAAAATATCTTAGTGAAGCTGGATTTATCGATGTGAATCTTGGAAATGTTAAATCGATGTCGCTTGCGTATGATCCGGATGCATCGAGTACCAATCCTATTTTCGATAACTTGACATATTCGTTGGATACCGCGCCGCCACCTCCACCCCAGGGTGTACCCGAACCGGCTAACTGGGCCACGATGATCGTTGGTTTAGCGATGGTTGGTAGCACCATGCGCAAGCGGGCTGGCGTCAGGGCTGAGGTTTACTAGAACACAGGAATAGCATCGACCCGCTCCCGCGCGGCCATCATGGTATAGCCGATCAATGCTCAGCCTCTCCTGCCTCTGCGGCCAGATCGGCATCGAAATCGCGAAGGCGCCGGACTTTATCAACGAATGCAATTGCACACTCTGCAGCAAAACGGGAGCGTTGTGGGCCTATTTCCATCCGTCGGAGGTAAGCGTCGAGGGCGCATCGACGGGTTACAGCAGGGAAGACAGGGCCGATCCGGCAGCGCAGATACAGTTTTGCGCAAAGTGCGGTTCGACGACGCATTTCACCCTGACCCCGAGCGCCGTGGCGAAGTTCGGAAACACGATGATGGGCGTCAACATGCGGCTGGCGGACGAGCGTCGCCTTGCCGGCATAGAGTTGCGCTATCCGGATGGGCGAGCGTGGCCGGGCGAGGGCGATTTCGGCTATGTGCGGGAGCCGCGGATCATTGGAAAAGGTGCGGATTTCGGGTGAGCGCTTATGGGCTGCCAGCTGTGATTGGGCGAGGAGGCGGCGATGCAGGTTAAGCGATCACAGGGGAAAACATTCAGTGCTTGCCGGGGATAATAGGCTGGGCCGCGCGAAATCCGCGAAAGTTAAAACTTACGTACGCTTGGTGGGCTAAATGCGCTAAGCGGCACAACCTTCAAATCGGACATTACCCATCCGCCCGCGACGAATCGTGGACTAAAAACCTCGAGTTCACGAGCTTTAGTGTCTAGATGGACAAAAGATGCGCAGTTGAGATCGGGTAACTTGGCCAGCGAAATAAACTCCCCAGTGGCATCATAGTTGTCAACCACTGCCTTTGGGATACAGCTTAGCATCACATAAGGACCGACGGAACGGTCGTTGGATGAGGCAAAATTGATGAAATCGGCTAGTCTCACCCCAAGCGAGGCGGGTCCGAGCCCTCCCTTGTTCGCGCGGCGTATGAATTTTTCAAGGGAATACCACTCAAAATCCGGAACGCTTGTTCCAGCGTGAGCAAGAAGTATATGCCTGCCTGTTGGTAGATACCTATGAGCTAACTTGAACTCATTGCTTGCCCTTACCGCCCATTCTCCCTTATCATTAAGAAAGTTCGTTATTGCTATATATACAGGTTGACGTTTTCCTTTATCGATGCCCCAACCTACGCCCACAAATGCCATGCGCTTGTGGGCAGCGCTGTAACCAATCTGATTGAATATATCCGTCAACTCCCTCGTAATAATCTTGAATCTTTCTCCTAATGGAAGCTCCGCCAGTTCCGCTAAGCGATTGCTAAACCATACATCGCTTTTGGTTAGTTTAAGTTGCGCTAGCCCGACAAAGCCGAAGATAAACTGGTTATCGAGAATAACCGCCTTGTTGGTCATTTCGCTCACGATTGTTACGGGACGGCTGAGAACATGATTGGCCAACGTCAACCGGCGATCGGACAGTTGCATCACATAATCGGGTGTCATCAGGCTGAGGATCATGGTCATAGGAATGCTATAACATCCTGGCCGATTCATCCCAACTTAGGCGGCGTTAGACAAATTGAACAGTGGCAGGTTTACACGGCCGATCGCGCTCGAAGATACATTGTTGACACAATACGGCTGCCATCCCGATCTAAAGATCGGAGGCCGAACATGACGATCCATGTCAAGAAATGGGGCAACAGTGCGTCAGTGCGGATACCAGCTTTGATCCTGTCGGCGGCGCGGCTGCGTATCGACGATGCTGTCGAGGTGCGGGAGGAAGGCGGCCGGATCGTGATCGAACCGATGCGCAAGCAGGCCTATGATCTTGATACGCTGCTTGCGGCCGTGACGGACGACAATCTTCATGGCGAAACGTCGACGAGCGAGGCGCGCGGCCACGAAGAATGGTGAAAGTAGAGCGATATCGTCTGGCTGGAATTCGACCCACAGGGGCGGCCGCGAGCAGGCGGGTCATCGTCCCGCAGTCGTTCTTTCCCCGCGCAGCTACAATACCAGGACCAGCCTGATGATCTGTGTGCCGATGACGACACGGATCAAGGGCTATCCATTCGAGGTGGCGATCGCCGGGTGGAAAGAAGGCGCTGGCAGATCAGGTAAAAAGCCTCGACTGGCGCGCGCGCAAGGCATCGATCAAGGGGCGCGTGGCCGATGCGGAGATTGCAGAGATACGGGGCAAGTTGGCGGCGCTTACGGGCGTCGGGTGATTTACGGAGATGAGTCTTTGAGGCGCGCAGGCGCGTACACTCACCCCAAACCTTTCCCTGCAAACAGGCGGGGAGCCTAAGGCCGCGCTCCGCGTTCGGCGAAGGCGGCGATGTATTTGGGGAAGTCCTCGACTGGCGGGAATTTGGGGAAGCTGAATTCCGCCGGGGTGTTCGCCCAAGGGAGCGCTTCGTCCAGCCAGGTTTCGATAAACGGCGCGAACCAGCCATGATCATCCAGCATGGTCGCGCGCATATTGACGAAATCATCCATCCCGGCCGGACGGGTGAACATCCAGCTTTTGCAATAGCCGCAGAAATAATGGCGGTGCGCACCGTGGAGGCCGCCGATCACAGGCTCGCCCCTGGTCACGGCAAATCCCTCCGACGGGATGGCAATGGTCAGCGAAAAGGCGCCGGCCGACATACGCTGGCAACCCGAACAATGGCATGCGGCGGTCAACAGCGGCGGTGCGGTGATTTTCAGGCGGACGGCGTCGCAACGGCAGCCGCCGGCCCAGGGAAGTTTCCAGTCGTCCATCGCTTCGCCTCCCATCTTATCGGGGTTGTTCCTACTCTACGCCCGTGTAACCAGTGAGAGGCCAATCATATCCGTCGGCGCCCGGCTTTGCCGCGAGCGATAACAACAGGATGAGGAGAACATCATGCAGGTCATCGCGATACTCTGGCCGACGATAGCGCTTGCCGCGCTGATCTTCATCGTCTGGTTCACCCTGTTCGTGCATCGGCTGGGCCATATGAAGCGCAATCCGCCACGCGCGGAGGACTTGGCGGACGGCGAGGCGGCGATGCGCTATTTCCGGCCGGTCGAAATGCCCGCGAACAACCTGGCCAATCTGTTCGAAATGCCGGTGCTTTATTTCGCGCTGGTGCCGTTGCTGCTGATCACGCATCACGCGAACCATATTCAGGTGATCCTGGCGTGGATCTACGTCGTGCTCCGCGCGCTGCACAGTTTCATCCATATCGGCCCGAAGAAGGTGATGCCGCGTTTCATGGTCTATCTGGCGTCGTGCATCGTGCTGTCCGTGATGTGGATCGGCTTTGCGATCGACATGGCGACGGCCGCGGGCGTTTGACGGCTCCGTGCGACGGAGCGCATCGACGGCGGGGCTGATTTCGCTGGCCGTCGCGTTGGTGTTGCTCACCATATTGGTCGCGGGCGGCAGCGCCGACGATCTCGATGCGCGTCTCCTGCCCGCGATCGCGACGTGGATTCGCGGCCATGACGGGTTGATGCGTATCATGTATTGCGCCACCACCGTCGGCGACTCCTCCGTCCGCTTTACGATCGCGGGCGTGGCGGCGCTGTTGCTGCTGGTCGTCCGGCAACGCCGCCGCGCGTTTTTCCTGCTGATCGCGATGCCGGGCGCGTGGCTGACCTCTTCGATCTTCAAGCTGATCGTCGAGCGACCGCGGCCATCGCTGCTCCCGCGGCTCGATGTCGTCACCACGCACAGCTATCCGAGCGGGCATGCGTGGAGCGGGATGGTGCTGTGCCTGGCGCTCGCGCTGGTGCTCCGCCCGGCGGTGCCGTCGCGATTCCGCCTGCCGCTGCTGGGCGTTGCGCTGTTCGGGGCCTTTCTCATCGGGGTTTCCCGGCTGGCGCTCGCCGTGCACTGGCCGAGCGACGTGCTTGCCGGCTGGATCGGCGGCGCGCTCTGGGTTGCGATCTGTGCCCGCTGGCTAAGCCCCTCCCTACTCGCGCTTGACAATCCGGCCTCAAAACGGGAGCCTCTACGCCAACAGGGAGAATGACGACATGAAGATGCTTCGTCTGCTCGCCGGGCTTGCGATCGTTGGGGCAGCCATGACCGCTTCGGCGCAAACTTGGAATTTCGCGCATGGCGGGGCCGACAATGCCGGTTTCGCCGGAATCGAGACCTCACCCATTATCACCACATCAAAACCAAAAATCGTCGCCGGTATCGGCCCGGTCGTTTCAGGATCTGGCCCGACGATCAGCACGAACGGCACGGCGTATATCGGCAATGCCTATGGCGTCGTAAAGGCGATCTCGCGTACCGGCACACTGAACTGGACGGCGACCGTCGATGAAGCCCGCATTCCCGTTTCGCCGATCGTGGGAGAGGACGGCTCCGTCTATGTCATCGGCGCAGGCAGCCGGATTCACGATCATCGCCCCGGGGCGAAATACCAGGCGGTCTCGACACTCTACAAGTTCGACAAAAACGGTGTCCTTCAATGGAAGGTGGCCATGCCGGTCACGCACCATAATCCGAAAATCGAAGGCGGTGGTATCGTCAACGGCGCGCCCGTGGCCATGGGCAGCGGTGCCGATGAAGCCATCCTCGTGCCTGTCCATGTCGTCACCGATCCGCCGAGCGATTCACCGCGGATTGGTTGCACGCAGCTCATGGTATTGACCCATAAATGCGAACCGATCCATCACCCTGCCAAGTCGGTCCTGCACATCATCGGCTTTTCCCGCAACGGCGACATCGTGTTCAACCAGGAGTTCAAGAGCGGTTATCGGCCTGACAATTCCCGGTGGTGCCTGATGGATTGCTGGCTGGGGATGGATGATCCGTCTTATCACCCGAACACCACTATCGCGCAGCTTCCCGACACGTCGCGCGCGTCGGCCACCGCTCTTGCGATCGCGCCGGGCAATATTTTCGTGGCCAATGACGGCATCGCGACGATGCGCGGCTATTATTATCAGCCGGGGCTGGCGCCGCAGCAGCGGTTCGAAAAAAAGCTGGGACATAACATCACGTCAAGCTCCGCAGTGCTGACGGACACTCACTCAGCCATTGCGATCACACGCGGCATCATTGCCTTTGGTGGTCCATCGACCGAAGCACGGCCCGATGTCAAGCACAGTCAGTACCGTAATCCCAAGCGGGTCTACGCGACACCGACACGGCTTGCGGACGGGCGCCTCGTCACGCTCGACCTCGACGGGGAGCTGGCCCTGATCGACGGCAAGAAAGCGGTGAAGTGGGACCAGCTTCGCGGCCAGACGGTCGCCTCGCCGGCGGCGTCGAAGGGTTATGTATATGTCTCCACGGTCGAAGAGATTGTCAGCTTCCATGCCGATACGCTGGAAGAAGCCGGTCGCTATCTGTGGGCAGGGGGCGGGACATCGCCGCCCGCGATCGGGCCGCAGGGGCTGGTCTATGCGATCGCCGGGGAGAAGCTCTACATTTTCCCCAACAACAACCCTGGGAGCAATCTGGATGGCGATGGCGAGGCTTGCAGTCGGCCGGGGGGGCGTTGCAGGCAGTCTCAACGCGGAATGCCGTCCGGGATGACGCATTGAGGGTAAGGGCTCATATCGGGCAAGAGGCACATCGAGAACATTCAAAGTCCCACGCCTTCTCACCATCGTCCGGCCCGACAAGTGAACGCGAATGCCCCGCAATAACACAGGCGCTCGTTCCGCCGGCTCCGTAATAGCTGCCATTCCCGATTTTCTGACCGCAACCCGTGGAGCGGATTTTGCAAAGCGTCCGCAGTTTTGCATCCCCGGTTGACCCATTCCGAATCCCGCACTATAGCGCCGCCCTGCCTGCGGGCTGGTGGTGGGTGATCATCCCAGACGCTGTCCTGGAGCAGGTATATATTTGCGCTTGAACATTGCTGATGCGTGTTTGAAGCCTGGGGGGCCTTCATGGTC
>Ga0207712_10001387_pt1 | contig 16586 bp, 15 predicted proteins | sample KBSS44metaG_FD_184402 | JGI IMG/M metagenome (GOLD analysis project Ga0207712, IMG submission 184402) | Switchgrass rhizosphere microbial communities from Kellogg Biological Station, Michigan, USA - KBS S4-4 metaG (SPAdes) (version 2) | ecosystem: Host-associated > Plants > Roots > Rhizosphere... | reverse complement strand
ATCATCTTCCAGCTCGCGGGTGGTATCGTGCCGTCGGTCGGGAAGATGCAGAAGGACGAGGAGGGGAAGAAGAAGCTCACCCAGTGGACCCGTTATCTCACGGTCTTCATCGCGCTGTCCCAGGCCTACACCTTCACGCTGTTCACCGAGTCCATCCCGGGTGCCGTTCCGGAGCCCACCTTCTGGACTCGCCTCACGATGGTCGTCGTGCTCACAACGGGCGCCGTCTTCGTGATGTGGCTGGGTGAGCAGATCACGGAGCGGGGCATCGGTAACGGGATGAGTCTCTTGATCACGTTCTCGATTCTCGACCGGTTGTGGCCCGGGATGGTGAACGCGGTCCAGTTCTGGAAGTCGGGCGCCCTGACGCTGCCCAAGATCGTCCTGTTCGCGGCGATCCTGGTTGCGATCACGGCTGCCGTCGTGGGAATGACCATCGCCGCACGACGGATTCCGGTCCAAATCCCGAGGAAGGTGATGGGGCGCGGTCGGATGACCCAGGGCCAGAAGACCTTCATCCCGATCCGGCTGATCACCGCCGGCGTGATGCCGATCATCTTCGCCCAGACGATCATCATCGTCCCCGGCACGCTGGCCAGCTTCACCAAGAATGAGTGGCTGCGCTCGATTGCCGATTTCTTCACCCCGGGCGAGCTGCCCTACGACCTGACCTTCGCGGTCATGATCCTGCTCTTCAGCTACTTCTACACGTCCATCATCTTCAACTCGGTGGACCTGGCGGAGAACTTGAAGAAGCAAGGCGGGTTCATTCCGGGCGTGAAGCCGGGGTCCAGCACCGCCGATTACATCGACACGGTGCTGGCGCGGGTGACGCTGCCGGGAGCTCTGTTCCTGGCCTTGATCGCCCTGGTTCCGAGCTTCCTCACCAAGCAGCTGGGCTTCCAGCAGCAGTTCGGCTCGACCTCGGTTCTGATCGTGGTCGGCGTGCTGCTCGACACTCTGGCCCAGATCGAACAGCACCGGACTCTGCGGAAGTACGACAGCTTCATGAAGAGCGGACGCATCAAGTTCCGGGGTAGACAACAGAGGTACATGTAAGGCGTTAAGCGGTGGGCTGGGAGCGGTGAGCGGGATGGTCTGGAATCTCGGCCGTCCCGCTCACTGCTTACCGCTTACCGCTGACAGAAAAGGAGCATCCCCTTCAAATGGACATTCTCCTCTTAGGCCCTCCGGGCGCCGGCAAGGGCACACAGGGCGCATTGCTCGCCGAGCGGCTCGGCCTGCCCAAGTTTGCCACCGGTGATCTGCTACGCGACGCGGTGAAGCGGGCGACCCCGGTCGGCCTCAAGGCGAAGGCCGTGATGGAAGCCGGCCACCTGGTGAATGACGAGATCATCATGGGGGTGGTCCGGGACGAACTGGCCAAGCCCGAAGCGGGGAAGGGTGTAATCTTCGACGGAGTGGTCCGGACCGTTCCTCAGGCCGAGGGGGTCACCGCCCTGCTCGGCGAGAAGAGTCGCAAGATCGATTTCGCATTGTTCTTCGACGTGTCGGACGCGGAGATCCTCGGCCGGCTGGCCCGGCGACGCACGCTGGAGCACCGGGCCGATGACGATCCCAAGGCGGTTGCCACGAGGCTCGAGGCCTACCGGGCCCAGACGGCGCCGGTGCTGGATTGGTACCGGAAGAACGGTGCCCTGCACACCATCAAGGCGGTGGGATCGGTGCAGGAAATTTCGGATCGGGTAAGGGAAGTGCTTGGGAAATGAGTGAAATTGAAAATTGAAAATTGATAATTGAAAATTTGAAGAGCTGTTCAATCTTCAATTTGCAATTTTCAATCTTCAATTCTTCATGTGTCGGCAGATACTGATGATTACCATCAAGTCTCCCCGTGAAATCGAAATCATGGCGCGAGCCGGGCACATCGTGGCCCAGACCCTCGCCCTGATGCACGAGAGTGTCCGGCCGGGAATCAGCACCGGAGAGCTGGACGGGATCGCCGAGCGTTTCATCCGCAGTCACCCGGGGGCCAAGCCGTCCTTCAAAGGCCTCTACGGGTTCCCCAAGACGCTGTGTACTTCGATCAACGAAGAGATCGTGCACGGCATCCCCAGCGCCAAGCGCGTCCTGCACGAGGGGAACATCGTCAGCGTCGATGTGGGCGTATTCCTCGAAGGGCTCCACGCCGACTCGGCGACGACCATCCCGGTCGGGGAAATAGCCCCTGAAACCGCACGGCTGCTCAAGGTGACCCAGGAGTGCCTGGCCGCCGGCATCGCCGCAGCCAAGCTGGGCAATCATGTGGGGGACATCGGCCACGCCGTCCAGCAGGTCGCGGAAGCAGCCGGGTTTGGTGTGGTGCGGGAGCTGGTTGGCCACGGGATCGGGACCCAGTTCCACGAGGAACCCCAGGTGCCGAACCACGGGCAGCCCAAGCGGGGGCCGCGTCTCACCGAAGGGATGACCATCGCGATCGAGCCGATGATCACGATGGGCCACTACGCCACCAGGACACTTCCTGACCGCTGGACCGTAGTGACAACGGATGGCAGCCTCTCAGCCCACTTCGAGCACACCGTCGCGATCGGCCAGAACGGAGCGAGAGTCCTCACGGCATAGCCGCCGGGTGCGATTTCCTCTCGTCTTCCTGCTGCTCGGCATCGCGGTTCTGACCTGCGATGGCGCGCAGACCCAGCCCAGCCCCGGCCGCCAGGTCAGGGTTCTCTTCATCGGCAACAGCCTCACCTACGCAAATGATCTGCCCGGTATGGTCGCTGCGTTGGCTGCGCGCTCGGGGGACGCGGTAGTTCAGACCAGCGTTTCCCTGCCCAATTACAGTCTCGCTGATCATTGGAACGACGGGAGGGCAGTCCAGGAGATCTCCCGGGGAGGCTGGGACATCGTCGTACTTCAACAGGGGCCCTCTTCACTGCCTGCCAGCCGAGTGGAGCTGGTGTTTGATGCCAAACGCTTTGCAGTCGAAGCAGCCAGGGTCGGGGCGAGAGTTGCCCTGTTCTCGGTCTGGCCATCCAGCGACAGACTTGCCTTCTTCGACGATGTGAGCGCTTCCTATGCTGCGGCGGCGGATTCGACGGACGGACTTCTGTTCCCCGCCGGTGAGGCCTGGCGGGCTGCCTGGCGCAGAGACCCGGGCCTCGAGCTATTTGGTCCGGATGGGTTCCACCCCACCGAGCTCGGCAGTTACCTCGCTGCCCTGGTGCTCTACCAGCAGCTGACGGGACGTTCGCCCGCGGGTCTGGGGACATCTTTCGACTGGCCGGCCGGGCATCTAAACCTGACTGCAAGCCAGTCGAGCATTCTCGGGGAGTCCGCGGCCGAGGCCAACGGTCACTTCGCCCGTCCTTGACCTGTCAGGGTTGTGGGGTCAGCATCTCGAGCAGCCAGCGATGGATGGCCGGATTGCCGGCGGCAATCTCGCCGTGTTCGATTCCAATGTCCCGGCCCGAGTAGTCGGTAACCAGCCCGCCAGCTTCACGCACCAGTAATGTCCCCGCAGCCACATCCCACGGCGCCAGACGCTGCTCCCAGAAGCCGTCGTAGCGACCAGCGGCTACATCGGTCAGGTCGAGTGAGGCTGATCCTGGCCGTCGCACCCCGGTCGCGCCACGGGTGATTCTCCCCAGCTGGGCCAGGTACTCGTCGAAGCGGGAGAAATCCTTGAATGGCACTCCGGTGCCGATCAGGGAATGGGCGGGATCGGTGATTCGGGAGACCGACAGCCGGTTCCCGTTCTCCCATGCTCCGCCGTCGCGGGTCGCCTGGGACAACCGATTGAGCGGAACGTGGAGCACGACGCCAGCTTGGAGAATTCCATCCACCGCAGCCGCGATGGAGACGGCGAACGCCGGGAAGTTGTGCAGGAAGTTGGTGGTGCCATCCAGTGGATCCACGATCCAGACCAGGCCGGCGGTGACGATTTCGGGGCTCAATTCCTCGCCCACGATCGGGGTTCCCGGCATCGCCCCGTGCAGGGATTCCGCAATGATCGCCTCCGAATTGCGGTCCACCTCGGTGGCCCAGTCGGCCCGTCCTTTGGCGTTCCAGGCAGTCGGGTCAGGGGGTAAAACGACACTCCGGAGGTAGGCCCCGGCCTGTTCGGCGGCCGTCCCGGCGATGTGGACTAAGTCATTGGCTGATGGCATCTTGCGGCCTTGGGCCGGGGTCGGTAGCTTGCCCTGAATGTCGCGAATATTCTCCGGCATCCAGCCCTCCGGCGAGCTGCACATCGGCAACTGGCTCGGCGCGGTACAGAACTGGGTGCATCTGCAGCAGAGTTACGACTGCCTCTTCTGCGTGGTCGATCTGCATGCGATCACCGGCAAGTACGATGCGGCCTCGCTGGCGAGTCGCACCCACGACATGACCGTGGGCCTGCTCGCGGCCGGAGTGGATCCGGAGAAGGCCATTCTGTTCGTCCAGTCTCAGGTTCCGGAGCACGCCGAGCTCCAGTGGCTGTTGAACACGGTCACACCGCTCGGGGAGCTGGAACGGATGACGCAGTTCAAAGATAAGTCGCAGCGTTTTGAGAGCATTCCGGCGGGGGTTTTGAATTACCCGATCCTGATGGCGGCCGATATCCTGCTATACAAGGCCGATCTGGTCCCGGTCGGAGAAGACCAGGTGCAACATCTCGAGCTGACCCGCGAGATTGCCCGCCGGTGGAACGCGGAATTCGGTAACGGGCAGGACATTCTGCCGGAGCCGAAGCCGTTACTCACCGCGGCCAAGCGGATCATGGGGCTCGACGGCCAGGCCAAGATGTCGAAGAGCCTGGGGAATACGATCGGGATCCTGGAGTCGCCTGAAGCGGTGTGGGCCAAGCTCCGCCCGGCGATGACGGATCCGGCGCGAGTCACGAAGAAGGATCCGGGGAATCCCGAGATCTGCAACATCTTCGCGCTGCACAAGCTGTTGTCGCCGCCGGATACCGTTGCAACCGTGGCTACCAACTGCCGCGGTGCCTTGTGGGGCTGTCTCGACTGCAAGCGGGTGCTGGCGGACAATCTCAACGCCGCCCTCGCCCCCATACAGGCCAGGGCGAAAGAGCTGCAGGCGACACCACACCGCGTATCGGAAATCCTGGGAGACGGTGCGGCACGAGCTCGGCGGATTGCGCGGGAGACGATTCGGGAGGTGAAGGAACGCATGGGCCTCTCACAGAGCAACTAGAGAGGTAGTGGGTTGTGGGTGGTGGGAATTCACAGCTAACGGCCAACGGCTAACAGCTTCATGGAAAAAATCATCAAGGCGGCGGTCGAGCGGGGCGCGTCGGACCTGCACATCAAGGCGGGCGACGTGTTCCGTGCGCGGATCAACGGCAAGCTGGTCCCTCTGACCAAACAGCGGCTCACGCCCGATCAGACGCGCGCGATCGCGCTCAAGCTGATGCCGGGAGACGAGGCGCGGAACCGGCTCGATACGCTGAAGGACTTCGACTGCTCCTGGGGAATGCCTGGCGTGGGCCGTTTCCGGGTCAACGTGCTGCGGCAGCGTTCCTCCTTCATGATCGTGATGCGGGTGATTCCGTTCACCGTCCCCACCATCGAGGAACTGGGACTACCGCCGGCGATCCAGACTCTCGCCGAGGCGGAGCAGGGACTGGTGCTGGTAGCCGGAGTCACGGGAAGCGGGAAGACCTCCACCGTGGCGGCGATGGTGAACCACATCAACCAGAACCTGCACCGTCACATCCTCACGATCGAGAATCCGATCGAGTTTCTCCATCGCGACGTGAAATGCTCGGTTACCCAGCGCGAAGTGGGCGTGGACACGGACAGCTTCGCGGTAGGCCTGCATGCGGCACTCAGGCAGGATCCCGACGTTGTGGTTATCAGCGAGCTGCGGGATCCCGAAACGCTGGAGACCGCGATCCGCGCCGCCGAGACGGGGCACCTGATCATCTCGACGATGCCGACCGCTGACGTCATGGCCACGATCGCGAGACTGCATTCGATGTTCCCCGCCGCCGAGCGTGAAGTGGGTCTCCTCCGGCTATCAGAAGCGTTGCGAGGAGTGGTGGCTCAGAGGCTATTACCCAGGAAGGAAGAAGACGGAAGGATCACCGTGGTCGAGGTCCTGGTCAGTACCCCGACCGCCCGCGCCTGCCTGCGCGACGCCGACAAGCTCGAGGAGCTGGAAGAGGAAATTGAGAGTGGGGAAGAGGGAATGCAGACCTTTGCCCAGCACGCTGGCCGCCTGGTGAAGCAGGGAGAAGTCGCCAAGGAAGCCGCCCAGATCCTCACCGGGGTCAAGGGCTCGAGGAGAGGCGAGCGCTGACCGCAAGGCAGCTCTTCGACCTTCTCACAGCCGGACCTCGCGAGGCGGGCACCCCGCCCGCCCATCAGGCCAGAGTCCATCTCCGCCAATTTCTCGAAGCCTTGGGCTACTCGGTTCGCGAGCAGCCCTTCGACTTTTCCGCCCACACGCTCTGGGCCTTCCCGATCTTTGGCGCCGGGGTCGGGGTGATGGGACTGGTCCTGCTCCTTCTGTTCCGTTCGCCCACTGCGTCATCGGGAACCGCCCTCATCGTCTGTGTCGCGGGCGTACTCCTGTTCGAGATTCTGGCCTGGAAGGTCGGAATTGGCGCCCGGATCCCGGGAACGACTTTCCGCAACGACGCGAATCTCATCGCCGTCCGAGGAGATGGACCGGTTTCCACCTGGCTGGTCGCCCACGTCGACACCAAGGCGCAGGCCCAGTCCATGGCCGGACGCCTCATCTCGATCTGGGTGGTCGTGATTGCGGTGGTCGCTCTGATTCTGCTTGCGGGATGGCGCCTGGTCAGCGGAGCACCGCTGTCCTTCGCTGCGGCGGGTGCCGGCGCAGGCATCGCACTGATCGCTGCAGTCTTCGCGACGGGAAGCCGGCTCCAGGGGAGCAGCCCAGGTGCTCGCGACAACGGTACCGGGCTCCTTGCCGTCCTTTCTGCAGCGGAGGAACGACCCGACGAAACTCTTGGCATCATTCTGACCGGCGCCGAGGAGTTCGGCCTGCTTGGTTCCCGCCACCTGGCTCGAGCGGAACCGATGCTCTTCCGGGGAACTGAAGTGCTCAACCTGGATACCCTCGCCGACAGGGGCAGCCTCTACGTAGTCAGTCACGACACCAGGGCGGCGCCGCTCGCCAACCGGCTCCAGGCCAGGCTCGAGGCCTTGGGTCTCCCGGTTACTCAGCGCCGGCTGCCGATGGGGATTCTGGTAGACAGCCTTGCCATGGCCCGCCTCGCGTCAGGGGCCGTCACGGTCGCCCGCCTCGACTGGGAAGTGCTTCGGCTGATGCACACCCCACGCGATACGGGACAGGGCTTGGATCCGGGGTTTGCGGAGGCGGTAGGCCGCCTGATTGGAAGGAGCCACCGGGGTGGCCGGACTGTTTGACAGGGCCAGAGGCGCCGCCTAGGTTTTACCAGAGGATGCAGTAGCCCCGTGAGGGGCTTTTTTGTTGGCTTCGCCATGGAGAATCCATGTTCGATCCCAAGACCCACTGCGTGGTAGTGGTAGGTGCCCAGTGGGGCGACGAGGGCAAAGGAAAGCTGGTGGATGTCCTGGCCGAGCGGGCCGACTTCGTCGTGCGCTACCAGGGCGGGGCCAACGCGGGTCATACCGTCGTGATCGGGGATACCCAGTTCATCCTGCAGCAGATTCCCTCGGGCATCCTCCACGAGACGACCTCCTGCATTGTGGGCAACGGCGTTGTCCTGGATCCGGAGACGTTTCTCTCCGAGCTCGATGGTCTCGCTGCCAAGGGTATCAACTCCGACGGTCGCATCTTCCTGTCGGATCGGGCTCACCTGGTGATGCCGTTCCACAAACTGCTGGACCGCGCCAGTGAGAAGAGCCAGAACATTGGTACCACGGGGCGCGGCATCGGGCCAACCTATGAAGACAAGTACGGCCGCCGCGGTCTCCGGCTCGGCGACCTGCGTCACCTGGAGCACGCACGGGATCTCCTCAAGGACCTCGTGGGTCGCGCCAACCGGCTGCTGGAGCTGATGGGGGTCGAGGAGCGGGCTTCCGTCGAAGAGCACGCACGATTGTTGGAGCGGCTCGCGCCCCGTCTCGTTCCGATCACTACCGATACCGGTTACCTGGTCTACAAGGCGCTGCAGCAGGGCAGGAATGTGCTGCTCGAGGGGGCCCAGGGCGCGCTGCTCGACGTGGATCATGGGACCTACCCATTCGTGACCTCCTCCAATACCACGGCAGGCGGCGCTTCGACCGGTTCGGGCATCGGTCCGACGGCGATCGATGGTGTACTCGGCGTGGTGAAGGCCTATACGACCCGGGTCGGCAACGGCCCGCTGCCTACCCAGGCTGAAGGCGGAACAGAAGAAGAGCTCCGCAAACTGGGTGGGGAATTCGGTGCGGTAACGGGACGGCCCCGCCGGTGCGGCTGGTTCGATGCGACGGTCGTGCGTTATTCCGTCAGGGTCAACGGCCTCACCGGCCTCGCAGTCACCAAGCTCGACGTGCTCGACACCTTCGCCGAGATCCCGGTGGGAACCGAGTATGATCTGGACGGGAGCCAGTGCCACGAGATGCCGGCCGACGTGCGGGCGCTGGAGCGGGTCCGGCCCAAGTATGAAGTCCTTCCCGGCTGGCGGAAGCCGACCGGTGGTGCCCGTCGCCTGGCAGATCTGCCACCTGAAGCGCGTGCCTACCTCGACCGGCTGCAGGATCTGGCTGGGGCGGCAATACGGTATGTGAGCGTTGGGACGAGGCGGGACCAGATTATTGAAGTGTAGTACCGAGTACCTGGTACCGAGTACCTAGTGTTCGACTCCTCGAGATCTGAGATGTGAGAGGCATCCTGCGAATCTTCACTTGTACGCCCCACTCGGTACCAGGTACTAGGTACTCAGTACTATCTCGGTACTCGGTACTCGGTACTAGGTACTGAGAATGACAGAGCACACGAAACTGTTAGTAATTGGTGCCGGCCCCTGCGGCTTGGCCGTTGGTGTCGCCGCCAAGACTGCCGGAGTCTCGTGTATCCTGCTCGACCGCCGGACTGTTGTCTCCACCATCGAGCGCTATCCCCTCAACATGACGTTCTTCTCGACTCCGGAGCGGATCGAGATTGGCGGGGTACCGTTCATCGCGAGTCATGAGAAGCCCACCCGCCGCGACGGGCTGCTCTATTACCGTCGCGTGGCGGAGCACTTCGGTCTGGATGCCCGCCCGGGAGAAGAAGTCACCTCAGTGACCCGCGCGGACGAACACTTCGAGCTGGCAGTCAAGCGGCGTCATGACAGCACCCGGTATACCGCGGACAACGTGGTCTTTGCGACCGGGTACTACGACTGGCCCAACCGTCTTGGAATTCCGGGAGAAGACCTGCCTCACGTCGCCCACTACTTCACCGAGGGGCACCGCCACTGGCATCAGCGTGTCGTGGTGATCGGAGGAGGAAACAGTGCGGTGGACGCGGCGCTCGAATGCTGGCGGGCCGGGGCGCACGTCACCATGGTCCATCTCGGCGACCGGTTCGACGGCACGGTGAAGCCCTGGGTCCTCCCCGACATCACCAACCGGCTCAAGGAGAAGAGCATCATCGGGAAGTGGCGCAGCCGCGTCGTCGCCATAACGGCCGAGGCAGTAGAAATCGTGGCGGACGATGGCTGCCGGGAGACTCTGCCCGCTGACTACGTGCTGGCCATGACCGGTTACTACGCGGACACCAGCTTAATCGAGAAACTGGGCGTCCCGGTTGATGCAGGCACCGGCATTCCGGCCCACGACGAGAAGACGATGATGACGCCGGTTCCCGGTTGCTATCTCGCGGGGGTTATGGCGAGCGGGAAGGATGCCAACCGGCTGTTTATTGAGAATGCGCGGGGGCATGGAGGGCTGATTGTTCGAGATGTGGTGAGGGGCAGGTAGCTATTAGCGGTTAGCGATTAGCTGTTAGCCAAGAAGCGAATAATGTTGAAGCCCTCCGCCAAGACTGGTCGGAGGGCTTCTTACAGCTAACAGCTAACAGCTAACAGCGTTGAATCCCACCGCCCTGACCGTGCCTCACGGCGCCAGCCGGTTCCGTTCGTAGATCAGATTACGCGGAGTGAACAACCAGTCATAATTCCGGGTGATCAGCGCGCCACCGTTTACTCGAGGATCGGCATTCTCCGCCCGCACCCTGGCCCGGACGTGCACCGAACCGATGTCGTCGTAGTTGTTGTCAGGGTCGGCGTCGAGCCCATCGGCCTGCACCGCTTCGACCCCATTGGTAAAGACCAGTGAGACATCCCATTGCTGCACCCCGGTCGCGATGATTTCACCCTGCATCGCACCCGTGTTACTCACCCGCTCGGCCCGCAGCAGGTTGTCCTGGGCGTCTCGCCAGTAGGCCACCATCGACAGTTCCTGCACGAAGGTGCCAGATCGGGTGAGCAGGAGGCCACCGCTCAGCGCCCCATTGTGATGGAGCAGGGCAGCAAGATTGACAAACGAAATTTGCGCCGTCGGTGTCGCCGGATTCACGGCGGTGACATACAGGAGCCGCCGTTCCGCGTTCACCTGGAGGCGCGCGATGTCCCCGACCGCCAGCTGGAACCCACCGGGATTCGCGAGGTCGAGACAGGTTGCGCCGCAGGTGCCGCCCGGCGCGAGTGGGTTAATCGGCGGCGGCGGCGGCGGGACCAGGTTGTAGACCACGGCCTCGTTCGGGGTGTAGGGGACTCGGAGAATAACCAGCGTGTCATTCCAGACCCCGACCGTTCCGAAGTTGGTCTGCGATTCCACTCCAACGCCGGCTTCTTCCAGGTCGCGCTGGAGAGCGAGTGCAACGTAGCGCGCGTTCCGGGTGATACCGTCGCGAAGCCGAGTGCCGACCAGGCTGCGACCGGTAACCAGGGCGAGACCGGTGGCGGCCATCAGGACAATCGTCCCGATGACGATCGCAATCATTACCTCGACGAGGGTAAAGCCCTCCCTGGATCGAAGCCCTCGGCGCGTCATGGGAGCCCTCGATAGATCAACGTGATCACCTCGACCGGCTGGGTCTGGCGTGGGAAGGTGACCCGTACCGTAACCCGGGCCAGGTTGGCGGCGTCGAGGGTCACATCCATGGACCGCTGATAGGTACCGGCCGCGTTGACAACACCCAGCTCGTCCACGGCTACCGGGGCCTCGGTCGCCAGGGTCCAGGGATCACGACCGCGGACCTGCTCCATATAGCCGCGCGCGATGGAGAGCGCGGTGTTGGCATTGGCGAGGCGGTTCTGGGTGGTCATCAGCATCGACTGGGAGCGGGCGAGGGCGACGAGCCCCACGCTCAGCATGACGATCGCGATAAGCACCGAGATGAGGGTAAACCCGCCCTCATTCCTCAGAGTCTTGGTAGGCGTCATTGCCAGGCTCCTCCGCGGTAGACCCAGCGCCGGATACCACCGCCCGGGGTGACGGTCACCGCCGCGACGGCGTTGTTATCGAGCGAACTGGTGAAGTAGATGACTCCCCGCGCGCCAAACGGCGTCGTGACGCCGCGGGTGTCGAAATCCACCGCGTTGCCGGTAAATGTCGTGGCTCCTGAGCCGGGGAAACCGGCCAATTGGGGAGCCGCGCCCCGTCCGAAGATCACGTTGTCGGTCAGCATGCGGGTCTGAAGTCCCCGCAGGGCCGCCGTCTCCGTCGCGACCTGGTTGATGACGCCGTCGCCGTTGTCATCGAGGTAGGGGGTGTAGCGGTTCGTCGCCGTGGTGATCACCACTCGGGTATTCCCCCGCGCGGTGATCGCCCGGGTCCGCACCTGCTCCAGATCGTTCACCAGCTGATCGGCTGCCAGGTTGACCCGCTGGACCGAGCTGACCCGGAACTTGGGGGCTACAATCGCCATGCAGATGCTGACGACGCAGATCACGACCAGCATCTCGATCAGCGAGAACCCGGTGCGATCCCTTCGCATACGCGTCCTAGTAGACCGGGCGGAAGGCAGTCTGGACCACACTGCCCACTGTTGGGGTGCCCGGCGGCAGATTGTTGGGGTCCTGGAACCGCAGATCGAACTGCCAGTCACGGGCGGGCGGGCTGTAGTAGTTCTGCCACGACCAGCGCCGGCGATTGGCGTACCCGCTCTGGAACAGTGACACCAGGGAGCCCCGGTAGGTCATGGTGGCCCCACCCCAGTTCTCCAGGAAGCGGGGGAAGTTCTCCAGCCCGCCGCCGTAGTTGGGAAGGGCCCCGCCGGTCAGCGGCGGTGGGGTGCCTGGGAAGCATGCCGGGGCAACGCGATTGACGTCGCAGGGTGTCGCCGAGTGTCCCGCTGCGATGGCGGCGAAGACCGTCATCGGGGCCGCGTTTGTGACCGGGAAGGCCACATCCACGTTGGGATCCATCGCCGCGGTCCAGGGGTGGGCTGCGTCGGTCCAGGCAGACGACTGGAAGGTGATTGCGTCGGCCAGGAATGAGGCCGGCTGCCAGCCCAACGTGTTGAAGTTGTTCCAGACGTAGAGTGGCCGGTCGGTGGCTACGGACATCGGCCGCAGAAGGGTGGAGCCGTTCACCAGTCGCACAACGGGGTAGTCCCGGAGCGTATTGGCCGGATCGACGTTGATGAAGGTGATGTAAATGATCGAGGCGTCCCGCGGGACGGGCGCCACGTTCACCCAGGCTTGGAGATCAGCCACGTTGATCTCGAATACGTCGGCGCCAATGTTCTCGCGCCCCTCCTGGAAGGCATTCGGGATCCCCCTCACCATCGCACCTGCACCCAGGAAGCCGTTGGCGCACTCGAGTGCGGTGGGCACCGGGTGGCCCGCCGGAAGGGTAGTGATCGCGCCAACCGTGTTACACGCGTTGTTGAGCGATGCCATGTCTACCGTCATGTGCCAAGTCGCCTTCCAGGCGAACTTGACCGCCTGGACCTGCGGGGTGTCGCCCGCATTCCGCGGCTTGATCATTTCGATGGGTGGCATGCCCGTTGGCAGGGGAAGCCGCAGCGGCGTGACGCCGCTCTCACCGGTCATCAGGCGGCCATTGAACGTGGCCTGGCTCGCGGCGACGAAGCCTCCGGGAGGCGGATTCCGGCTGTCAAACAGGAGCTGACGGGCAACCCCCGACGCGTCGTCGATGAAGATGTTGGTGTTGACGGCATTGCTCGCCTTGCGCATCTCGAACATGCTGTCAGGCGTCGTGATCAGGCTGTGGAAGTTGGTCGGCCCGCCGCCCGGCGTGAGGTAGAGGTTGCCGTTGGTGTGGATCCAGCCCATGAAGTCGAGCTGCGGGCCGTTATGAATCTCGAGGTCTTCCTCGTAGAACACACCGAACTGGAACAACGGGATGGACTGGGCGTTGACGGTGACGATGTCCCGAGCCCGGTTGGCCAGGGCGTCCCGCGCCTCGACGGTGATGTCGATGGCCTGATTGAGGCCGATGAGGCCGGCGTAGGGCCCGCTCGTGATGGTGCGGGGGACTGCGGCACCCGCCACAGCGGAAATCGCGGTGTAGGTGAAGCCGGGCACGACAGGCGGCGTCAGCGCGGCGAGTTCGGCCGGGGTCACGATGCCGTCTGCCATTGCCACTTCGAGCTGGGCCATGACGTTGTCAGCGCCGGCCTCGGTGGCGTAGGACACCCGCGAGCCCCGATAGTCCACACCCGCGGTCCGCTGAGTCATGACCGCTGAGGTGACGGCTGCCCCGATGAGCACGGTGAGCAGCACCATAACGACGACAGTGGACTCCAGGGCGAAGCCCCGGCGGTTCCCAAGGAGGGTGCTCATCGCTCGCCTCACGGTGTCATACCGTTCAGGTTCTACACACAGCCACGCGATCGGCTGGAGGCCTCCATAATCTTGTGTTTAAAGTGGCAAGATCCGCACGGATGGGTAGGAGCCAATGTCTGACCGTCTAAAATTTGGTCAGTAGGGCTATCCAAGTGCTTGCTGCAGGCCCCACTGAGGTTTCGCAAGGAGTGGGGGTCCGAGGAGGGGGAAATTGTGCCCCGGCGGGAGGTCGCCGGGTTGCTGGCCGCAATATGCTCGTCTACGTTTCCGCCCCTCGTGAGCCGGATCTCCCCCGACCCCCATCCGATGGCCGATACCACCCTGATGGACAAGCTCGTGTCGCTCTGCAAGCGACGCGGATTCGTGTTTCAGTCGTCAGAGATCTATGGCGGGCTCGGCTCAGTCTGGGACTACGGGCCGCTCGGCGTGGAGCTGAAGAAGAATGTGAAGGACAGCTGGTGGCGGGCGATGGTGCATGCCCGGGACGACATCGAAGGAATCGATGCCGCGATCCTCATGCACGCCAGGGTCTGGGAAGCCTCGGGACACGTGGCCGGCTTCACCGATCCGCTGGTGGACTGCCGCACCTGCAAGGCCCGGTTCCGTGCCGACAAGGTCGGGGATGCCCAGTGCCCGCAGAAGCCCAGCAAGCATCCCGGTGAGCACTCCACCTGCGACCTTACCGAACCCCGGATGTTCAATCTCATGTTCAAGACGTTCATGGGACCGGTCGAGGAACAGGCCGCCGTGGTCTACCTGCGGCCGGAGACTGCCCAGGGCATCTACGTCAATTACCAGAACGTGCTCAACGCCTCGCGGCAGAAGATTCCGTTCGGCATCGCCCAGATCGGCAAGGCGTTCCGCAACGAGATCACTCCAGGAAACTTCATTTTCCGGACTCGCGAGTTCGAGCAGATGGAGATGCAGTTCTTCGTGAAGCCGGGCACCGATGGCGAATGGTTCGAGCGTTGGCGGGAGTGGCGGATGCAGTGGCATCAGAGCATCGGGCTTACCCCAGCGCGGCTGCGCTGGCACCAGCACGGTCCCGGAGAGCTGGCCCACTACGCCAAGGCCGCCTTCGACATCGAGTACGAGTTCCCCTTCGGGTGGAATGAAATCGAAGGCATACACAACCGCAGCGACTACGACCTGGGACGCCACCAGGAGTATTCCGGCAAGAAGCTGGAGTATTTCGATCAGGCGGGGAACGAGCGGTACCTCCCTTACATCGTGGAGACGTCGGCCGGCGCCGACCGGGTGACTCTGACGACCCTGGTGGATGCCTACCGCGAGGAAGAGGTGGAAGGGGAGACGCGCGTCGTCCTTGGCTTCCATCCCGCGATTGCGCCGATCAAGACCGCGATCCTGCCACTGGTGAAGAAGGACGGCATGCCCGAGCTGGCCGACCGGCTCTATCACGACGTGAAGCGCCACATGCCTGCCTTCTACGACGATGCCGGAGCTATCGGTCGCCGTTACCGGCGGATGGACGAAGCTGGAACGCCTTACTGCTGCACGGTGGACGGTGATACGCTGAAGGATGGGACTGTCACCGTGCGGGACCGGGACTCGATGCAGCAGGTGCGTGTCGCGACGGACAACCTCGTTGCCTACCTGCGCAAACAGGTCGGGGGCTGATCAGCCGGCAGACCTTCGAGGTAGAAATGCGACTGGCTGACTTCGAAGCGCTGGTCCAACGGCTCCAGACCGAGGTCCCGGCCGAATACCTCGAAGGGGTGATGGAGATCGAGGTCTCCCGCAACACGCTTCCGGATCCCACCCACGCCGATGTCTACACCCTCGGCGAGTGCATCCCCCTGCCGCTCGATCATCAGGACTCACCGGGTGGAGTGTTGAGCCGCATCGTTCTCTACTACGGCTCCTTTCATGCTCTGGCGAGGCTCGACTCGGAATTCGACTGGCGCGGCGAGGCCTGGGAGACGCTGACTCACGAGCTCCGACATCATCTGGAATGGCGAGCCCGGGCGCCGGACCTCGAAGAGTTCGACTGGGCGGCCGAGCAGAATTTCGCCCGTCAGGATGGGGAGCGGTTCGACCCGACGTTTTATCGGAGCGGGGAAAAGGTCACCGAAGGCATCTACCGTTTGGACGACGATTTCTTCCTGGAACACGAGGCCGTAGCTCCGGGGTCCGAATTGCGCTTCGACTGGCATGGCCGGTCATACGGCGCCACGGTTCCTGCCGAGGCAACGCTTCCGGCTTTTCTCACAGTGGAAGGGACAGAAGAGCCCCCTCCGGGCGACCTTGTCATCGTCCTTCCCTCCGCGGAGGGGCTGCGTTCACTCTTCCGATCCACGCGGTTCCTCGCCACCGTTACCGCGACTATGTTTCCTCCGGCTTCTCCACCACAGCAGGGGTAAGGCAATGAGGCGTATTCTGTTCCTCTTGGGGCTGGCGCTTCCCACGGCGCTGGTGGCCCAGGCCGATCCGGGTTATCGCGTCGGCATCGTGAGTGAATCGGGGGATATCGTCACCTGGCTCAAGCCGGGCGACGGGACACTGACTGTCGAGAAGACGATTCCGGTCGGGATCATGCCGGCCGACATCGACGGCCCGCATAACCTCGCCGTCGCACCCGACAACAGCGCGTACTACATCACGATCGCGCACGGCACGCCGTTCGGATCGTTGTGGAAGCTCGATGCCAAGACCGACACGCTGATCGGGCGGGCCAAGCTGGAGATGTTCCCCACCACGATCGGACTGACGCCGGACGGGGAGCTCGCCTTCGTCGCCAATTCGGATTTCCATGGCGACCATCCCCGCACCAACGTGGTCTCCGTGGTGCAGACCAGCTCGATGACCAACATCACTGATCTCCCCGCGTGCGACATGCCGCACGGCGCCAAGTCGAATCACGCGG
>Ga0207712_10001382_pt1 | contig 16613 bp, 15 predicted proteins | sample KBSS44metaG_FD_184402 | JGI IMG/M metagenome (GOLD analysis project Ga0207712, IMG submission 184402) | Switchgrass rhizosphere microbial communities from Kellogg Biological Station, Michigan, USA - KBS S4-4 metaG (SPAdes) (version 2) | ecosystem: Host-associated > Plants > Roots > Rhizosphere... | reverse complement strand
GGACGCCTGGTCATGCCCTATTACAGCTATCGCGGACAGGAAGTGATCCCGGCTGCCATGTCCGCAGCCTTGTCTGACCAAGACTATTGGGTGACGATATACCGCGGCATCCATGACATGCTGGCCAAGGGCATGCCGCTGAAGGATCTATGGGCTGAGATCGCTGGGCGCGTGGATGGAACCTGCAAGGGCAAGGGCGGCCCGATGCACCTGACTTATCCCGCGAAGGGCATAATGGTCACGACCGGAATCGTGGGATCGTCAATGCCGATCGCCAATGGCATTGCCTGGGGTTCGCAGCTTTCGGGAAATGGGCGCGTCACTGTTGCAACTTTCGGTGACGGAGCCTCGAATATCGGTGCTTTCCACGAAAGCCTCAATCTGGCCTCTGTGTGGAAGTTACCCGTGATTTTCCTTTGCCAGAACAATCTGTACGGCGAACACACGACCTATGAGAAAGCCACTTCGGCCCCGCGCATCGCTGATCGCGCCGTGGCCTACAACATGCCTGGCGTGCGGGTGAACGGCAATGATCCGGTCGAAATGTACGCCGCGGCGCGCGAAGCAGTGGAACGAGCCCGTGCGGGCGACGGGCCAACCCTGATCGAAGCGATGACTTTCCGCTTCCACGGCCATGTTTTCGGCGATGCCGACGCCTACATGGACAAGGCCCAGAAGCAGGCGGCCGTGGAGGCCGATCCCGTGCCGATCTTCCGCTCACGCCTGATCGCTGAAGGAATCGCATCAGAGAGCGAACTCGCGGCAATTGAAGCCGATATCGAGGCCCAGCTGGATGAGGCCGTCGACTTCGCGCTCGCATCGCCCTTCCCCGATCTCGGTGAGCTAACTAGAGACGTCTACGCAAACGGAGAGAACGCATGAGCGACCAGTCGGACGCCGCGCCCGTCACCATTCTACAAGCCATTAACGCCGCGCTGAACGACGCGATGGAATTCGACGAAGCGATCATCGTACTCGGCGAGGACGTTGCGGATCCAGAAGAGGGTGGAGTCCTCGGGGTGACGAAAGGTTTGTCTTCGCGCTTCGGCGACGACCGGGTTCGCTCCACGCCGATCGCCGAGCAGGCCATCGTCGGAGCTGCGATTGGCGCAAGCCTCGTCGGGTATAAGCCGGTCGCCGAGATCATGTTGATGAACTTCACGACTGTGGCGATGGACATGATCGTGAACCACGCGGCCAAACTGCGCTTCATGTCCGGAGGACAGACAAACGTGCCGATCGTAATCCGTACGATGACGGGCACAGGATTCGGCTCCGGAGGACAGCACAGCGATTATCTCGAAGCCTGGTTCGCCCATACCCCTGGAATGAAGGTCGTGGCTCCATCGAATCCGATGGATGCGTACGGACTGATGCGAGCGGCGATCGATGATCCAGACCCGGTCCTCTACATCGAGAACATGCCGGCCTATTGGATCCCCGGTCCCCCGGCCGAAAAAGGATTCACGGTTCCGCTCGGAAAGGCGCTCGTGGCCAAAGAAGGTGCGGATGTCACTATAGTCAGTTATTCCCGCACCCTGATTGAGGCACTGGGCGCCGTCGAGCAGATGGAGGCTGCCGGGGTATCCGCAGAAATTATCGACCTGCGGACCATTTCCCCATGGGACGAGGAAACGGTCTACGCCTCAGTCGCCAAGACAGGTAGGTGCTTGATCGTACACGAGGCGGTCACCGCCTTCGGTGTCGGTGCGGAGATCGCCGCAACGCTGCAGTCCCGGTTCTTTGGCAAACTCAAGGCGCCCGTGGGTCGTCTGGGCGCTCCATATGCGCCTGTGCCATTCTCGAAACCGCTGGAAAGTGCCTACGCACCGGACTCACGGCGCATCGCCGATGCGGCGATCGCACTCGCAACAAAGGAACACTCAATTGATGACAACTGAAGTCCTCCTGCCCAAGCTGGGCTTTTCGATGAACGAAGGCACGCTTACCGAGTGGCTGGCTGAGAATGGCAGCCCCGTCGTCAAAGGGCAGCCGCTGTTCGCGCTGGAGAGCGATAAGTCGACCAATGAAGTAGAAAGCCCCGCTTCAGGGGTACTGACGATCATTGTGCCGCCCGGAGGGGTTTATGCTGTCGGGACCGTATTGGCGATGATTGATTGAACTCGCCGCCTGGCCAGCAGCTTCTTCAGCGGCGCGCCCTCCTCTGGCGTAGATGCGTGGCACCAGCATGCGCAGGCGCACGCTTTCGTCGAGTTGCTGCTCGATCCATGATCCGCCGAAGACCTGGCAGTGCTTGACGCCGACCGCCTCGAAGGCAGCGCAGATCGCCTTGTCGGCCTCGCCCGAGACGCCGGCGTTAGTGAGGATCACATAGTCCTCGGCAAGCCCGTCCTGGACGAGTTGGCGGCTTTGGGGAGCTCGACCTTGAGATTCGCGAGCGTGAGGTTGGCGCCCGGCTTGCCCAGATATTTGCATTGCAGCGTCGACTTCACCGCCTGCCCGTCGCCATTCGTCCCTGACGTTGAGGGCGTTGGCGGCCCCGGCCTTGGTGGCGACGGGCTCGCGTATCGGCGCCCGCTCTTGCGCTTGTCAGGAAACGCCGCGCACGCCTCCCTGAGGTCGTCCAGAAGCTGATCGAGAACGCGCATCGCGATCTTGAATCGGAAGACGCGTCAGCACGATACCCCTCTTCCCGACTGAATTAACCCGCCATCGACGATTTGGCACCGACTGTTGCATCTCGGACTCACATCCCTCAACGCAGATCTCAACGCAGAATGCGAATCAATCGCATTTAGAATCGCTTCTGGATTGTCCCAAAAAATGCTGCTAGTCGCTTGCCCGGTTAAGGTATGGAGGGTGGAATGGCCCGCAAGAAAATGGCGGTTGCGTACGCGGAGAGCCTGCAGGCCCATGCAGCAAATGACGGCGAAATACCCCGCGGAGTTTTGCGGCAGCCTCGCTTGGTCAAAACGCCAGGCAAGGCTCGAAAGCTCGCACCCTTGAACCCGATCCATTTCGCGCCGGCCAAGGGCATGCCTCCATCGATAGAGATGCGGCATCCGGATGAGTTGATGATTGACGACAGCTACCAGCGGTCGATCCATACCAAACCATCTCAGCGCCTGGTTGCGTCGATAGCGGCAAATTGGGATTGGCGCTTGTGCATGCCGCTGGTCGTCTCACGGAGACGCGATGGGCTTTATGTCATCGATGGGCAGCACCGGCTCACTGCGGCGAAACTTCGCGGCGATATTCACTTTCTCCCTTGCTGTGTGGGCGAATATGAAAGCCCGGCACATGAAGCTTCGATGTTCGTCGGCGCGAATCGCGTTCGGCGAGCCATCAATCGGCTGGATGAGCTACATGCTGCGATCATCGCGGGTGACAAGGTTGCAAATGACGTTCATAACGTTGTGACTATGGCAGGTCTTAAGATTTCTCGCATGACAGGCTCTCAGTCTTGGCAGCCGGGGGAAGTCGCCTTCACGGCCTCGATAAAGCGGATGTTACGCAAGCATAGCCTTGAGGTTTGCACTCAGGCGCTGGCAATACTCGCCGACGCCTTTCCCGATCAAGTTCTCTATAACGGCGCGCCAATATTTTTAGCGCTAGTTGAGATTGTGTCGGATGGGACTAATGAGTTGAACCGTGCCGACCTCATCCGCGAACTACGTTCGCTTGATGTGAAGCGCTGGAACGAACTTTTGGAAAAGACCAGCCGTGGGGGAGAAAAGACCCAGGCCGTTAAAGATTTCCTTGCGCGGAACCTTGATAAGAAAGTGCCCGCCTGAGGCCTTTACTCGCTCCGAGGCTGTGAGTTTTTGAGCGTTGCCTGCGGAGTCGAACCTGATTCAGTCAGCACCTGTGCGCGCAGCCAGTCGTCGATGCGCACAAACGCGTTGTCGGCGGCAGTGATGCCGATGCCTTGCGGTCATCCGCCGCGCCAGCCAGCTATGGCGTAGGCGGTTCCCCCCCATTTCTCCCCCCGCGTTGGTCCGTCGTAATCCACGCGTTGGACTGACGGAGGCGAGACGATAGTGGAAAGGGCGGAGACATTTGGCGGCGCGGTTTCCCGGACTGATGGCCTGGCCTTGACGATGGATGGTCCCGGCGGGCGCGGTGAAGGTGCTGGTGGCGACGCAGCCGGTCGCCTCCAGGAGGGGCATGGCGGGTCTGGTGCAGGAGAGTCTGGCGATGATCCATTTACATGCGTCGAGCGGGAATATGGCGGCGCTTCGTCGCAGCGCTTGATTCGGCTCCGCTGCCGGGCTTGGCCGCCACATAATTCAGATGGCATCGAGCAGTTGGAGCACGGCTTCTTTTGGCTGGAAACGAGCCGGGCCTTTGCCGGCGAACCCCGCTTTGTCCAGTCCGCGACGCATCAACTCGACGTCCACCGTCGCGTAGCGATGCGTGGTCGCGACCTGCGCATGACCAAGCCAGGCCTGGATGGGGCACAGCCCCGCTGCGGAGCTAGGCGTCATCCGGCCACGAATACCGCGGCCGGCCACCGGCGAACGCCCTTTGATCGGGAAGCGAGCCACCGCCGTCTTGGCAACTGGAGGGAGAAAGACGTGAGCATATCCCGCCTGACCTTCGGCGGTCGGGAAGCTTAGAGCATTTTCATTTTACCCGAACCCATAGCCAGAATTAGCGATGTAATTGCGACACTCTTGGGCAGTAAATTTGCCAATAACCTGACCGATCGTGCTCCATGGTAAATCGCGTGAACGCGCTTCCGCTTTTCTCAGTAAAGCCTTCAACTTGGAAAACACCTGCTTGATTGGGTTCAAATCCGGACTGTAAGCGGGGGACCGGCCAAGGCCGCCGCTGTCCGCCTTTCACTGCCACGACTTGACTGCGGGCGCTACTCCTTGACAAGGCAGTGCGGAATCGGCAGCTATTGGTGGGCCGTGCTGGACGAACATGAGCATTGTGTCTACGCTGTGGTCCTGTGACGCTGGACGACTTCTCCAATCAGATCATCGACGTGGGCGAAACTACGGTCTTCGTGCGCGCGGCGGGATCGGGACCTCCCGTGCTGCTGCTGCATGGCTTCCCCGAGACAGATCTGATGTGGCGCGACATCGCGCCTCGCCTTGCACATGAATTCACCGTCGTGTGCGCAGACTTGCGCGGCTACGGCCGGAGCGGCTGTCCCGCTTCTGATGCCGATCACGCTCCCTACTCCAAACGAGCAATGGGGCGCGACATGATCGTGGCCATGAACAGGCTCGGGCACCAGCGCTTTCGCCTAGCCGGACATGACCGAGGCGGTCGGGTCGCCTATCGAATGGCGCTGGATCATCCCCGCGCAATAGAAAAGATCGCGGTACTCGATGTCTTGCCAACCTCGACATCGTGGGACCGTGCCGATGCGCGGCTTGCGCTGGCGTTCTGGCCTTGGTCGCTCCTCGCACAGCCGGAGCCACTCCCTGAACGTATGCTGGCCGCTGATCCCGAGGCCGTCGTAGACAACGCGCTCAAGGAGTGGGGCTCGCCAGCGGAAGCGTTTCCTCCAGAGGTGCGCGCCGCCTACATTGATGCGCTACGAGATCCGGAGCATATTCACGCGATCTGCGAAGAGTATCGGGCCGCAGCGACAATCGACCGCCAGCATGACGCAGCCGATCAAGAAGCTGGAGGGAGGATAAACTGCCCTCTGCTTGCGCTTTGGAGCGCGAAGGGCGGGCTCGAAAACTGGTACACGGACGAGGAGGGTCCCTTGGCGCTCTGGCGAATGTGGAGCACGGATGCCAGTGGTCGCCCAATGGATGGCGGGCACTTTTTCCCGGAGTAAAAGCCAGAGGAAACGACCCAGGAATTGAGACGCTTCTTCTCCTGAATTCGAAGCCACAGATGCCGTTCTGCACGAGCACCGTACTGGTGCTTGTGGCGGCCCTTAGCCAGAACAAGACGGCAAACGGCGGTGTTTTGCGCCCCGCGCCGGATAAAGCTGACGAATATGAGTCGCCGTTTGCGCTACTATAGAAGCGCCGATTGGCGTCGAACACCGGAGCCTGCCGAACCAGAGCGTCCGTGATGCTATGCCTTTCCTTGGATGAAGGGGACGACCACAATTTTGGCCGATCGCTGCCTATGACCCCGCGGCGGCCACCGTGAGTTTGTCAAGCAACCACATCAGTCCTGCGTCGGCCATCGCGGAGCGCGGCACAAAGGCCGTGAGCGGAAAATCGCCGAGCGGCAGCGGCGGCTCCGCGACAGCGATGCTCATGGCCGGCGCGAACCGTTCGGCGAAGCGCCTCGGCACGGCGCAGATCAGGTCGGTCTCGCCGACCACGGCGCAGGAAAACATGAAGTTGGGGACCGTCAGCGCCACGCGCCGAGCCAAGCCCTGGTGTGTGAGAAGCGTATCGACGAAGCCGTGCGGATCGCCGCTGTGCGACACGACAAGATGCCCGCTATCGCAATAGGTCTCGATCGTCGGACGCGTCATTCATCATGTCGAACTCCTCCTTCAGCCAGCCGACCCCGAACAGCGCCTCGGCCCGCTCGCCGCTGAGCCAGTCGAGCGTCGACCACGCTTTGGCGTGGACCAAGGGATGCTGCAGCGGCAGGATCGACACCGACCACGACAGCCGCAGATTGCGCGTCTGGCCGGCGATGAAGCCGAGCGCGACGGTGGTATGGAAATAATGATCGCCGGACAGGTCCAGATGCTGCGCCGGCATGATGAAATGCTCGCCGAGCATGCACTTGTTGTAGCCAAGTTCGTCGGCGACCTGCATCGCCTTGCCGATGTCGGTGCCGGTCAGCGCGAATTCCCATGGCTGGACCATCGCTGCCACATGCATGCTGTTGGGCACGCCGACATTGAGCTTCATCGCTGGTTATCCTTCCCGTTCCTGCGTGCCGAACGCGGCGCTCGCGCCCACCGGCTTCGCCGCGACCATCGCTGTCGGGGCGGGAGCGTGACCTGCCCGAGGAAAGGGCGTGGGAAAGTCGCGCTCGTCTATTCTTGCATCGCACTCGCCCGGCACGCGTCTCGCACTGCGCCATAGACCGTGTTGCGTTGCCGCGCCGGCCGGCCGGCGCGATTGGCCAGCGCGATCATCTGATCGACCCCCAGCAACTGGCCGTTGACGCCGCCGGCCGCGCGCGTGATCGATTCGTCCATCAGCACGCCGCCGAGATCGTTGGCGCCCGCACCGAGGATCGCCGCCGCGCCGTCGGGTCCCATCTTGACCCACGACACCTGGATGTTGGGGATCAGCGGATGCAGCACGATCCGTGCGACAGCGTGCATCAGCACCGCCTCGCGCCAGCTCGGGCCCGACCGCGACCGGCCCTTGCGCCAGATCGGCGCCTCCATGTGGACGAACGGCAAAGGCACGAATTCGGTGAAGCCGCCGGTCTCCTCCTGCAGTGCGCGGATGCGCAGCAGATGGCGCGCCCAGTGGCGATACTCGTCGACATGGCCGAACATGATCGTCGCGGTCGTGCGCAGCCCCACGCCATGCGCGGTGCGCATCACCTCGATCCATTCGTCGGCACTGACCTTGTCGGGGCAGATGAGCGCGCGCACTTCGGGATCGAGGATCTCCGCCGCGGTGCCGGGCACGGTCGAGAGGCCGGCCGCCTTCAGCCGTACCAGATAATCCTCCAGCTCCAGCCCCAGCGTCCGCGCGCCATGCGTCACCTCCAGCGGCGAGAAGGCGTGGATGTGGATGCCCGGCGCCGCTTCGCGCACCGCGGCGAGGACGCCGAGATAGGTATTGCCGTCATAGGCCGGATGGATGCCGCCCTGCAGGCAGACCTCGGTTGCGCCGCGCGCCTGCGCCTCGGCCGCGCGCCGGCCGACCTCCGCGAAATCGAGCCGATAGGCCGGTCCGCGCATGTCCCGGGTGCTGCCCTTCGAGAAGGCGCAGAAGCCGCATTTGTAGAGGCAGATATTGGTGTAGTTGATGTTGCGATTGACCGCATAAGTCACCGTCTCGCCCACCGTCTGCGCGCGCAGACGATCGGCCGTCGCGATCACCGCCGCGAGATCGTCGCCCTCGGCGCGGAACAAGGTGACGATGTCGCGCTCGTCGAGGGTTTCGCCGGCGTCGACCCTGGACAACAGGACTGCCACCGCTCCAGCCGCCGTCGCCAGCGATCCCCGCACCAGCGACGGCACCGCATCGCCATGGCCGGCGAACCAGTCGTCCTCGCGCGGCAGGCCGCGGCCGTCGATCGCCCGGCGGATGCGCGTCGCGAGCGCGGGATCGACCCAGGTCTCGACGTCGAGCGCGTGGCGCGGTCCGATCGCGAGCCGCTGCCTGAGCACACGGCCGGCCGCACGGGTGGCTTCGGCCAGCGCCTCGACATGCGGCCACGGCGCCTCGGGATTGACATGGTCGGGCGTCACCGGCGAGACCCCGCCCCAATCGTTGACGCCGGCCCGCAGCAGTGCCTCGAGCTCGTCGGCGCGGTGCAGATTGGGCGGCGCCTGGATTGTCATGTCGCCGCCCAGCGCCAGCCGCGCGGCGGCGATCGTCCACAGATGTTCGGCCAGCGGCGGCTCGGGATGGTCGGCCATCCGCGTGCCCGGCTTGGCGCGGAAATTCTGGATGATCACTTCCTGGATATGACCATGTTCGCGGTGCAGGTCGCGGATCGCGACCAGCGCCTCGATCCGCTCGGCGCGGGTCTCGCCGATACCGATCAGCAGCCCGGTGGTGAACGGCACCCGCGCCGCGCCGGCCGCGGCGATCGTCGCGAGCCGCGCCGACGGCGCCTTGTCGGGCGATCCGAAATGCGGGCCGCCGCGCGCGCACAGCCGCTCGGACGAACTCTCGAGCATGATCCCCATCGACGCCGCCCAGGGGCGCAGCGCCGCATAGTCTGCGGCGTCCATCAGCCCGGGATTGAGGTGCGGCAGCAGCCCGGTCTCCTCGATCACCGCGCGCGCCATCGCGCCGAGATAGGACAAGGTCGTCGCATGGCCGCTCGCGGCCAGCGCATCGCGCGCCGCCGCATAGCGCGCCTCGGGCCGGTCGCCGAGCGTGAACAGCGCCTCGCGGCACCCGGCCCGCTCGCCGGCCCGCGCGATCTCCAAGACCTCGTCGCGACTCAGATAGGCGCGGCCGGCATGCGCCGGCGTCGTCGCGAAGGTGCAGTAATGGCAGACATCGCGGCAGAGCTTTGTCAGCGGGATGAACACCTTGCGCGAATAGGTCACCAGCGGCCCATGCGCGGCCAGGGTCAGCGATTCGGCCTCGGCCATCATCCGCGGCAGCTTCATGTCGACGAGAAGCGCGGCGAGTTCGTTTGCGGGCATGTCTTTCATGGCACGCATGTCACATGGCATCGCGTGCGGCCGCAAGTCCGCGGATCGTCGCTTGCGGATCGGCATGGCCGGGCAACGCCGCGATGAAGGTCGATACGCCCAGCGCCTCCAGCGCGCGCAGCATGTCGGCGGCGGCTTCGACCGGCCCGGCCAGCGTGTCGAACGCGGACAGATAGTCGGTCAGCCCCAGTTCCTTCATCAGCGCGACATTGCGCCCGCCGACCACGACATGCTCGGTCGGGTCGTAGCGCGACTGGAAGTCCAGCACCTTGGCGCGGAATTGGGTGGGAATCCGCGCGATCGCATCGGGCGTGCGCATCGCCATCGCGTTGACCGCGATGAACGCCTCGAGATCGTCGAGCGCCGCCTGCCGGGTCGGCCGCACCGAGGCGTAGGAAACCACCCAGATATCGATCGCCCGAGGGTCGCGCCCCGCCGCCTGCGCGGCCGCTCTCACCGCCGCGATGCGCTGGGCGAGATCATCGAGATGCTGCTCGCCGGCGAACAGGATCACGCCACGGCAGCCTCTCCGGCCAGCGCCAGCGCCTTCGGGCCGAAGGCCGAGTAATAGATCGGGATCGGTTTCGGGAAACGCAAAGGCCTGACCGGCCGAGCCTCCCATTCGATCGGCTCGCCCGCGAACAGCGCTTTCAGCGCGGCGAATTCGGCGCGGATTTCCAGCTGCGTCGCCGGCATCCGCCCGATCGCGAGCACCGTGCTGCCGCCGGTCGCGAGACCCAAGGCGACCCGCCCGCCCGAGAGATCGTCGATCGAACAGAGCGCATTGGCGGCCGCCAGCGGGTGGCGCAGGAAGGGCGACGTCACCACGGCGCCAGCATGGCGTTCGGTGCCTCCAGCGCCGCGATCGTCAGCGAAACATGGAGGTCGTGCCAGCCGGCAGGTGAATCACCGACGGTGATCAGCTCATATCCCAGGTCCGATGCCAGCCGCACCTCGGCGCGAAACGCCGCGAGGTCGGGACCCCACAGACTGCAAATACCCAGTTTCATGCGTCTCTCCCTCTGGTGACGCTAAAGCCGGCGGATCGCCGAGCGCAACACCGACCGCTTTCTCATGGGCGGCCAGGATGCGGTCGTCGCCGGCGACCAGCGCCATGATCGACACCGACTTCGGGGCGTTGACAGCAAAATCCCACCCCGGATGATGCTCGATCGTCCCATCCTTGCGATGCCGTCCAAGCTGCTGATCACCGACCTTACCGGCCAAAAGATCCTTGAAGACCGCCGGGTCGACCTCCCCTCCAGGCCCAGCTCGACAGCGATCTTGCCACCCCACTCGGAATGCTCGTCGGCCCCCTTGGTGTAATAATCGCCCACCGTGTAATAGCGGGCGACATTGGTGGCGGTGCCCTTAAGGCGGCGGGGATGGATCATGCCTGCTTCTGGGCAGCGCATTCGATGGGGCCAACGAGATCGGCGCCATATACAGACCGCATACTGGGCATGCGCGCCTGCTCAATGCTGCGACCGCAGAGCGGGTCGTTGACGCGGACCGAAATGCGATTCACCTGTCGGATCCCGTCCGAAACGTGTGATCGCGTGATGAAGCGATGCCTTCATATCGCAAGGCCGCGGCGAACTCGACAAGCCCTGGAAATCAGGAGCGCGCTGAACATTGCCGATCGTTGTTGAGCGCTGTGTTGGCAAGGGCCGTCCTGAGCCCACCCGCCAGTGCGGTGCAACGTCCGCTGATCAACGCGAGGCGGCAAAAGGTACAAGCCCATACACCAGCACGTCTGACATCAGGCCCTCTGTTCGCGCACACCCGAACGTAAAGCGGCCAACCTCCACAGCCCGTTCGCGCTCGATCGTTACGCGCCGATGCCGAAAGCGCGCCTCGCGATTGCGACGTTCACCCATTATCCGGGGGTTATCTGCCACGCACGACGCGCCCTGGCAGCTCGTCGGTTGCCTTGTCATGGCTGCGGATGATCCGGCCCGAACAGATCGTCGCGATATAGCCGGTTGCATCCTGGTCCAGCCTGCGCCCGCCGGCGGGCAGGTCATGACGTACATAGGGCGCATGCAGGCGCATATTCGCAAGATCGATCACATTGATATCCGCCTTGTAGCCGACGGCGATCCGTCCACGGTCGGCGAGGCCTGCGACCTTTGCCGGCTCTGCGGAGAGCATGTGGATCACCTTCTCCGGCGACAGTCGCGGCCCGTCGCGGTCCCGCATCCAATAGGTCAGCATGAAGGTCGGATAGCTGGCGTCGCAGATCGCCGCATAATGCGCGCCGCCATCGCCCAGGCCGATGACCACATCCTTGTGGTTCATCAACTCGTGGATCGCGTCCAGTCGTCCGTCGTGGAAATTGCCGAGCGTATTGTACAGCTTGGCACGGCCGTCCTGCTCAAGCAGATAATCATAGACATATTCTTCGGGAGTGACGCCCGCAGCGCGCGCGCAGGCGCCAACGCTGCTGTCCATTGATGGTTCGTAATTCAGCGGCGTTCCGATCGGGAATATCCAATCCCAGTTGCGCGCGCTCGCTGCAAAGGCGTTGCCGTCCTCGGGCTGTTCGGCAATGAGCGCCGCCCGCACGTCCGGCCGCCCGAGTTGTGCGATCTTCTCCTCGATAGGCAGGTTCTCCAGTTCCCGATAGGTCGGGCATAGGCCGAAGGGATTGGTCGACAGCTCATGGCCCATGATGAGCCCGATCGGCCTTGGCAGGATTTGCGGATAGACTTCCAGTCCTTCCGCATTCGCCTGCTCGACGGCCGCTATCGCGGCGTCCCAGATGCGGGGGCCGCGATTGGATGTTCCCATCGTGAAGGTCGCCGGGCGGCCGCTGGCGCGGACAATGGTTAGGAGATGCTTCATCTCGTCATCCCAGGATCGATGGGGGACATCGAGGACCATCTGCAGTATCCCCCTGTCCTTGTCCTTCATGGCGGATGCCAAGACCTGCAGCTCCTCGGTTGCCGCCTCGAAACTGGGGATGTTTTCGCCCGCCCGGGTGCGATGGATCAGCATCCGGGATGTCGCGACACCGATGGCGCCTGCATCCAGCGCCTCGCACGTCAGCGCATACATGCGGTCGAGATCGTCGGGCGTCGCCGGTTCGCGCCGCGCACCGCGGTCCCCCATCACATAGACGCGCAGCGGGCTGTGCGGCAGCAACACCGCCACGTCGATGTCGCGCCGACCGGCGTCCAGGGCCGCAATATAATCGGGGAAACTTTCCCAATGCCACGAAAGCCCTTCGGCCATGACCACACCGGGGATATCCTCCACCCCTTCCATCAAGCGGATCAGCCGGTCGTGATCTTCCTGGCGACAAGGCGCGAACCCTACGCCGCAATTGCCCAGAACCGCCGTGGTGACGCCGTGGGAGGAGGAAGGCGACAGACGTTCCGACCAGATGGCCTGCCCGTCATAATGGGTATGGATGTCGATGAAGCCGGGTGTAACGGCATAGCCGTGCGCGTCGATCACGGCGGTTGCCGTTGCGTCGAGCAAGGTGCCTATCGCGGCAATGCGGTCGCCGACCAGCGCCACATCCCCGACAAAGGGGGCGCCGCCGCTGCCGTCGATGATTAGGCCACCCTTTATCAGCAGATCAAATGTCATGGCTTTTCCCGTCTTTGCTGTTCAGGCAGCTTCCAAACCGGCCCAGATCGCGCCCTCGCGCGACGTGTCGACATCCTCGGTGCCGCGAACGCCAAGTTTCTCGCGCGCTTCGGCAAGCGGCAGATGAAATACATCTTCCAACTTCGCCATGAACAGCGCGTCGGATTGCTGCCCTACCTTCATGCCACGCTGAATGGACGCGACACAGGTTTCCCATACCAGCGGATAGTGGAGGAGGGTGCGGACGGTGTATCGCAATGAGCCGAGCATATGGATGACGTTCAGTTCGCCGGCCAGTTCGGGATCGCGGATATGCTTGAACACATTGGTCAGCCGGAACCAATAGGGCACGAGTTCGCCCATGAAATTGAAACCACCGCCGCACAGAATATGCTCGAAATCATGCGTCTGGCCGGACCGCAGATTGAAGTACTCAAGCTGCGTCTTGGGAGGGGCCCAGGACATCAGGCGGACATCATAGTCGCCGCCGGTGATCCAGCGGTAGAATGTTCCACCGACCGAATCCGGCGCATAATCGGCGAAATCCTCGATGGCATAGCTGGACACATGGCCCTCGCTCATCCAGCGATCGAGCTGCGGATTGACCTTCCTTTCCTGTGTAAACAGATGTTCGATATGGTCGTGATCGCGCAGCTCCTCCAATATCCTGACCAACTCCCCCATCTCCGCCGGCGGCGGATAATCCGGGCCATTTTTCCGCAGCAGGATCATGGCGACCCATTCCCGAAGTCGCGGGTGATTCAGATATTTGGATGATGACACGAGCACGCTGCTGTGCGTTGAAACGGGAACGATGCCGGTCAGGAATTTGGGAATATCCATGCCTTGAAGTCCTCTGTCACTCGATTGTCAGTTTTTCGCCCGAAGCCCAGGCGGCGATGCGCGGGTCTTTCAGGTCGAATTGCGGGAAAAGTTCGAAAAAACTGCGATCGGCGGCGACGATGCGCTGGAGCCGTCGGGGCGTCATGCCCGTCAGGTCGCAGCGGGCGTGCTGGAGCGCGAAATTGTCCCAAATCAGCAGATCGCCGCGGTTCCAGTAATGACGATAGACATGTTCCGGCGCATAAAGGACCGCGAAAAGCTCCTGGAGAAGGGCGTCGCTTTCCGCCGGGTCCATGCCGTCGATGCGTGCCGTCTGCATTTCGCTGATATAGAGTATCGGTTCGCCCGTGCGCGGGTGCGGCATGATGACCGGGCGTCGTTGTTGCGGCAGATAGTCCGGGGGCGAAAAGGCGATGTCGCGGTGCGACTGAACGATCGAAATGGCTGTGACTGCATCACGGCCCGCCAGCCTCTCCCGCAGGCGCGCGGGCAGGCGGGCTGCGGACTGCACGCCGTTGGCGAAGGCGGTCCAGCTCTGGCCGTCATTAACATCTTTCGCGAACAGAGAAATCAGTCGGAACGGTGCTTCGCTGAAGGCCAGATCGCTGTGGAAGGCGAGGGGTCCGGCTCCCAGATTTCCGTCCGACGATACTTCCCGATACTCGCCTCGGGAGCCGAGGACGCGGTCAAACAGGGATATTATCGCGGCATGGTGCTCCTCGTCCATTTCCTGGCCCCGAAACAGCAACAGTTTGTGCCTGGCGTACAGCGTGCGCAGTTCGTCGCGGACGGCCTCGTCGATGGGGCGGGTCAGATCAAAGTCCACCATCACACCGAATGGGATCAGCTCAGCTACGGCCAATCGCAGCGTCTTGGTCACCCGCCTCTCCTCTATCGATCCACTAAAACGGTATCGTACCGTTCAGTCTTGACTTGGGCGGACGGTAGCGTACCGATCTGATAGGTCAACAGGAAAAAGGACGCATGGCGCCGGTGCACAGTCAAAGCGATACCGAAATCGGCCATGATGCCGCCTTGATGAGTGTCCGGCGGCTCATCGATGTTGCACGGCAGGCATTCGTCAAGAACGGGTTCGAAGCCGTCAGCATCGATGGTCTGTCCCGCGCAGCCAATGTCAGCAAGGACACCATTTATCGGCATTTCGATAATAAGGAGGCTTTGCTGAACGCGACAACCGAAGCGCTGGGCGAAAGCTATTCCCGCCATGTCGCAGGGATAGCGCAGCGGCATTTGGCGCCGGAGGATGCGCTGCTCGCCCATGGCCGGGCGATTATCGACGCCAGCGCCGAAGGCGGGATATTGTCCGGCGTGTGGCTGGCAGCCAGCAATGCGCGCGATCGGCCGGACTTCGCCGTCAGCCTGCAGCGCCGGTACACGCGGCGTCTCGAACCGCTGCGCTCTGCCATCGCAGACGCTCTGCCGGAGGGGGTGATGGTTCCCCTCGAATTTGCCGAGGATTTCGGATCGTTGATGGTGCGGGGATGTCGCCACATCATGGGAGAGCCGATCGAATCCGAGGCAACGGATCGTCCTGCGCCCGGAAACTATGGGCGCAGCGTCATCCGGCTGTTCCTGCACGGACTGGAGGCAGCCCATCCCACCGGCCATCGACGGCTGCCACCCTTTCCGGATGCCGTGCGCCCGCCCGAACGACCGGTCCGGCCCGCCCACATCGCGAAGCTGATCGGCGTGGCGGCTACCCACTTTCTGCAGCGGGGTTATCATCAGGCCAGTCTCGATCAGATTGGCGAGGAAGCGCAGGTGGGGCGCGGAACATTATATCGCCATTTCCAGAACAAGGCTGGCCTGTTCGACGCGGTGATGACCGAGCGCGCCTGCCGGATTGCCGACCAGGCGACATGGAGCTGTCCTCCGGACGGCTCGCCCCTTGGCGGCCTCGAAGCCTGTCTGGAATCCGTGGCAACAATTCTGACCAGCGCCGATTCCATTGCGCTTCACCGAGTGGTGATCGCCGAAGCGAACAGATTGCCGGACCTGGCGCAGCGGATCTACAGGACTACCCGGTCGCCCTGGATGGAAGCGCTGCAGCAATGGCTTGGCGCTTGCGTGCATGCAAGGGCGCTCGACATGGCGGACCCGGAACTCCACGCAGAGCTTCTCCTCATATTGGCCATTCAAGGCAACCGCAGAATCATCACCGGTGTCCCCGTTTCTCCGATGGAGGGCCGGGACCGGGCTGCGCGCATATCCCGAATGCTGTTCCGGGGGATCATCGACGCCCGCCGATAGTTTCGTTCGCCTGGCCCCGGCTGCGGACCGCCGTGCGGGCGGCGGGATAGTGCCGGGCGGCGCGGACGAGCGCGGTGAACTCAAGGAGCCTGGAACTCACGATATGGGGGACGGTGCCGTTCGTTGCCGAAAGATGTGCTGGCCAAACCCGTACTGGACATACCGACCGGCGCGACGACCGCAGAAAAAATGGTGAATAAGTACCGTAGTTACGGTGGTTTGCTAAACCGCCGTAGGGGGATTACTCCTACCGAGGCTTCGAATCCCTCCGTCTCCGCCAGGCGCCCCTCCGCAGGGGTCCGCGGAAGTCCACCGATTTCGACTTTTTCTATCTGATAACTGACGTTTAGCAGGTCAGCTCGGCCACGGCGTTCGCACGTCTCCGGCAAGGGTCTGTACTTATATCGCTGCGATTACTTAGAGTCCGTCTTGAATCTCATGCGCAACGAGCCAGGCGTCGGATGAGGAGCTGGACAGCTGCGGCGTAGAGTAACGCTGTAGCCGATCGTATGGATTGCTCGAAGTCCTTAGAAAGGCGCCGATTTCGATTGAGCCATGCGAATGTCCGTTCGACGACCCAGCGTCGTGGGAGCACGACAAAACCCTTCTGATCGGCGATTTTGGTAACGATCTGGATGTCGATGCT
>Ga0207712_10001379_pt1 | contig 16639 bp, 15 predicted proteins | sample KBSS44metaG_FD_184402 | JGI IMG/M metagenome (GOLD analysis project Ga0207712, IMG submission 184402) | Switchgrass rhizosphere microbial communities from Kellogg Biological Station, Michigan, USA - KBS S4-4 metaG (SPAdes) (version 2) | ecosystem: Host-associated > Plants > Roots > Rhizosphere... | reverse complement strand
CGATCCAAGCGTCCGCTTCGGCCGGGCCGTAGCCGTTACCGCACCAGTCCAGCCAGGCGCCGACGGTCGCGACCGACTCCTGCACGGCTTCGACGATTGCCGAGCTGTCCCCGGGCTGGTATTTGCGGATCGAGATGCCGTTGCTGTCGCGTTCGGTCGGCAGCATGCCTGGATCAATGCCGTCCACGCTCAGTGCGCCTTGCGCTGCGCGCGCTCGAAAGCGGCGAGTTGTTCGGCGCTGGCCGGCTTTTGATGCTTCGCCTTCCATTGCTCGAACGGCTCGCCATAAACCTGCGCGCGCGCGGCTTCCTTGCTCAGCTCGATGCCGCGTTCGGCGGCGGCTTCGCGGTACCAGTCGGCAAGACAGTTGCGGCAGAAGCCGGCAAGCGTCATCAGATCGATGTTCTGCACATCGGGGCGTTTTTCATTGAGATGCCGGAGCAGGCGGCGGAAAGTGGCGGCTTCGAGTTCGATCTGGGAAGTGGACATGGCATTCTCCTGCTACGCGTTCCATGGTAGCGCTATTTGAGCCGCGCCCGGCCAACCGCGATAATGCGCATCTTTGAACGGGTCCACAGAAAACGCATGAGCGCGAAGATACTCGACGGCAAACGCATCGCCGACCGCTTGCTCGACGACTTGCGCGCCGAGGTCGAACAACGTCGCGCGCTGAGGCTGAGCGTGCCGGGCATTGCTGTCGTGCTCGTCGGCGACGATGCAGCGTCGAGCGTCTACGTGCGCAACAAGCGCCGCGCCTGCAAGCATGCGGGCTTCCATTCGCGCGATTTCGACCTGCCGACGGCGACGACGCAAGCCGAACTCGTCGCGCTGATCGACACATTGAACGCCGATCCGCAGGTGCACGGCATCCTCGTGCAGCTGCCGCTGCCGGCACAGATCGATGCAAATGCCATCGTCAACCGCATCGACCCGCGCAAGGACGTGGATGGCTTCCATCCGGAAAACATCGGCCGCCTTACGTTGCGCCAACGCGGCCTGCGCCCGTGCACGTCGAAGGGCGTGATGACCCTGCTTGCCAACACCGACCGACCGGTGCGCGGGCAGAACGCGGTCGTGGTCGGTGTGTCGAATCACGTCGGCCGGCCGCTGGCGCTCGAACTGCTGCTGGCCGGCTGCACGACGACGACCTGCCACAAGTTCACGCGCGACCTGCCCGCGGTCATCGGCTCGGCCGACATTCTCGCCGTCGCCGTCGGGCGCCCCGGCCTGGTCAAAGGCGAATGGGTCAAGCCCGGCGCGATCGTGATCGATGTCGGCATCAACCGGCTCGAGGACGGCCGCCTGGTCGGCGACGTCGAGTTCGCCGCTGCCGCCGAGCGCGCCTCGTGGATCACGCCGGTGCCTGGCGGGGTCGGGCCGATGACGGTAGCAACGTTGATGCAGAACACGCTCGAAGCTGCGCGCGCCGCGGATCAGGGCAACTGAATCCCCGATAACGCCGCCGCGGTGGCCATCCCGGCCGGTCACACGCATGCGTTAAAATTCACGGTCCGGCCGCAAACGTTCCTCGTATGTCGATCGACTTCAAGCAATTTCGCTTTGCGCTGCTGCTCGCTGCCTGTCTGGCCACCGCCTGCGGCAGCGTCATGCGCCGTGCGACTACCCAGTTCAGCGACAACCTCACCTCGGCGATCCTGGGCCAGGACGATGTCGCGACGGCGCACGACGGGGTGCCAGCATACCTGTTGCTGATCGACGGCTTGATCGAAGGAGATCCGCAGAATCCCGGCATTTTGCTTGCGGGTGCCAAACTCTATGGTGCCTATGCGGGCGGCTTCGTCGACGACAACGAGCGCGCGCAGAAAATGGCGGGACGTGCCTACGGCTATGCCCGGCGCGCGCTGTGCCTAAACGAAAAACCGCTGTGCGAAGCGCTCGACGCACCTTACGAAAAATTCTTTGCAGTGCTGAAACAAGCCGACGCGAAGGACATCGCGACGCTGTACGGTTTCGCCGCGGCCTGGGCCGGGCGCATCCAGGTCAACACCGGCGACTGGAACGCAATCGCCGACCTGCCCAAGCTGCAGGCGCTGCTCCTGCGCTGCGATGCGATCGATGCCAACTACGACGACGGGGGCGCGGCGCTCTATCTCGGCGTGATCAATTCGATCCGACCTGCCTCGCTCGGTGGCAAGCCGGACGAGGGCAAGGCCTGGTTCGACAAGGCGTTGGAGCTGTCGGGCGGGAAAAACCAGATGGTGCGCGTGCTCTACGCGCAGTTTTACGCGCGCCTCGTGTTCGATCAGGCTCTGCACGACAAATTGCTCAACGAGGTGCTCGCAGCCGACCCCGTGGCGCCGCGGTTGACCTTGATCAATACACTGGCGAAGAAGAAGGCGAAAGCATTGCTCGCGTCCGGCAAGGATTTCTTTTAATCGACGAGCGCAGCCACGAAGGCTGCTTCGTGATCATCGCGCTCATGAATGAGCGTACGTATAAAGGTACACAAATGAAAAAGACTGCATTGTTCGCATCGATCCTTTCCCTTGCCTGCGCGCTGGCGAACGCCGCGCCGATCAAGATCGCGACGATCGCGCCCGACGGCACGGCGTGGATGAAGGAAATGCGCGCCGCCGCCGAGGCGGTGAAGACGAAGACGTCCGACCGGGTCGAGATCAAGTTCTATCCCGGCGGCGTGATGGGCGACAACGCAACCGTATTGCGCAAGATCAAAATCGGTCAGCTGCAGGGCGCGGCGTTCACCGGCGGCGAAGCCGCGTCGATCACGCCCGACGCGAACGTCTACAGCCAGCCGTTCCAGTTCCGCAGCGAGGATGAAGTCGACAAGGTGCGCACCAAGGTCGACGCGCAGCTCAAGGCGAGTTTCGAGAAGGCCGGCTTCGTCGTGCCGGGCATGGCCGGCGGCGGCTTCGCCTACCTGTTCAGCGTCAACGACATCCACGACAAGGACACGCTCAAGGCGGCGAAGGTGTGGGTGCCGCAGGGTGATCGCGTCGCCGAGATCGCGTTCAAGGCTGCCGGCGTTACTCCGATTCCGCTGCCGATCGCCGACGTCTACACGAGCCTGCAGACCGGCCTCATCGATGCGGCCGCGAGCACGACGGCCGGTGCGATCGCGTTCCAGTGGCACGCCAAGGTCAAGCACATGCTCGACCTGCCGCTGATGTACGTCATGGGCTATCTCGCGATCGACAAGAAGGCCTACGACGCGCTCAGCGCCGAAGACCGGAAGGTGCTCGACGACGAAGTCGGCGCTGCGTTCGCGCGCATCGAAAAGGGCGCGCGCACGGACAACGCGCAAGCGCGCACGGCGCTGCAGGGGCAGGGCGTCGCAATCACGCCGCAGAACGCGGAGCAGCGCACGAGCTGGGATTCGATCGGCGCCGACGCGCGCAAAAATCTGACCGGCGTGGGCGGTATTTCACCCGAGCTTGCTGCGGCGGTGAACAAGGCGCTCGACGAAGCGCGCAAGTGACGAGCTGGGTGCGCTGGCTACACCGCCTCGAGAACGGTGTTCTGACCGTTCTCGTGCTGATCCTTGTCGCCCTGGCCGGCGCGCAGATTTTCATGCGCAATGCATTCGGCGGCGGCTTCTCCTGGGCCGACCCGTTCCTGCGCACGCTGGTCGTATGGACAGCGATGCTCGGTGCGCTCGCCGCGGTGCGCGACGACAAGCATATCGCCGTAGACGTGCTGCAACGCTTCCTGCCTTCCGCTGCGCAACGCGCGGCGCGCGTGCTGACGTTATTGTCCGCCGCCGGAATTTGCGCGGCGCTGGCGTGGTACGGATGTGGTCTAGTCGGCGTCGATCTCGATGGCGGCGCAAAATCGGAATTCGGCCTGCCAAACTGGTTGCTCGAAAGCATCCTGCCGATAGGCTTCGGTTTGATGGCCGTGCGATTCGTGTTGCGCGCCTTCGCTACACCGTCACACGTGCCCGGATTGTCCGCGCCCGAATTGCTGCATGACGCCGGCCGCATTGACGCCGGCGATGAAGGGCCGGCGCGATGATCTGGTTGATCGCCGGTGTTCTGGTCATTCTCGCCGCGCTCGGCGCGCCGCTGTTCGTGCTGATCGCGGCGATCGCACTGCTCGGCTTTTCTGCGTCGGGCCAGCCGGGCACGGCGGTCGCGATCGAGTTCTATCGCCTCGCCGACATGCCGGCATTGATCGCGATTCCGCTGTTCACGCTGGCCGGCTACCTGCTCGCGGAAAGCCAGGCACCGCGCCGCCTCGTGCGACTTTCCAACGCGCTCGTAGGCTGGTTGCCGGGTGGGTTGGCGATCGTCTCGATCTGCGCCTGTGCGTTCTTCACCGCGTTTACCGGTGCGACCGGCGTCACTCTCGTCGCGCTCGGCGCCGTGCTCTATCCGGCGCTGCGCCAGGCGCAATACGGCGAGCGCTTTTCGCTTGGCCTGTTGACCGCATCGGGCAGTCTCGGCTTGCTGCTCGTGCCGTCGATGCCGCTGATCCTCTACGGCGTCGTCGCACAGCAGTTCCACACGACGCCGCCGGTGGCGATCGATGCCTTGTTCAAGGCGGGCCTGTTGCCGACCTTGCTGATGATCACGGTGCTGGCGGTGTACAGCGCATGGCAAGCGCGTGACCTGCCGCGCCCGCCGAAAGCGCCGAAGGGCGAGCTGTGGGCGGCGGTCAAGGACGCCGGTTGGGAATTGCCGTTGCCGGTACTCGTGCTCGCCGGCGTGTTTTCGGGCAAGCTCGCGCCGTCAGAAGCTGCCGCGGCGACGGCGCTCTACGTGCTCATCGTCACCGTGCTGATTCGCCGCGAAATCAAACTCGTCGAACTGCCGCGCGTGATCCGCGAGGCGATGCTGCTCGTCGGCGCGATCCTCATCGTGCTCGGCTTCTCGCTCGCACTGACCAACTGGCTGATCGACGCGGACGTGCCAGAACAACTGTTCGCATGGCTGCAGGCCGGCATCACGAGCAAGCTCGGCTTCCTGCTCGTGCTCAACGCGTTCCTGCTCGTGTTCGGCATGCTGCTTGAAGGCTTCCCGGCGATCATCATCCTCGTGCCGCTGGTGCTGCCGATCGCGATCCACTACGGCGTCGATCCGACCCACCTCGGCATCATCTTCCTTGCCAACCTGCAGATCGGCATCTTCCTGCCGCCGGCCGGGATGAACATCTTCATCGCCGCCGCCCGTTTCCATCAGCCGGCGACGACGATCATCCACGCCTGCCTGCCGTTCTATGCGTTGCTGATGCTGTGTGTGCTGATCATCACCTACGTGCCCGAGCTTTCCCTGGCGCTGGTGCGCTAGCGCCACGAATCAGTTCGATGAAGGCGCGGGCTGCGGCGCGCGCGCGTTGATCATCAGATCGAGGAAGTTCTCGTCCGCGGTGCCGCGGCCGATGCGGTCGAGCGCGATGCCGTCCATGATCTGCTTCCAGTTGTCCGGCTTCGGCCCGATCCAGTTCGACTCATCGCCGGCCAGCACGAGATCCGCCTGCTTGCCGTCGAAGTAGATGTCGATCTGGTTACGGCGGTCGCCGCGCGCATGGGCGACGTATTGCGCGGGCTGCGGCGGCTGACTCAGGAACGTGCCCTGGTCGATCTTGCGGCAGGCGCGGTCGCCGAGCAACTCGGCGATCGACGGCGCGATATCGACCTGCTGGAATTTGCCGGCGACTGCACCTCGAGTGATCGGCAGTTGTGTGGCAATGACAAACGGAGTGCGTGCGAGCGCACTGTCGCCGAAGCGTGCAAGCTCGGTCGCGGACAATGGCGTCATGCTGCGATGATCCCCGGAAATCATCAACACGCCGTTGCGGAAGAAATCGCGCTTGGCGAGTTCGTCGTAGAGCATGCCGATCTGCTTGTCGGCGTAGCGGAACGCGCCGGTTTCATCGAGGCTTTCGTTCTCCGGATTGACGAACGGCGGATGCGTCGACACGGTGAGGATGAAGGCCAGCCACGGCGAGGAGTCGTCTTTGCGCGCATCAAGCCACTGCAGGAAACGCTGGTACAGCGCCTTGTCCTCGGCCGCGTTGAAATGGCGGCGCTTCCAGCCGTTGTAGAACGGCTGCTCGGCGCCTTCCCAGGAATCGAAGCCGAGACCCTTGAGCCATTTCGTCTTGTCGAGAAAGCTGAGGTCGCCGGTGGTGAAGAAGTGCGTCGTGTAGCCGTGCGCGTGCACGATGTCGGGCAGGGCGCCTTGCGGGCTCTCGAATCCGGCGAAGGCTTCGGCGCTCTGGTAGCGGCCGAGGGTCGGGATCGGCGGCTTGCCCGTGATCATCGCGATGAGCCCGCTGTCGGTGGTGAAACCGTTGGCGATGAAGTCGGGGAAATACGCGTTGTCGCGCGCGATCGCATCGAGATGCGGCGTGTCGTCGTTGTCGCTGCCGAACAGCCTGCTGTGGTACATCGACAGCGATTCGACGGCGATGACGATGACGTTCGGGCGCAAGCCCCGCCCCGACTCGCAGACCGGCGCGGGCGGCACGTATTGCTTGCGCAGCGCCTCGGCATACGCATCGCTGTAGTGGCGATCGACGCTGTCTGCGAGGTTCGCCGCGATGAAGTTCTGCAGCAGCGGGTAGTTGATGTACTTCATCGTCATCGGGTTCCACAGCCCGATGAGGAAGCAAGCACCCGCGGCAACAAAGCAGGCGAGAGCGAGGCGCGGCCGCCGTGGTCGCGGCAGCAGGGCGAGCGTGAGCACTGCGATGCCGGCGAGCACGCCGACAAGCATGAGCTTGCCCGTGTTCGAAGCGAGCAGCACGTTGCCGAAACGGCCGATCGCATCGAGCTCCTTGCCGAATTTGACGACGTCGAGCCAGTAGAGGTGTTGCACCAACGTCTTGAGCAGGATTGCGTCGAGCGCGTAGGCGAGCAGCAGCAGCGCGCTGAGCAGCAGCCATGGCAGTTGCAGCCAGTAACGCGCGCTCAGCAGTGACAAGCCGGTGAAGGCAAGCAACAGGGCGAGAATGCCCGCGTCCTGCTGGATCGCGGTCGCGCCCATGCACCACGCGCAGTCGGTCAAGCCGGTGGCGATGCCGACGAGCGCGAGGCCGCGCAGGCCGGCCAGGATCAGCATGAAAACCACGAGCAGCGCCGCACCGACCAGGCCCTTGCGCCGCGATTGTTCGGCGGCGACAGAGCGAAATGCGGAATAGGGCTTGGGCATTGGAACCTGACGACAGCGGAAGGGACGAAGCGGCTGCGCTGGCGAAAATGCCATGCGATGCCGAGGGTAAATCGGTATAATAACGGGTTTACTGGCTTGGGCTTCCCCCGCACCCATGCGCATCCTTACCGAAGCTTTGACCTTCGACGACGTCTCGCTCGTTCCCGCCTATTCGAACGTGCTGCCGCGCGACGTTTCCCTGGCCACGCGCCTGACCCGCAACATCCAGCTCAACATCCCGATCCTCTCGGCCGCGATGGATACCGTGACCGAAGCGCGCCTCGCCATCACGATGGCGCAATGCGGCGGCATCGGCATCATCCACAAGAACATGACGATCGAGCAGCAGGCGGCCGAAGTGCGCCTGGTGAAGAAGTTCGAGGCTGGCGTGATCCGCGACCCGATCACGGTGACGCCGACGACGTCGATCCGCGACGTGCTCAAGCTCGTACGCGCGAACAACATCTCCGGCGTGCCTGTGGTCGACGGCGACAAGCTCGTCGGCATAGTCACCAGCCGCGACCTGCGCTTCGAAAAGGAGCTCGACGATCCGGTCAGGAACATCATGACCAAGCAGGACAAGCTCGTCACCGTGAATGAAGGTGCGAGCGAGGACGAAGTGCTGCGCCTGCTGCACAAGCACCGCATCGAGAAGGTGCTTGTCGTCAACGGCGGCTTTGAGCTGCGCGGCCTGATCACGGTCAAGGACATCCAGAAGGCGCACGACAACCCGAACGCGGCCAAGGACCAGCACGAGCGCCTGCGCGTCGGCGCGGCGGTCGGCACGGGCGGCGATACCGAGGAGCGCGTCGGCGCGCTCGTCGATGCGGGCGTCGACGTCGTCATCGTCGACACCGCGCACGGCCACTCGCAGGGCGTGCTCGACCGCGTGCGCTGGGTGAAGAAGAACTTCCCGCAGATGCAGGTGATCGGCGGCAACATCGTCACGGGTGATGCGGCCAAGGCGCTGGTCGACGCTGGCGCGGATGCGGTCAAGGTCGGTGTCGGTCCGGGTTCGATCTGCACGACGCGTATCGTCGCCGGCGTCGGCGTGCCGCAGATCTCCGCCGTGGCCATGGTCGCCGACGCGATCAAGGACAGCGGCGCCTGCCTAATCGCTGACGGCGGCATCCGCTATTCGGGCGACATCGCCAAAGCGCTGACCGCCGGCGCGAACTGCGTGATGATCGGCGGGATGTTCGCCGGCACCGAGGAAGCGCCAGGAGAAGTCGAGCTTTATCAAGGGCGTAGTTACAAGTCTTACCGTGGAATGGGATCCCTGGGCGCGATGCAGAAGGGCTCGAAGGATCGCTATTTCCAAGACGAAGCCGACCCGGACAAACTCGTGCCCGAGGGCATCGAAGGCCGCGTGCCTTACCGCGGGCCGCTGCGCTCGATCATCCATCAGCTGTCGGGCGGTTTGCGCTCGGCGATGGGCTACGTCGGCTGCGCGACGATCGACGAGATGCGCGCCAAGCCGCAATTCGTGCGCATCACGAGCGCCGGCGTGCGCGAGTCGCACGTGCATGACGTGGCGATCACCAAGGAAGCGCCTAACTACCGGATGGACTAACGAGCAGCCAGCCGCATTGAACGCCACATTGTCGCCAGTCCGCGAATATTTCCGCACCGTGTTCCGGTGGCAGCGCGGCCGGCAGCAGTCCGGTTACGACAAGATGCTGTTGCTGCAGTCGTTGTGGCCGCTACCCTTCGACGTGTACGTGCTGAGGTTTCCCGAAGGCTCCGAAATCGCGCCACATACCGATCCGGTTGCAATCGGCCGTCACTATCGCTGCAACATCGTTGTCAAGCGTGCCGGTGAAGGCGGCGAATTCATCTGCAAGACGCCGATTTTCACGACAAGGCGCGTTAAGATTTTTCGTCCCGACGCCTGCGAGCACAGCGTTACGCGTGTCATTCGCGGATCGCGCTATGTGTTGAGCATCGGTTGGGTCCGCAAAGCGTCTGCCCATTCGTAAGTCCCTTCGCGCATGATTAACATCCACACCGACAAAATCCTCATTCTCGATTTCGGCGCGCAGTACACGCAGCTGATCGCGCGGCGTATTCGCGAGATCGGCGTCTACTGCGAGATCTGGGCCTGGGACCATGATCCGGCCGAGATCGCCAAATTCGGTGCCAAGGGCATCATTCTTTCCGGCGGCCCTGAATCGACGACGCTGCAAGGCGCGCCGAAGGCACCGCAGCAGGTGTTCGACGCGGGTCTGCCGATCCTCGGCATCTGCTATGGCCTGCAGACCCTCGCCGCGCAGCTCGGCGGTGCGACCGAGGCGGCCGATGCGCGCGAGTTCGGTCACGCGCAGGTCGATGTGATCGCGAAGGATTCGCTGCTCGACGGCTTGAGCGATCATGCCGGCGCGAAAAAGCTCGACGTCTGGATGAGTCATGGCGATCACGTCGCCAAGGCGCCACCGGGTTTCGTCGTCACGGCGGTAACCGAACGCATCCCGGTCGCCGCGATGGCGAATGAGGCCAAACGCTGGTACGGCGTGCAATTCCATCCGGAAGTCACGCACACGAAGCAGGGCATGGCATTGCTGCGCCGCTTCGTCGTCGACATCTGCGGCTGTGCGGCGCTGTGGACCGCAGCGAACATCATCGACGACCAGATCGCGCGCGTGCGTGCGGCGGTCGGCAGCGACGAGGTAATCCTCGGTCTGTCCGGCGGCGTCGACTCGTCGGTCGTCGCGGCACTCTTGCATCGTGCGATCGGCAAGCAGCTCACCTGCGTCTTCGTCGACACCGGCCTGCTGCGCTGGCACGAGGGCGATCAGGTCATGGCGATGTTTGCCGAGCACATGGGCGTCAAGGTGATCCGCGTGAACGCGGCGGATCGCTATTTCGCCAAACTGAAAGGCGCCAGCGATCCCGAAGCCAAGCGCAAGATTATCGGCAATCTTTTTGTCGAAATCTTCGACGAAGAATCGCACAAACTCGCTAACGCGAAGTGGTTGGCTCAGGGCACGATCTACCCGGACGTGATCGAGTCTGCTGGCAGCAAGACCGGCAAGGCGCACGTCATCAAGAGCCACCATAACGTCGGCGGCCTGCCCGAGGACATGAAGCTCGGCCTGGTCGAACCGCTGCGCGAGCTGTTCAAGGACGAAGTGCGCCGCCTCGGTCTGGAATTGGGACTGCCGCGCGAGATGGTCTACCGCCACCCGTTCCCTGGTCCGGGCCTCGGCGTGCGTGTGCTCGGCGAGGTGAAGCGCGAGTACGTCGAACTGCTGCAACGGGCCGACGCGATCTTCATTGAGGAGCTGCGCAAAGCCGGTCTATACGACCAGGTCAGCCAGGCCTTCGCGGTATTCCTGCCGGTCAAATCCGTGGGCGTGGTCGGCGACGCGCGTGCTTATGAGTGGGTGGTATCCCTACGCGCAGTCGAGACAATCGATTTCATGACCGCACACTGGGCGCACTTGCCTTATGATTTTCTCGGCAAGGTTTCAAATAGAATAATCAATGAATTACGCGGTATTTCTCGCGTAGTTTACGATATCAGCGGCAAGCCGCCGGCGACGATCGAGTGGGAATGAGCCGGTGCCGCGGAGGCGCCGGCCGCTAGACGATCAGGCGCGCACCGACGGCCACCAGCGCGGTTCCGAGAATGGGCCGCAGGATCCGATCCGGTACATAGCCGGTCAGTTGGCTGCCGATTACGATGCCCGGCAGCGAGCCCAGCAGCAGCGACACAAGTAAAGTCCAGTCGACGCTGCCGAGATACCAGTGGCCGAGCCCCGCAACCAGCGTCAGTGGCACCGCATGGGCAATGTCGGTGCCGACGAGACGTGCGGACGGCGCTTTCGGGTAGAGCGACAGCAGTGCGACCATGCCAAGCGCACCGGCACCGACCGATGTCAGCGAAACGAGCACGCCGAGCAGCAAGCCGAGTGCGATGGTCAGGCGGCGAACTTGCTCTTCGCTCAGGCGTTCCGCGGACCGTGCGAATGCATCGAGAATGCGGCCGCGGAAAAGCAGACTGGCTGCGGTCGCGATCAGCGCCACGCCGAGCATGCCTCCGATCAGGCGACCACTGCCGTGGCCGCCGAGATCCAGATAGCGCAGCAGCAGGATCGTCGCGATCGTCGCGGGAATCGAACCGCTGGCCAGGCGGCCGACGATGCGCCAATCGACTGTCGCATTGCGGCCATGAACAACAGTACCGCAGGCTTTGCTGATTGCGGCATGGAGCAGGTCCGTGCCTACCGCCGTGGCCGGGTTGAAGCCGAAAAGCAGCACGAGCATGGGCGTCATCAGCGAGCCGCCACCGACGCCGGTGAACCCCACGAGCAGGCCGACGAGCAAGCCGCAGAGGGTGTACATGGCGCTTTGGGAATGCAGATCGGGCATCGTTCGGGCATCGTGGCGCAAAATCGCTTATGCGATGCTCGTAGACTATGACTGCCGCATCCAACAATCCGCGGGAATTTGCATATGCCGCCGCGTGCTTTCCAAACTCACAATCGAGTGAAGAATGTCAGGTAATAAAATGAAAATAATAGGTTATTTCCATTCCCTTCCGATCGATCAAGCAGACTCGCTGCTCGATCTGGATATCGTCGAGCCGGTGCCGGGCGATTTCGACCTGCTGGTCGAGGTCAAGGCCGTGTCAGTCAATCCGGTCGATACCAAGGTGCGCATGCGCGCGGCTTCGACCGATGGCCAGCCGCGCGTACTCGGCTGGGATGCGGCAGGCGTGGTGCGCGCGGTCGGTGCGAAGACGAGCAAATTCAAGCCGGGCGACAAGGTTTGGTACGCGGGTGACGTGACGCGTGCAGGTAGCAACAGCGAGCTGCAGCTCGTCGACGAGCGCATCGTCGGGCCGATGCCCACCAGTCTCGACTACGCCGCCGCGGCGGCGTTGCCGCTGACATCGGTCACCGCCTGGGAACTGCTGTTCGACCGGCTCAAGGTGCAAACCGCCGATCCGACACGCGACAACACGCTGCTCGTGATCGGTGCCGGCGGCGGGGTTGGCTCGATCCTCATGCAACTGGCAAGCAAGCTGACCGGCTGGACGATTATCGGCACAGCTTCGCGTCAGGCGACCCGCGACTGGGTGCGCGAACTCGGCGCGCAATACGTGATCGACCACGCCAAGCCATTGGCGGATGGACTGAAGGCGATCGGGATAGCGCAGGTCAGCGCGGCGATCAGCATCACTCACACTGACGAGTACCTGCAGCAGATTCCCGACCTGCTCGAAGCCGAGGGTCAGTTCGCGCTGATTGACGATCCGAAGTCGCTCGACGTGCTCGCGTTCAAACGCAAGTCGCTGTCGCTGCACTGGGAATCGATGTTCACGCGCTCGACGTTCCGCACGCCGCAGTTCGCGCGACAGGGCGAGATCCTGCGCCGTGTCGCGCAACTGGTCGATCGCGGCGTGATCCGATCCACGGTCGCCGAGCATTTCGGCACGATCAACGCGGCCAACCTCAAGCGCGCGCACGCGCTGCTCGAAAGCGGCACCTCGCGCGGCAAGATCGTGCTCGAGGGGTTTTGATCCTGCGCTCTCGCCGTAGTTCTGCGGCGAAGGTCAACTCGAGCTCAGCCTCCTCGCGGCCGCAATGAACGCGTCCACGGCGGCGGCCTGGGTGGCGAACGAAGTCACGAGGCGGACCACTCCAGGGCCCCAACGGTCCCCGTAGAAGTGAAAACCTTGCGCATGCAGGCCGTCGTTGATCGATTGCGGCAGAGTGCAGAACAGAATATTCGCGTCGCAGCCGTCGTGTACGACGATTCCCGGAACGCCACGCAAGCCGTCAGCCAGGCGCCGCGCCATCGCGTTGGCATGGCGTGCGTTGCGCAACCACAGATCGTCGGCGAGATAGGCGTCCATTTGCGCCGCGATCAGGCGCATCTTCGACAGCAGGTGGCCGCCGCGCTTGCGACGGTAAGCCAATTCCTCGGTGAGGCTGCGGTCGAACACGACGATCGCTTCCGCCGCGAGTGCGCCGTTCTTCGTCGCGCCGAAGGAAAGCACGTCGACGCCGGACTTCCAGGTCATCTCCGCCGGCGTGCAGTCGAGCGCGGCGAGCGCGTTTGCGAAACGCGCTCCGTCCATATGCAGGCGGAATTTGCGCTCGCGGCAAACCGCACCGATGGCACGCAACTCTGCCAGCGAGTAGACGGTGCCGAGTTCGGTTACCTGCGAGATGCTCACGCAGGTCGGCTGGGTGCAGTGCACATCGCCGATCTTCGCAAGCGAATGCGTTTTCAGCGCAGCCGGATCGAGCTTTGCGCCAGCACCGCCCAAGACGAGCAGTCTGCCACCGCTGTAGAACTCCGGTGCGCCGCATTCGTCGTTGTTGATGTGGCTTTCCTCGTGACAAAGCACGCCGCCCCAAGGCGGCGTCATTGCCGCGAGTGACAGCGCATTGGCCGCAGAACCGGTCGCAACCAGGAGCACGTCGAGATCGGTTTCGAAGACATCGCGCAGCTTGTTTTCGACGCGCCGCGAATACTCGTCCGCGCCATAGGAAGCTTGCGCGCCGCCATTGGCAGCAGCCATGGCGGCAAGGATTTCGGGCGAGGCGCCGACGACATTGTCGCTGGCGAAATTCTGGTTCGATGCAGACATGAAAACCTCCGGCGGGGTGGCAAAGTATCGCATCTGCGCGGGCGCGGACAATGAATCCACGCGTGCACGACTGCTAAAATCCCAGCATGTCCACCGAACTTCCGCTTTCGTCGCCAGCAACGTTCGACTCGAACGACATTGCCCATATGCGTCGCGCGCTCGAACTCGCCGCGCACGCGCGCGACGCACACGAAGAGGTCCCGGTCGGCGCCGTGCTCGTGCGCGGCGGCGCGATCATCGGCGAAGGTTGGAACCGCAGCATCAGCGGCAACGATGCGACCGCACACGCCGAAATCGTCGCGCTGCGCGACGCGGGTGCGCGCGAGGGTAACTATCGCCTGCCGGGATCTACGCTGTACGTGACTTTGGAGCCCTGTGTCATGTGCGCGGGTGCAATCGTGCATGCGCGCGTGGGACGGGTCGTCTACGCCGCGACCGATCCGAAGACCGGCGCGGCCGGCAGCGTCTTCGATACGCTGGTGTCGCCGCTGCACAACCATCGCGTTGTCGTTTCCGGCGGCCTGCTCGGCGAGGAAGCAGGCGCGATGTTGCGAGAATTCTTTCGCCAGCGCCGTAGTTGAACACGGTCAGATTGGGAAATTCCAACAAGACCTGCGCTAGGCTGCGACTTCCGCAAACCGGTACGGAGGAGGGAGTCATGCACGGCACCAGGCGGCATCCGAAGCTCGACAAGGCGCTCGCGCCGGTGACCAGGAAGCACTACAAATCGCACTGGCCGGAGTGGGTGATCGGCAAGGAGATGATGGACAAAGCGATGAAGTCCATCATCGCGCGCGTCCACCTCAACCGTAGCTTCGACATTCCCTATCTTGCCGGCTACAGCCTCGACGGACACACGATCTTCATCGACCGGCACATGCCCAGGAGTTTCGTCTACCGCGGCAAGCGCGTGAACACAGACCGATTCCTGGTCGTGCACGAGGCGGTCGAGAAATCGCTGATCCAACTGCTCGGCATGCATTACCTGACCTCGCACCAGATCGCGCTGCACGCCGAGCAGGCCGCCGTGCGCGCCGAAGGCGTCACCTGGGATGCCTACAACGAATTCATGGAAACGTACATCAAGGTGATCGGTGACGAAAACCTCAGCAAGGTGCCCGACACCCTCGACTTGACTCCCTACGTCGATTTCCACGACGCGGCCGAACTCAAGCAGATGCGCGCCAATATGGTGCCTGGGCCGAAGGCGCGGCCCAAGGCCAGGGTGCATATCGCCGGACTGTAGAAGTTTCTTCTTCCGTGCGTGCCGGAAAAGGCCAGCTCGTCGCTGGCCTTTTCCGCGTCTGCTAGTTCGTCGTGCTTTGCGAAACTCCTCAGTTTGCGCGATTGCGCGAACGCAGAGTCTCCACAAGGTCGTGGCATCCGCGTTTTTCGAACTCGTCGATCGCGTTGCGCCCTTCGGCATTCCTGAGCTCGGGATTCGCTCCATAGGCGAGGAGCAGTTCCGCGATGTCGATGGCGACGTCTTCGTCATCCGGCAAGTGAAAGAACAGCGAGCCGTGCTTGTCCACCTCTTCGGCAAGTTGCGGTTCGGCTTCGAACAATTCGCGCAGGCGATCCAAATTGCCCATCTCCACCAGGTCGCGAGCGCAGCGGCTGAGACCGCCGAGCAAGGCGATCGTGCCCGGTTGGCCGCCGTGCAATGCCCAGCCCAGCGGCACGCCGCCGAATCGTGTCTCGATCGGGTCGATTTCCGCGCCGCGCTGGAGAAGAAGCCGCACCACGTTTTCGGCACCGGCCATAGCCGCGGCATGCAGCGGGCGGAAATTGTCCTCGCGGCGAACGTCGGGCGACATGCCCAGATCGAGGAGCAGGGTGGCAATATCCGCCCGCTGCTGCTCCGCCGCCTGGATCAGTGCCGTGGGGTCGTCGAGGAATTCGGGATGCTTGTGCGCAAGGTGCCGCACGTTCTCCAGGTCGGCGCACGCACAGGCCGCGATAAACGCTTCGTGATCGCCCAGCGGTTGTGCGCTGGCGCCATGTCGCGCGAGCAGATCGGCCATCTCTGTACAGCCACGAAGCAACGCTTCGGTGTGGTGCGGACGCTTGGAGTAGTAGTTACTTCCCTGCGCGTGGGCACCGTGCGCGAGCAACCACGCCGCGCGCACGAGCTGGTTGCGGTTGACGGCGTTGCCGAGCAGATAGTCCAGCATTCCGCTCTGCGGCCACCGCGACGACGGTGCCGACCATCGGCCGGCTTCGCCGCGGCGTTCGCTAAGGTCGTACAGATACTCGAGCCAGAACAGATCGTCTGCGCCGAGCGAGGTGTTATAGAGTGCTTGCGGGTTGTAGGGATCGGCGCCGCGTTCGATCAACAACGCGGCAAGCTCGTGCGCCCGGGGGTGTGGCGGTTGGGAAAATTCGCCGCCGCCGATCGCCCCGGTGAGGGCGAAGAAACCAGGATCGACCTGGTCCATGCACACGTTCACCGCTGCGCCCGCGTCGAGCAATGCTGTCGCAATCGCAACGGCGTTCGCGCCCGCTTCGGCCACGGGCAAGCGGCCGTAGCAGACGAACAGCAGCGGCTCCCAGCTTTCGCGGCCGCCTTTCTCGGTCGCCGCGGACGGCCGTTTGGAAAGAATGCGCTGCACTTCGGCGAGATCCCCGCAAATCGCGGCGGTATGGATGCTGTGATGGGCGATCGCGGGATGGCGTGCGAGCAGGCGCGCGGCATAGAGCCAGCGCGACGGATGATCCGCGAAGGTTCGATCCCAATCCGAGGTGCCAGGGCGAATGCCGTAGTGGAGGCTGGCGAGCTCGAGAAAGTCCGCGGCCTGTTCGTCGAGATTTTTCCGTGCGAACGCCAGCTCGGCGAGCGCTTCCTTGAGCGCGCTCCAACTGACGAAATCGTGTTCCCGTGCGAGCGCGTGTTGCATGTCGCGCA
>Ga0207712_10001375_pt1 | contig 16660 bp, 24 predicted proteins | sample KBSS44metaG_FD_184402 | JGI IMG/M metagenome (GOLD analysis project Ga0207712, IMG submission 184402) | Switchgrass rhizosphere microbial communities from Kellogg Biological Station, Michigan, USA - KBS S4-4 metaG (SPAdes) (version 2) | ecosystem: Host-associated > Plants > Roots > Rhizosphere... | reverse complement strand
TTCTTCCGTGCTTATTGCAGCAGCTGGCTATATTATCAATGATTATTTTGATATTAATATTGATCAAATAAATAAGCCTACTGCAAATGTAGTTGACAAGATCGTTTCTCGTCGTTGGGCTATGGCCTGGCATTTTGTTCTTAGTGGCGTTGGGATCATATTAAGTGCATGGGTGTCCTGGCGAACAGGCTTCTGGTATATTCTTTTGGGAAATTTTATGTGTGTGCTTTTGTTATTTGGTTATTCAGTTTCATTAAAAAGAAAATTACTTTCAGGTAACATTATTATCTCTTTGCTTACGGCGTGGGTGATACTTGTTATCAGTATTGCTAAAATAAATACTCAAACATTGGTAATACCTGCTGTGACTGAAGCCGTAAATAAAATTACCAGGATCGCTTTTTTGTATGCAGGCTTTGCATTTATCAGTTCATTGATCCGCGAAGCAATTAAAGACATTGAAGATCTGCAGGGCGATGAAAGGTATGGTTGTCGTACAATGCCAATTGTATGGGGCGTTAACGCTGCAAAGGTTTATATCGCAGTTTGGTTGGTTGTTATTCTTGCATTACTTGTCATTCTACAAGTGTATGTTGCGAGATTTGAATGGTGGTGGGCAATGGTATATTCAATTGTGTTTATCATTGGGCCATTTGTTTTGATATTTCTTCAACTATACAAAGCAAAAGATCAAAAAGATTATCATCGTTTAAGTAATTGGACAAAACTGGTAATGCTCACGGGGATCTTATCAATGATATTTTTTTACTTCTATTTATGAACAAGATAATTCTAGCATCACAATCACCTCGCAGAAAGCAATTGTTGGAATGGGCGGAGATTCCCTTTGAAATTTTTGTAAAAGAAACTTCTGAAGACTATCCCCCAGGCTTAGAGCCCGAGGAGATCGCAGTTTATATTGCCCAACAAAAGGCTGCTGCCGTGCAGAAATTAACCTCCGCCGGTCAAACAATACTTGCTGCTGATACGATCGTAGTTCTTGGCGAAAATATTATTGGTAAACCCGTCCATCGTGAAGAGGCAGTTAGTATTCTGTTTGCTTTATCAGGAGAAAAACATAAAGTGATTACGGGTGTTGTTATTCGGAAAGGAGAGGAAGAGATCTCTTTTGCTGATGTTACAGAAGTTGAATTTCACAAGCTCACACTGGAGCAAATAGAATTTTATGTTGATAAATATAAGCCCTACGATAAAGCCGGCGCATATGCCATACAGGAATGGATCGGTGTGGTAGGAATCAGATCTATCAATGGTGATTTTTATAATGTGATGGGATTACCCGTCAGCAGGGTAGTGAGAGAGTTGCAAAAGTTAAATGGCTGAATTGTCATATTGTTAAATTAAATGAATTCAGTAATTTGAAATAGAAATTTAGCAATTCAACCATTTAACCATCCTCAATGACTACCAATGGCAGCACAGAAGGCAACAATCTAAGTTCCTCGGTCGCGGCGGGGACAGGGGGTGTGACCGAACGCCTTCTCCAATTCATCTGGCAATTCCAGTATTTCAATAAAGGCGAGCTGCAATCTACTTCAGGAGAAAAAATACAAGTCATTTTCCCCGGTACGTATAATACAAACCAGGGCCCTGATTTTAATGATGCTAAAATTAAAATCGGTAAAACAACATGGGCTGGAAATGTTGAACTTCATTTACTTTCTTCCGATTGGAACAAGCATAATCATCAAAACGATAAGAATTATAATAATGTTATTCTGCATGTTGTTTGGGAAGATGATTTTCCAGATTATAGTATGCCGGTATTGAAGTTAAATAACAGGGTTGCAAAAATTTTTCTGCAGCGATACGAAGACTTAATGAATGCACAAGGTTTTATTCCTTGTGAAAAGACTATTTCATCAGTAAAGCCAATTGTATTGCAAAGTTGGAAAGAAAGATTGCTGGCCGAAAGGCTTATAAGAAAATCTGCCATCGTTGAAACATATCTTGATCAGAACAATCATCATTGGGAGGAAACGTTCTGGTGGTTATTGTCAAGAAACTTTGGAATAAAAATAAATGCAGATGCTTTTGAGGCAATGGCTAGGAGTATCCCGGTAAATATTTTGGCAAAACATAAAAATCAAATTCACCAATTAGAAGCATTGCTTTTGGGGCAATCAAATTTGCTGAATGAAGAATTCAAAGAAGATTACCCAATCATGTTACAAAAAGAATATGGATTCTATAAAGGCAAATACAAACTCAAGCAAAATACATATACACCTTTCTTCCTTCGAATGCGACCCGGAAACTTTCCTACTATCAGGTTGGCGCAACTGGCTATGCTAATCCATCATTCTGAACATTTGTTCTCTAAGATCAGAGAATCGAATTCTTTAAAGGATGTCAAGAGGTGGCTGGATGTGACTGCCAATGATTACTGGCATTATCATTATCGTTTTGATGAACAGTCTTCATTTAAAAAGAAAAATCTTGGGGCGGGAATGGTCGACAATCTTCTCATTAATACAGTATGTACTTTGCTGTTTGCTTATGGGCATTTTAATAAAGAACAAAAATTTAAGGATAGAGCACTGCAATGGCTGGAAGAAATAACCGCGGAATCAAATTCAATAACAAAAAGATTTGAGCAAACTGGGTTAAAAAATAAAAATGCCCATGATTCACAGGCATTGATCGAATTAAAGAATGAATACTGCAGTAAAAAAAGATGTCTTGATTGCGCAGTTGGAAATGCACTTCTCAAAAGTAGCTGATCATCTCATTGGATGACAGTGTTTATAACTTCCATTAGCAGCCTGGTCAGGAGTAAGTGCTCTCATACAAGATGAAAGCAATATAACAGCCAGCACAAAAAGTATGATTCTCGTCTTCATAGGTTTTAATTTGAACTTAAAAGTAGCTGCCCGAGTTTATACTTCAAAGGCGAATCCACCTGCTATATTTCTTGGATTTATACCCTAAAAAATATCCAATAAAAGCTCTGCATTCCTACGAAATATTACGAGAAAAAAGGATGTTTGCCCTGGAACTAACTCCAGCCGCCCCAATTCACTTTCTGCTCTATATCTGGGTGGACACTTAAGGCAACGGGACAGGTCAGTCCCGTATTTTTCAAGATCGTTTTTGTTTTTTCATCTGTGTTAAGCAAGTTGTCGGGAATATGGAAGGTCAACTCGATACCAGCTATTCGGCGCGGATTCGCTTTCATGATCTTTAATACATCTATCGTAACACCAGTCAGATCAAAACCCATTGTTCTTGCTTTTATACTCATTACGGTGATCATGCAGGTTGCCAGGGATGTCGCCATCAGGTCGGTAGGTGAAAATCTTTCGCCTTTGCCATTGTTATCAACCGGTGCATCTGTTTCAAAACTATTGGCACTGCGCAAATGGATACAGGTGGTTCTTAACTCGCCATTATAAACTACTGTTGAGGTCATTATGTTTTTTTGCCCTAAATTTACGTTATAAACAATACTAAGAGTAAATGGAGGCAGAAGAGAAATTAAGTACATGCCCTTCTTAGTTTAAAACATCTTTCCCGTGAAGAAACTATTCATCATTGCATTCTTGTTTTCCCTGGGTTCATCTTTATTGGCCCAGGAGATCCCAAAAAAACAAACAAAAAAGCAGCAACGTAAGCAGGAAAAGCAAAAGAAGGCAAATGAAATGACCCGCCAGGAAGAAGAAGGTGTTCTCGTTTATTCATCGCAAAGTATTTGGGGCATACAACTCCGGACAAATGGCTATGGAGCATTTTATGAAAGAGGCAAAAAGAAAACGCCTAGAAACGGAATGGTATATGGCATTGAGTTTAATGAGATAAAAAACCCTAAAGAAGATAAACTGCCAAATGGTACCGGGGGGTTTTCATTTGGTAACCCCTATGTCTATGGCAAGATCAATAATTTTTATTCAATCCAACTCGGCTTTGGTGGCCATCGAATAATGGGGCAAAAAGGGAATAAGAATGGTGTAGCTGTCAGCGTAGTTTATAAAGGTGGCTTGTCATTGGGCTTACTTCGCCCTTATTATATTCAGGTTGAAGATAATGGCGCTAACAAAACAATTAAATATTCTCCTGAAACGGATTCCCTGTTCAAATTTGGTTTTATAATCGGTAGTGGCGGTCTTGGTTTGGGATGGGGCGAAATGAAATTCAAACCCGGGGCATTTGTAAAAACAGGTCTCCGGTTTGATTTCGGTCGCTACAATGAAGTTGTTTCAGGTATTGAAGTTGGCGTAAGTGCCGAATACTATGCTTCTAATATTCCGATCATGCTTTATCAAAAAGATCAGCAATTCTTTTACCAGGGCCATATCGCTTTCATGTTTGGTCGCCGCAAGTAATAGCTTTATTTTTGCAGGATAATTGTGTTACCAGCAGATGGAATTCTATTCACCGCCTGTTGTGTCACTCACTTGTACGTTCGGTAACTCTATTCAACACAAGAAATGACAGAACTTCCAATAGCATCTGAACCAAGGCAAAAAAAACCAGATTGGCTTCGAGTAAAGCTTCCCATTGGCGAAGAATATAAGCATGTCAGAAGCCTTGTTGATACACATAAGCTACATACAATTTGCGAAAGCGGCAATTGCCCAAATATGGGCGAATGCTGGGGAGCAGGCACTGCAACATTCATGATACTTGGAAATATCTGTACAAGAAGCTGCGGCTTCTGTGCAGTGGCTACAGGTCGTCCTGAGCCTGTTGATTGGGATGAACCACAGCGAGTGGCGGAAGCTATTCACTTAATGAAAGTAAAACATGCCGTTATTACCTCTGTTGATCGCGATGAAATAAAAGATGGCGGATCTATTATCTGGTATAATACGATCAAAGCAGTCAAAGCGTTGAATTCCGATACTACACTGGAAACACTGATACCTGATTTTAAAGGCGAGCAGGAAAATATCCAGCGCATTATTGATGCAGCACCTGAAGTTGTTTCGCATAATATAGAAACAGTAGAAAGATTAACAAGACAGGTACGCATTCAAGCTAAGTATTGGCGCAGCATGGAAGTAATTAAGATCTTAAAGCAAGGCGGCATGAGAACCAAAAGCGGCATCATGCTCGGTCTTGGCGAAGCAAGAGAAGAAGTGATACAAACAATGACCGATCTGCGTGATAATGGATGCGATGTAATTACCCTCGGACAATATCTCCAACCAACAAAAAAACACTTACCCGTTCATCGTTTTGTACATCCTGATGAATTTGCCGAGTACCGTGAGATCGGTTACAATCTTGGATTAGATTATGTAGAAAGCGGTCCGCTTGTTCGTTCTTCTTATCATAGCGAAAGACATGTGTTTGCCGGGTTGGGAAGGAAAGAGTGGGAGAGTAACAAGAAATAGTTCAGAGTTAATAGTTATTAGTTAATAGTCCTGCTGCGGCGGGATTTTTTATTCTTAAACATTTTTAATTTGCGTGAATGAAATCCTTCTCAGCAAAAATTCAGATCATCGGTGTCAATCCTTATGTATTACTTCCATCAGTATTAATAAAACATATTTTTCAAAAAGCAGGAAAAGATAAAGGTGCCATACCTATTCAGTTAAAAATAGGCGGTAAAGATTTTATTCAAAACCTGGTAAAGTACAGCGGCAAATGGAGATTGTATTTAAATGGCCCAATGCGCAAGACTGCTGGTAAAGATGTTGGCGACTTAATTGAAATACAAATTGATTTTGATTCAAAGCCGAGAATAACTCCGATGCATTCGAAACTCAAATTAGCATTAAAAGAAAATCCAGCTGCAAGAAAAGCATTTGAGAAGCTTAGTCCTTCACGGCAAAAAGAAATATTGAGATATATTAATTTTTTAAAATCGGAAGAAAGTGTTGTTAAGAATATTCAAAGAGCAATTGCTCATTTAATCGGCAAGCAAAGCTTTGTTGGAAGAAAAAATCTATAAAGCTTTAATTTTGGTCATGCGAAAGATCGTTCTTCAACTAGCAGTAAGCCTCGATGGATACATTGAAGGCCCAAATGGTGAATTTGATTGGTGCTTCACCGACCAGGATTATGGAATGTCTGATTTTTTCAAACGTATTGATTCAGTATTCTATGGCCGTAAAACCTATGAGTTAGTTTTATCTATGGAAAGCGAAGCGCCACCTGGCTTTCCAAAACTGAAAGAATATGTTTTTTCAAACTCATTCGATAGTGTAAGAAAAGGAGCTGTGCTTGTAAAAGGAGATATCAAAACTGAAGTAGCAAAAATAAAAAGGAAAAAAGGAAAAGATATCTGGCTTTTCGGCGGCGCTGACCTTATTTCTTCATTAATGAATCTTCAGCTTGTTGATGAAATTATATTAGCTGTACACCCTGTTATTCTTGGAAGTGGAAAAGCATTATTCAGTGAAATTAAAGAACGAACATGGCTGACGCTTACTGATCACAAAATTTATCCTAACGGTCTTGCCTTTCTTATGTACTCAGTAAAAAACTAGCTCTCCGATTAATATGTTTTAATTTATCTTCACTTCATGCGTCGTTACACAATTATTTTCGCCTTGCTTATTTATTCAGTAAGTAGCAATGCACAGTCACGAACAAGTAAGTTATTGAGTGATATTTTTGGTGCCGAAAAAGATAGCTTATTCCAGTCCGTAATTCAACATCCGGAGATCTATCACTGTCAAATAATTTACACACAGATCAACCGTGATAAGAATAATATTCCTTCTTTTACCAACTATTATTTCAATTACGACTCATTGCAGTATTTTAATCCGGCATCTACTGTAAAAATGCCGTTAGCTTTTTTATCATTGGAAAAGTTGAATGGACTTAAGAATAAAGGCATCGATAAGTTTACTCCGATACAATACGATAGCGGCTATTCACGACAAACAATATTGCACAAAGACAGCACTGCTGAAAATGGATTGCCATCTATTGCACAATTTATAAGGAAAGCATTTTTGGTAAGTGATAATGATGCTTATACCCGGATGTATGAGTTTGTAGGGCAACAAACAACCAATCGCCGACTTCATGAAATGGGTTATCCCGACATGCGGATCACACGCCGTTTTATACGAATGAATGTTGATGAAAACAGGCATACAAATCCAATTCGCTTTATCAAACCCGATGGCTCGCTTATTTATTTTCAGCCACCTGCCTATAACACCGATTCATTTGATTTCAGCCACATCAATAAAATGGGCAAGGCGTATATGAATGCGCAGGATAGTTTGATCAATGAGCCAATCGATTTTACGATGGCTAACAATGTAACTGTTTATCACCTTCAGCAATTACTTCAGTCTGTTTTATTTCCGAACTCAGTTCAGGCAAACCGGCGTTTTCATTTGGAAAAAGCTGATTATGATTTCCTGTATCGTTATCTTTCACAGTATCCGTCAGAAACTGATTATCCAAAATATGATACTGGTCTTTATTACGATAGTTATGTTAAATTCTTTTTTAAACAAGGCAGTCATACTTTTCCAGATCATATCCGTGTATTTAATAAAGTTGGTTGGGCATATGGATGTCTTACAGATGTATCTTATGTAGTTGATTTCAAAAATGATGTTGAATTCATGCTTACTGCAACTATTTATGTAAATAGTGATGGTGTAATGAATGATGATAAATATGATTATGACAATATCGGCTATCCCTTTTTGTATAAATTAGGACAATGTGTTTATAATTATGAATTGAAAAGAAGCAGAAAATATAAACCTGATCTTTCAAAATTCATTCTTCATTATGAAAAAAGAAAAGAAGATGGCCGGCCTGCCTTAAAAGAAATTGACAATTGATGAAACAAAGACTTGCACATATTGCCATTGTTGTGAATGATTATGACGAAGCAATAAAATTTTACACAGAAAAGCTGCTTTTTGACCTGGTAGAAGATACTCAGCTTTCTGAAACCAAGCGTTGGGTATTAGTAAGACCAAAAGGCGGAGATAATTGCTGTTTACTGCTTGCTCTTGCCGCAAATGAAGAGCAAAGGAGCAGGGTAGGGAATCAAACAGGAGGAAGAGTGTTTTTGTTTCTTCATACAGATAATTTTGAAAGAGATTATCAAAATCTTATAGATCATCAAATTGAAATTGTAAGACAACCACAACGTAAAGAATATGGAACAGTCGCTGTTTTCAAAGACCTTTATGGAAATCTTTGGGACCTTATTCAACCGGCGAGTGAAAATAAATTGTTATGACCTTTTATCGTGACGAAGTTGCAAGACTAGATAAAACTCTTTATCCCCACGATGATCTTACGAAGCAGATCAAAGCCGCCAAACTTTATATCGACACACATTTTTCAGATGAGATTAATCTTGATAAGGTCGCTGGCAAAGCATTGGTATCTAAATTTCATTTTATCCGTGTGTTTAAAAGATATTATGGTCGTACTCCTCATCAATACCTGCAAGAAGTGAGAATAGAAATGGCTAAAAAGATATTACAAAAAAGAAAAAGTATAGATGAGGTTTGTAATGCAATTGGATTTAAAAGCAAAACATCATTCATAAGCCTGTTCAAAAAAATGACCGGCGTTACCCCATTAGTTTATCAAAATAAAAAGAGCAATTTTGAATAGCGATTAATCGATTTCATTTATCATTTTTGCTGATACATTCACCTTTCAAAATATTTTTTATGAAAATAAAATGGACCAGCGTTTTAGTTGATGACCAGAAAAAGGCGTTGAAATTTTATACAGAGATACTTGGGTTTATAAAAAAGACAGACGTGCCAATGGGCGAACACAGTTGGCTGACCGTGGTTTCAAAAGAAGAACCTGATGGAGTAGAGATTGTACTTGAGCCAATGGGTTTTGCTCCTGCAAAAGTTTATCAGAAAGCGTTGAAGGATGCCGGTATACCGTTAACTATGTTTCATGTCCCGAATGTTCAAAGCGAATATGGACGATTAGAAAAACTTGGAGTAAAATTTAGTATGAAGCCAACTCAAATGGGGCCAACAACAATTACTGTATTTGATGATACATGTGGGAACAATATCCAGTTAGTTCAGGTGTAAGGTTTCTTTGTTGTATTTGCTGCGGTAATCAAGCGGTGACATGCCAGTTACTTTTTTAAATACATCGCGGAAAGCTTTTGTATCGGCATAACCAACTTCATACATTACTTCAGAAACTGTTTTTCTTCCTGTTTCAAATTGTTTTTTGGCGGATTCAATTTTTACACGTTGAATGTATTCAATAATGGTATTATTTGTTGCCTTTTTAAATCTTCTTTCAAAAGTGCGGCGACCAATTGCAAATTTTGAACAAAGCTCATCCACTGTGATCTTTTCCATGAAATTATTTTCAATGAACTCCTGTGCTTTTTTTATTTCATCATCATCATGGATCTTTTGCCCTATAAACATTGTAAAAGGTGATTGACTCTTCCTGTCAATATCCAACACAAAAAATTTGGAGGCAAGAATAGCCAGCTCCCGATTGGTATATTTTTCAACAAGATGCAGCAATAAATTCCAGTACGAATTTGCGCCGCCACTTGTATAAAGCCCGTTTTGTTCAGTTACAATTTTATTATCAACGAGATTAACTTCGGTGAACTTGCTTCTGAATTCATTTGCAAACAACCAATGTGTTGAACAATTTTTTCCATTCAGTAATCCGGTTGATGCAAGTATAAATGCGCCAAGACAGAGGCTTGCCACCTCAGCGCCGTTCTTATATTGAATTACGATCCATGGCAAAAAATCCTTGTTCAGTTTAATGGCATGCTCAAGATTGCCGCTGATAGCAGGAACAATAATCAGGTCGGGTTTCTTTGCAGTTTTAAGAGTTGCATCAGTATGAATTGAAAATATTCCATCTGCCAATTTCACTTCTTTTGTTAGACCTACTAATTCAACATTGAACATAGCAAGTTTCCCCTGGCTTTTTATAAATTCATTTACGGCTGTGAACATATAACGTGGATCGGCTACTGCTTCTATAACCGCTGTTTCAGGAACAAGTATGGCGATATTTTTCATGGTAGGTTTTCGTTTTGATAAAGGTAAAACGATTCGTTGTCGCAAACAACCCCTTGGATTGACGTATTTGCACAGCGGCCATTACCGAAACTGACAATAGTTTTGTTTTGAAAATCATTTTTATATGAAGCCATATTTTTTAAACTCAGATATTAATGTGTTATGTGTAACCGCCAGTTCATTTCCCGACGGTATTATGGCTGCTTTTGACAAACTGAATTCACTGATCCAATCGCCAGCGCCAAAAAGGGTTTTTGGTATTTCGTATGGCGATGGAAACAAAAACATTATTTACAAGGCGGCGGTCGAAGAAAATTCGACAGATGAAGCGGCCCGGTTGGGATGTGAGAGATTCACAATTAAAAAAGGTGAATACATTAGTGAGCATATTGAAGATTTTATGAAAAACATTCCTGCGATGGGCCAGGCTTTCCAGGAAATGTGTAGAGACAAGCGAATTGACAGCAATGGTTACTGTATTGAGATGTATTTGAATAACAACAAAGATGTGCTTTGTATGGTAAAACTTGATCCAGCAAAATTGTAATTTTTAAAATATTTAAGATAATGACACATATAAATGCTTATTTAAACTTTAATGGCCAATGCCGCGAAGCCATGACCTTTTATCAGCAATGCCTGGGTGGTGAATTGGTAATGCAAAAAATTTCAGAGTCACCAATGGCTGCAAGAGTGCCTTCAGAAATGGGTGCAAAGATCCTGCACAGCAGCCTGACAAAAGAAAATCTTGTGTTGATGGCATCAGATATGATGGGAAATAATATTGTAAAAGGGAATTCTATTAACCTTTGCGTAAACTGTAGCAGTACTGAGGAGATCAATTCTTTTTTTAATAATCTTTCTTTGGATGGCAAGGTTATTGAGCCATTGCATCAATCTTTTTGGGGTGCAATGTTTGGAGTTCTGATCGATAAATTTGGGGTTAATTGGATGTTTAACTATTCTAAAAACTAATACTATGTCATTCCAGGCTTATCTTGATAATATCAAAACGAAAACCGGCAAGTCGCCGGATGATTTTAAAAAGCTTGCCGAGCGAAAAGGTTTTTTGAAAAATGGTAAATTGAGTGAAGGAGCAAAAGCTGGCGAAATTGTTGCATGGCTGAAAAAAGATTTTGCTCTTGGACATGGACATGCAATGGCGATCTTTGCATTATTTAAAGGAATAAAAAAACAAGGTGACTAAATTATAAACTTTAAAAAATCATAAAATGGAAACAACAACCAACACTCCAACGAAAATTACAGTAGAAACAATTGTGAATGCTCCAGTAGAAAAAGTTTGGAGATCCTGGACAGAGCCGCAGCATATCACAAAGTGGAACAATGCTTCTGATGATTGGCATACACCATGGGCGAAGACCGATTTCAAAGAAGGTGGAAACTTTGTAGCCCGTATGGAAGCCAAAGATGGAAGTATGGGTTTTGACTTCGGAGGTGTTTATAATGTGATAAAAACAAATGAATATATTGAATATACAATTGGTGATGGAAGGAAAGTCCAGGTTAGCTTTTCAGGTTCTGGTCATCAAACCAAAGTGGTTGAAACGTTTGAAGCGGAGAGTACGAATCCGGTAGAATTACAAAGAGGAGGCTGGCAGGCGATCCTTGATAATTTTAAAAAGTATACGGAATCAATTTAAATTAAACAGCCACTTGGTGTGGATGCTTAACAGCGATGCCAAGTGAATTCTTAAATAACTGAAACCAACGATCATGACATCTAAAACAATCAACATTCTTTATTGGATCTTCACTATCATATTTGCGGGGTTGATGATATTTTCATCTATAGGTGGCATTGGTCCAACTCAACAAGTCATTGATATGTTTCATACCGGCCTTGGGTATCCTATTTATTTCATACAATTTATAAGCTGGGCAAAAATTATTGGTGCTGTTGCAATTTTGATTCCTGGGCTAAATAAAACAATCAAAGAGTGGGCTTATGCGGGTTTGTTCTTCGATCTGTCAGGAGCTACTTTCTCAGGAATAGCTGCTTCAAAAGGCAATATTGACCCAGCAATGTTAGGAATGCTAATGTGGATTGTGCCTGGAATATTGTCATATATTTTCTGGAAGAAAAAAATAAACCCGGCAAAATAACTTATCAATGGATTAGTGCCAGGTTAAAAAAAATAATTTATGGAAAAAGCGAAAGTGGTTCCTGAAACAGTTGATCAATACATAGCTGCTTTTCCGGCGGATGTCAAAAAAAGAATGCAGCAACTTCGAAAAACGATCAAAGCCGGTGCGCCAAAAGCAGATGAATTGATCAGTTACCAGATGCCTGGCTACAAGTATTTTGGAATGCTTGTTTATTTTGCTGGTTATAAAAATCATATCGGGTTCTATCCCGGAGCAGGAGGGGTGTTGGAGTTCTATAAAGAACTGTCTTCGTTTAAGAGTGCAAAAGGATCTGTACAATTTCCACATGATAGGCCCATACCGTATGATATAATAGGTAAGATCGTAAGATTCAGGGTTAAACAAAACGAAGACAAATTCTCCCTTAAAAAAAGTAATGGTAAGAAATGATTTGGTATGGTGGAGATTTTTAAAACAAATGTTACCGATCATCCGCAGGCTGAAAAAATTATAGCCCTTCTCAAACTGCATTTCCCCTGTTATTCGGTCAATTTTGATCTTTATGATTGTGACAACATTCTTCGTGTAAAGGGAGACTCGGTTTCAATCAACGAAATAGAACATCTTGTTTCTAATGCAGGCTTTTATTGTAGTGTTCTCAATTAAATCTTGCCCCACTTATCTTAATTCAAAATAATATTTTTAAAAAAGTCAAAGAAAAATTTTGTGTAACCAAAAGGTTTCATATAAATTTGCGTAACCAATCGGTTACGAAATAAAGTTTATATGAGACGAGATGTATTCCAGGCTATCGCTGACCCTACAAGAAGAGAGATCATTAACATGATCGCTCATGAAACTTTAAACTTGAATTCAGTTGCAGAAAAATTTCATATCAGCCGTCCTGCTATTTCCAAACACATAAAAATTTTAACTGAATGCGGTTTGATCGTCATTAACCAAAAGGGGAGAGAGCGGCATTGCGAAGCGAATCTTAAAAAGCTAAATGAGATTTCCGTGTGGGTTGAGCAATACAGAGAATTCTGGGAACAGAAATTAGATGCGCTGGAAAATTATTTAAACCAATTGCAAACTTCAAAAAATAAACGTCATGTTACGAGAAAAAGAAAGTAATACTGCAGATAGAGAACTTACAATCTCCCGTTTACTGAATGCTCCGAGAGAATTGGTATGGGAAGTATGGACAAAAGCTGAACACATAAAAAACTGGTGGGGACCGACTGGCTTCACTAACACCATTTTTTCAATGGAAGTAAAACCGGGAGGTGTGTGGGATTTTATTATGCATGGCCCTGATGGCACGGATTATAAAAACAAAAGTATCTATAAGGAAATAATAAAACCTGAGCGTATAGTATTTGAACACGTGAGTCCAAAATTTACGGCAACGATTACTTTTGAAGAAAAAAATGGTAAGACCTTGCTTACATGGAATATGCTCTTTGAAACAAAAGAACAATTTGAAAAGGTTGTAAAAACATTTAAGGCTGATGAGGGATTAAAGCAAAATGTTGTAAAACTGGAAGATTACCTGCAGGCGCAGTTTTCAATACGAAACCAGCTTAAAACAAATATGAATGCCAGGGTAACTACGTATCTTAATTTTCCAGGAAAGACAGAAGAGGCATTCAATTTTTATAAAAAAATTTTTAAAACAGAATTCAGTGGCAAAGGTATCCAGCGGTTCGGTGATATACCAGCCGAAGCCGGGCACCCACCTGTTTCTGACAATATAAAAAATATGATTTTGCATGTTGAATTACCCATAGTAGGTGGCCATGTTTTGATGGCAACTGATGCCCCAGGTGAAATGGGATTTACATTAACGCAGGGAAATAATATGCACATTTGTGTTGAACCTGAAACGAGAAAAGAAACGAAAAGATTATTTGATGCTCTTTCCGAAGGAGGGACCATTACTATGCCGTTAGAAGATATGTTCTTTGGTGCTTATTTTGGCGAATGCACTGACAAGTATGGAATAAACTGGATGTTCAATTTCATTCAAAAATGAAATAACTAAAAAATTATTATGAAAGAAGATCAGCCGATAATTGTGGAAAGAACTTACAATTCCCCAATAGAAAAGGTATGGAACGCTATTACCAATAAAGATGAAATGAAGAAATGGTATTTTGACCTGGCTGAATTTAAAGCTGAGCCGGGATTTGAATTTCAATTTTATGGAGAAGGGAAACAAGGGGAAAAATTCTTACATCTGTGTAAGGTGATAGAAGTAATTCCAAAGAAAAAGCTTACTTATAGTTGGCGATATGATAGGTATGAAGGCAATTCATTTGTAACATTTGAATTATTCCCCGAAGGAAATAAAACAAGATTAAAACTTAGCCATAAAGGACTCGAATCATTTCCTGTTACAGGAAATAAAGATTTTGCCAAAGAGAATTTTATGGAAGGCTGGACTTATATTATCGGTACAGGCTTAAGAGAGTTTGTTGAGAAAGCAAATAGTTGAGGGAGTCTATAGCTTTTCTTTTATGTTCATGTTCTGGGAAAAGGATTCAAAACGGATAGGTGGAATCAGGATTCAAAAACTTTTTTACATATGAATCATGTAATAATTTTAATGATGCTTACAGCTCTGCTCAATTCAAGCTGTAGCAATTCAAACAACAAAGAAATGGCGACTCCCACAACAAGTGACAATGAAAAAAAGCTGGAAAGCAAGAGTGGTTATGCTAACGTGAACGGACTTAAAATGTATTATGAAATACACAGAACAGGCACACCATTGGTTTTAATTCATGGAGGAGGCTCTACTATTCAAACTACATTTGGCCGGGTATTGGATTCTTTTGCAAAAAAACATAAGGTTATTGCAGTTGAAATGCAAGCTCACGGACATACTGCTGATATAAACAGACCCTTGAGCTTTGAGCAGGATGCTGATGATGTAGCAGAGCTGCTAAAACAACTTAATATTGACAAAGCAGATATTTTCGGATTCAGTAATGGTGCCAGTACAACACTTGAAATAGCTATTCGCCATCCGCAATTGGTCAATAAGATCATTGTTGCATCAACCATGTTTAATAAAAATGGAGCTCAACCGGGGTTTTGGGAGATGATGGCTCATACAACATTTGAGGAAATGCCACAGCTTCTCAAAGATGCATATCTCCAGATAAACCCTGATACAAATGCTCTTTATGCAATGTATAATAGAGATGTTACAAGGATGCGGTCTTTTAAAGACATAAATGAAAGTGATATAAAAGCCATTAATGCTCCCGCCTTTATCATAATTGGTACGGCGGACGTTGTTCGCCCTGAACATGCGGTTGAAATGTATCGCTTGCTGCCTCATGGACAACTTGCGATCCTTCCTGGTGCTCATGGTGAATTTATAGGGGAGATAACAACAACGCAGGACAAAGATTTTATTGCAGGCACAATTTCAATGATTGAAAAATTTCTTAGTGGACCTGTGCCGAAGAAAAATTAAGGTATTTTATTAAGCCTGTTTAGATATCTTTATGACATTATGCTTTGCAGAGCTTCTGTTATCTTTGAACACCCATGATGAATACGCTGTTCAAAAGAATTATCAATTATTCGTTATTAATCATTAATTCAACTGCACTTAATGCCCAGCTCAAATGGACAAATGTAGATTCATTGTATCAACCATTACCATCATCTGTTCATGTTTACTTTACCAATGAGCCAATTGATACGGCACCTTTTCGGGCCTATTATCTAATTGCTGATCTAAAAGACAAAAAAATAAATTTTACTGCAGATACAACACTTGGAAGAAGATTTACTCCAACACAATTTTATCAAAGGAATAAACAGCCGCTTGTTGTTGTTAATTGCACATTTTTTTCTTTTGCAACAAATCAAAATTTGAATGTGATGATCAAAGATGGGAAGCTGGTTGGTTATAATATTCATTCAATTTCAGGGAGAGGAAAAGATACATTGACGTATAGACATCCTTTTGGAAGTGCGATTGGTATCTCAAAAAAAAGACAAGCAGATATTGCTTGGGTATTCACGGATTCTACGATAAAACTTCCTTATGCCATGCAATGGACAATGGATGTAATAAAGGATTCAGTTATTAAGCATGACCTTAATTATATGGATTATCAAACTTCCGTTATTACCCGACCACATGAAGGCACTTTAACTTCTTCACTTAAGAAATGGAAAATGCGAACCGCAGTTGGTGGAGGTCCTGTGTTATTACAATTTGGTAAGATTAGTATTACGAATAATGAAGAATTAAAATTTGCAGGCAATGCAATAAACGATAAACATCCCCGCACAGCAATGGGCTATACAAAAGATGGTAAGCTTATTATTTTAATGATTGAGGGGAGAAATACAGTTGCTCACGGTGCTACACTTGGACAAGAAGCTCAAATACTAAAAGACCTCGGTTGCTGGGAGGCATTGAATCTTGATGGTGGTGGCAGCAGTTGTATGCTGGTAAATGGAAAGGAAACGATCAAACCTTCAGACAAGGAGGGGCAAAGGGCGGCGCCTGCGGTCTTTATCATTAAGAAAAGATAAAGCGG
>Ga0207712_10001371_pt1 | contig 16676 bp, 26 predicted proteins | sample KBSS44metaG_FD_184402 | JGI IMG/M metagenome (GOLD analysis project Ga0207712, IMG submission 184402) | Switchgrass rhizosphere microbial communities from Kellogg Biological Station, Michigan, USA - KBS S4-4 metaG (SPAdes) (version 2) | ecosystem: Host-associated > Plants > Roots > Rhizosphere... | reverse complement strand
TTGCCAGGAGGGCGGGTTGAAAAAGAGATGCTTGCCGGTGCCCTCTGGTTGCCAAAAAGAGTTGGCGTACACGGCCCACTGCAGGTTGTTCTGGGTGCTCTGGAAGCGCATGAGGTGGTCGCAGTCGTAGACCAGATTGTGATGGAACTGCACGCTGGAGAAATCGGAATTGATGTAGACACAATTATCGGCGTGCCGATAAATCTGATTCCCCGCGATTTCCGCGTCATGCGTGGTGCCGTGGAACGTAATCCCGGCGTTGCTGTCGCGCAGCACGTTCTGGAAGATTTTGGTCCCGTTGTCATGGATGAGTTCAATCTGCGAGTCATCCGTCTCGGTGTCGCCAATCAAGAACTTGTTTTCATCGTACCTGTGCCGATTGACTTTGCGGGCATACGACACGCTTGACCAGTCCCCGGCTGGCAGATTCGGGTCGGCAAAGCCCATACCATCGTACGTGAGGAGGTTGCGCTGAATGACCGTGCCAGACGCATTGCCTTCCACCACAATGCGGTGCTTGCCGTGGCTCAGGTAGTTGTCCTGGATGACGGCATTCTGCGCGCCGGCGGTGACTTTCACGGCGTACTGCCCCCCGACAATTTTCACGCCCTCGATCGTCACGTTGTTGGTGCTGATGGTCACCACCGCCCCTGCTGGCGCGGCCCGCACCTGCATGTCTTTTGGATGCTCCTTATTGCGGAAGCGCAGGTGCGTCCAGCCACCATTCACCCCAAACAGGGCACTGATGCCGTCCCAGAATTTCACCGGACCCAGCGCGGTGCTGGCGTCCTCATCGGGGGGAATGCCAAACACGCCAGGCGCGCGCGGCCCTTCCTCCCAGGCGTGGTTGCCCACACGCCAGATGGCGAGCCCTTTACTCGTCATCGAGTAGGGCGTATACCCGAGTTGCACCTTGTAGCTGCCATCCCCGACCGCCTGCCACTCAGCACTCACCGCCGTAGAACCATCCAGGACGGTCTCATAGTCACCGCTCTGGCTCCGCGTGCCTTGCACGACAAGCGGCTTCCCGAGCGTGCCACCGCGACGCAGCGTCAGACGTTCCATAAACCGCCCAGCGCCGAGCTTGATGGTGTCCCCGGCCCGGGCTTTGAGGACCGCATGTTGCAGGGTACGCCAGGCGCACGGCCCGCGCTGCGTGGCGCTAGGAGCCGTGCCAGAGCACTTCGCATTGTCGCCGTCCAGACGCACGTGATATACCGCCGACCACGCGGGAGTGGCAACGCAGAGGAGCAGGAACAGCACAAGCATGATGATTCCTTTTCAGGTAAGCTGGAGTGAGGACATCCCCCTACCCTGGAGACGCCCCATGAACATACTCTGGTTACTCCTGACGCACGCCCTGGTGTTTGTGCTGGGCTGGATCATCGGCTACGTGCGCACCAGCCGCTTCTATATCCGCATGACCCGTCCGGTCTACGGCGACGATCCGGTACAGCCCTTTTAAGCGCTGGCTTTCTGCGCCAGGGCCTGTTCGCGGTACTGCTCCGCGCGCATCTGCTTGAGCAACTGGCGCAGCGGTTCAGCTTTGACGAGCGTTTCCATCTGGGCGATCGCCTGCTGGCACTCCCCCTTGCCCTCTTTGAGCATCAAGAGATTTGCCGCCAGGTCCGCAATCACTGGATGCCACTGCACCGGCAAGGCGGCTTCCTGCGTCGGCGCACTCCAGGCCAGTGCCGGTGGCATCGCGGCATAGACCAGCGTCAGCGTCACCGGCTGCGTTGCCCGTGGCCACGTCCCAATAAGATGCAGCCCGTGCGTGTACCAGTGCGAGGGCCTCGGCGCCAGGCGCGTCATCCAGTCGCGCTGGCCGCGTAAAGACGTCAGTGAGATTTTACGCAGGTCCCCGAGCCGTCCCTGCGTTGGTACGGGTTTGGGCGGCACCAGCGTAATGTTCCCGAGGGCAATTCTTTGCATACGCCAGGCGCTAGGCGCAGCGCTGCGCAGGTCAATAACCGGATCATCGACGCCGCGCGGTGCGAGCGTGCGCAGCGTATAGAGATCCGGCTTGAGCAGGCACAGGATACGCTGCGCGGGATTCAGGCCGTTTTCCACCACTTCGGGAAAAGGCCAGAACACCTCTTTTCCTATGCCTAATCGACCGTATGTGCGCTCAACTAATGTCTGCGTATCCACGCTTTATGTTCTCGTTGCTATTACTATGATAATAGGATATAATGTAATTATGGAGCAAATCTCTTTACCACACCTGACCTGTTTACGGTGTATGCATGCGTGGATCCCTCGTGGTGACACGGTGCGCTGGTGTCCCAAATGTAAGAGTCCGTACTGGGACAAACCCAGACAACGGACGCCCAAACAAACGCGGCCTGTTCCTGTGTCACCAGGAACAGGCCGCTAACCATCGTGTGTAGAATGGTGTCTGCGCCTATTGTCCGTTCTACAATCCTGGCTGCAAACAATGCCGCAATCGTACACACAAGCTTGCTGTCGATCACGTCACAGCAATTGCGAACGGCGGTCCCAATACCTTGCATAACCTTGTCGCCTGTTGTAAATCGTGCAATTCCAAAAAACGTCTCAACAAAAACCCTCTTCCAGTACAGCCGCTCTTGCTCTAAAGGATCCTGTATGCCTGTTGCTTTTGACACCCATGCCTTGATCACGAAATTGACCCAGGGGAACCTACCCATTGAGCAAGCTGAAGCCATCTCAGCTGCCCTCACAGAAGCGCTCAATGATGTCATCGGGACGCTCGCCACCAAGAAAGACCTGGCGGCTGTCGAGGAGCGCATCACCCATGCCGAGAAGCGCCTTATGATCTACATCAACATTTACGGTGCCCTGACGCTCGCGGCATTAGGCAAACTCTTGTTCTTTCACTAGGCCCCCGCCACATACACCAGCAACATCGCTGGTTGCCCATCAGCATGACTATACGTAATACTCACCGCGCCTGCTGCGGGGAGCGCGCCCCCGGCAAAACCCACCACGCCGCGAGCCGTGAGCGTCTTCGCCTGGTTCGCGGCCACGGGGCCAATGGTAATGCCGCAATCCCTGTTCGACGTCACCCAGAGCGTCGTCAGCGTCACGATCCCTGGTGGCAACGTCAGTGGCTGATTGATGACACCAGAGGCAATCGGCACCTCGTAGGCGTCCACGATCGACGCTGCCAGGTCCTGCTGCGCCCGAAACGGCGCGCGCCAGCCCAGAGACCCGAGCAGCTCAGCCTGGATGGTGGTCCGTGCCGTGGAAGGCATAGCGCGTCCTCACAGGGTTTCGAGTGACGTTTGATCGAGGTACACCTGCCCGTTCAGACTCGCCCACCCCGCCGTAAAGAACCCGAGCGAGTTGGCATGCGTGTACACATTGTCCGTCAGGAGCAGATCCGTCAGATTCGGCACAGGCGCCAGGTCAGAGAAGTCCATCGCCGTCCCCAGCCGTGCGCCAATCACAATCCCTGCAAGCGTGGCCAGGTCGAGATACCAGCTTGCTTCAAAGGCAAACGTCACGCCAGTGGGCCAGATCCCGCTTGGCGAGGCGGCAAGAATCGGCCCGCCCCCAATCAAATCAAAGACGCCGGCGTAATAGCGCACCAGCTTGACCGTGCGCACGTCCGACGTATGATCCAGCACCAGGCCATATCCCGCGCCCCCAGGTCCGTACGGCTGCATGTTGTCCTGATTACACATGAACAAAAAGCCAAAGTTGCTGCGCCATGGAGGCACCTCGTCGTACCGAATAAGCGTACGTAGGCGCCCGCGTGTCACGCCTGTGTGCAGATACGGTGGGTCTTTGGGTACGGCATTGATCACGAACGTGCCCGCAGATCCCACCTGAAGATGGACCCAGCTCTCCCCCACAGGCGGAGGGGGGACCGTCAGCAAGTTGATAGCCGGCGTACCAATTTTGAGAAACGTCCAGTCCGCCAGCGCCATCAGCCCTCCGCCTCCCACGGTTCAGTCCATTGCCAGGCGGGATGGTACGTAATCACCGCCTCCCACGGCTCACTCCACCTGACCTGTGGCGGCTGCTCCACCCCCACCAGGACGGCAACAGTTGCCACCGAGCCATCCCCTGGCGTGTACGTCACGGTGACCGGAAAAAACGCCGGCGTCTCGGTCCCCACAAAGACCAGAACGCCCCCCGGCGCCAGCGGGATATCCGTGTTCTGACTGACCAGGCCGACACGGACGCGTATGGCTTTGTCACTCGTCACCAGCAACGCCCTGAGCTGTCCAGGCCCAGACGCCAGCAACGGGCCACTGATTGTGCCATCAGGCACACGGATTTCCCGCACCAGGCCACACGTCGCCGGCAGCGCCAGCACACGTTCGAGCGGCATCCTGGCCTGCGCCAGGAGCATTTCAGCACGCACAGTCGCGCGCACGCTTAGAGGCATGTCAGCGCGTCCATCTGGTTGGCCAGCGTTGGTAGTGCAGCTTCAGCTTCGCCCTGGCGGCATTGTTGACCACGGCGCTAAGCAGGGCGGTATGTTCCTTTTCCAGCGCAGCCGCCTGGGGCAAGCCACGGTCGCTGGCGATCTGGTACAGTGTCCCGGCGATAATCGCCGTAGGTTCCGGGAGCAAAATCTCCCCCTCAAGATCGAGGTCTGGCCGCGTCACGCAGGCCATGTACACCCCCTGCCCGATATAGTTCTCGCCCCCATTGGTATCAGGCGGCGGGTCAAGGACAAGCTGGCGCCCGGAGAGCGTGAAGTGCTGCGGCTTGTTCGGCTCGCGCGTCGCCTGGTTACGGAAAGCGATCGCCTCGACAAAGTGCAGTGGAAACGGTTTGTCGCTCCCACCCACCAGGAACAGTCCCGACTGGCCGGTCGAGCCACTGGCGCCCGTGTAGAGCTGGTCCGTGGTCCCGAGCAAGCGGCCAAAGTCTTCCGGCAGCGGATACGTCGTGTGGCCTGGCAGCGTCTGAAACATAGCGTCATTGTTCACGAGATAGGACGGCAAGTCGTAGGTATCCACGATGTTCTGCAGCACATTATGCGCGGCGAGCAGCATATCGGCCACATCATCCGGGATACCCAGGCGCTTGGCCCGGCCCTCTAACATATCGGCTATGTCAGACCAGCGTGTCGTCATACGACACCTTTCAGAGCACCGTCAGAAACGAGGACGGGACACCGTAGTACCGCTGCACCTTCTCCGCGTCGGAGCCTTCGAGCTTGAGTTCCCCGCCCCCGATAAAATAGAGCGTCAGTGTCGGCACTGGCTGCGGCACCGGGACCTCTTCCTGCGGCGTGGGCAGCGCCTCGCGCCCTGCCCCGCCCGTCTCCTTGTCGTCGCCTTCTCGCCCTACAGCGCTGCGGCTGGGTGTACTACGCGTGATCGGCGGCTCAGGCGGCGGTGGCTCGACCAACTCGTAATGCCAGTGCGCCACCGCTTGATCGTTAAATCCGGTATCAGGACAGACCTTGATAAACATGTGTGCTCCTATGCCACCCGCATGGGTGGTCGGCGTCTGGCCCATTCAGCGATCGCACCCGGGGCGCACATGGCGTGCCCCAGCACAATCACCGCTTGCGGGTTGGTCCCACTCATCACCACTTTGAGCCCGTGCTGGAAATACCCGGCGTGCTTGCCAGGGTGATACTGCCTGTCGGCCACGTCACTGGTCAGGGTCGGCGCCAGGCGTTCTTCCATCGGATGCAGCGCGACGTCGGAGTCATACAGATCCAGGACATTATCCGTATCGTGGCCAGCAATGAGATTGATCCGGGCATAGCGCCCAGAGCCGGGAATCACCACGCCGGACCCGAGGACCGTGATAATCTGCGGATAGCGCTCCGGCAGGCCGTAGACCCGCGCGTCATCCACCACGACGTGATCAAACAAGACAAACCCCTGCGTCAACCCCGCCGTAGGGGTGATCATGCCGAGGCGCAGCCCGGTCAGGCCGGTCGCGGTCAGTGGCGTCAGTGGCGCGCCCACCGGGCCCCCGTTCACGAGCGGCTGCAGCGTCAGCGCGTTCGTGACAAACTCCAGGCAGTGCCACTGCCCCAGCGCCAGCGCTGTGGCGCGGGCCTGCGCGCCGCCGTAGTTGCCCTGCATCGTCAGGCGCGGCGTGCCGGTCGTATTCTCCAGGAGCACAACAGTCTGGTCCGCCCCGGAGTCAATGCGCGCCAGCGTCACGTTTGCGGCCACCGACATGACCAGGTTCTTACTCACGTACAGCATAAAGCGCGCCCCGCCCACTGCAGCAGGCGTGAGCGCCGGCGTCGCCACAAAGGCGCTCGCCGCCCCGAGCGAGAAGTCGCAGCAGTGGGCATACGCCCCCCGGTAGGGCACCTCGCCCACGTTCATCTGCACCAACTCGCTATAGTGCCGCACGGCCATCTGTGGTGGCGTGCCTGGATTCGTGACGGTCGTCCACTGGCTAAAATCGCCGGTCTCATATGCACTCTGGAACTGGTAGGGAAACATTATTTGCCGCCCTTGCGTGCGCTCCCACGCGGTTGCTTCTTGGCCGTGCTGGTGCTGTGGCCGGCGTCCCATGACGCCGCGACGGTCTTCTTGCCTTTCTTATCCTGCGGCTGCGTCCCGACGCTCTTGTTCGACATGATGGGGCTCCTAGTACGAGGTTTTCGAGCCGCGCGTCTTCGGTTTCGGCTTGGGCAGCTTGTCTTGACGTGGCATGCGCGCACTGACCGTCTGCGCCGGACCTTTGAGCTTAGGCTCTTTTGGTGCCGCGCCTGCCGTCTTTGGCACGGGTTCCTCCGCACGCATGGCGGTCATGCCGCCGTGGCCGTTCACCGTCCTGGTCAACCGGGCTTCGACCTTCGCCAGGCGCTTTTGCACCGCTGGATGATTCAGCACGGTTTTGCGCGCCAGCTCCTTGACGTGATAGTCCGTTGGATCAAAATCCATCGCGGGCGCGAGACTCACGTCTTTCGACGAGGACGATTTCTTTGCTGGTTTCTTCGTAGGCATAAAACGCCCTTACTTCTTTTTGGCTTTGGCCTTCTTCGGGAGTCCAGCGTGCTTTGTGGCCGCGAACTCTTCGACCTGCTCCTCGCTCATCTCCGTCTTGCCTTTTTTGCCGGCGCGCTTGCGACGCAGCTCTGCACCAAAAAACTGTTGCTGTTTCTTGCTGACACTTGGCACGTGCGTGTTCCTCCTACCCTTCTGGTCGAGACATAGCCACTTCCTGCCTGCGGAAGGTACTTATCTTCCACGAGGTCGGTTTGTCATACTTCGTGATCCACTCCGGGTCGTCATCACAATAGGCCAGCACCATACCGATGCCCTGCCATTCCTGCTCCGTCAGCGCGTGGCCCTTACTGATCCGCATGCGAAAGTTCGCGTCCTTCAGGTCGGACAGCCCGAGCGCCCGCGACAGCGACGCAATCGCGATATGGCGGACTTCCATTTGCCGGCGCAACCAGGCGGCTTTCTGCGCCGTGGTTTTGGTATGGGCGCCAGGCACCACCGCCTGCGACGGCAACAGATGCCCGTTAAAGATCGAGGGGGCTTCCTCTTCGTCTCCTTCGGGAGACAGGACGGTCTCCCCAGGCATGGGATACCCCTCAGACTCTGGGTCCTCCTCCGGCGCAAAAGACAGCGAGGACACGTCATCCTCGTCTTCAACCGGCTCCGGCTCCTGCTGCGAGGCGCGCTCCTCGAGAAGCCTGGCCATCGCGACCTCCAGCCCGGCCCGCGTCAACCCCAGCTCGCGCATAATCCCCTTGTCGGACCAGTCGAGGGCTTTGAGCCGCAGAAACTGGACATACACACTGTCGTCAATCTGCACTGCAGCCCGTTCCTGCGCATCGCTGAAGGCGATGCTGTCCCAATTCATGCGCAACTTGCGCAGATCGACAGACGGGGGCGTGGTCGGACGCAGGGATTCGATGGACGTAAAGAAGGGGCTGTCGTTGGTCGGGTCAAGAATCTGGCGGACGTTCATCCAGGCGATGGCTTTTTTGGCTTTATAGTGCTGCCAGGCCAGTTCCATGTCGACGTGGTACTCAGTCGGCTCATTCGTCATGGTGTTGGAGAGCATGCCCTCCTGAATATCCTGGCGCAGCTCGCGCTCCAGGACCGCGTACTTGTTGCGCTGGATGGGCGTCAGGTCCGCCGGCGGACGGGCCGCTTCCAGCGTCGCCTGGTTCTTGGCGAGGAGCGTTCGCACGTGATCCTGGTCCGGCGCGGTACCCCCACGCAAGCGCTCCGGCATCTGATCGCCAAAGAGCCGCTCGCCGTCAAACTGGCTGCGCCCCTCGAGCGACCAATACAGCTCTTGCTGCTCACGCTCCAGACGCCGGACATCGTCGGGCTTGCCAAAGCGAAACTTCGACAAGTCCTGAATACTGAGAATCTCGTTTCCCGCAGGATGCTGCATAGACACTGGTCCTAGCGCTAGGGCCAGTTGTCCGTCTCAGTGGTAGAGCCTGTCCTGGACGTGATCCAGGAGGGGACGTACCAGGGGGGACTGGTCTGAACAACGGCACATACTAAATTGGTATACAGTAGTAGTACGTTAGTAGTACGTCATCAAATAACCATCAAATAGCGCTCAACGCACCTCCAGCAGCGGGCCAAGGCCAAAGACCAGCGCCAAGAGACACCAAGCGATGATAAAATCTCCCACACGCCCTCCTGCGCTAACTGCTCTGGCTCACCTTCTTAAACGTCATGCCAGCCTTAGACGCACCACCGCCAGGGTTCACCTTCGTGGGCTCGCGCAACTCCCCAGGCGCTTTGCCCGGCTTACTGCCAGAGCCATGCCCAGAAACGCTGTAGCGCTTGCCGAGCGTCGTCGTGCCGCAGTCTTTGCAGACCGTCGAGCCTTTCACTTTCGTGCCGGAATCGTCGCTGATGCTCGCGTTCATGGCTTTCCTTCTCTGTGAAATGCCATCTTTACACTATGTGTAAAGATGGAAAACCGTAAGATGAACACTCTGCTGTGTCGCCAGTTCACTTTCACTCGCATAGGTTACAAAACACTAAGTATAATTTAGGTATACTTAGTCTGGTGCAGCTAGGGTAGCTCCCGAAAGCCTGTCCGCGCAGGTTGCTGCACTACATACGCGGAGCCTCTCATGCGGAGAGAAGCACATGCCACCACGCAAAAACCCATTGACGCCTGAAGAACGTGCAGCACGTCGTAAAGAAACTTTCCGTCGCTACCAGCAAAGCGCCAAGGGCAAGGCCAATAAACGCCGCCACTATGATAGGCACATCGAGGAAATCAAAGCCTACGATGCCGCCAAGTATGAGCGTAACAAAGAGAAGATCAACGCTCATGACCGTACCTACCATGCCGAACACTCTGACGAGATTTGCGCCCGTAAACGAGCCCAATATTGGGAAAACCCAGAGAAAGAAAACGCCAGAAACAAAATATATCTAGCGACCCATCCCCATGTTGTCGCCCAACATAATGGTCGTCGTCGTGCCGCAAAAGCCAATGCACCCATTAACGATTTAACCGCCGCACAATGGGAAACAATCAAAGCACAGTTTGGCTATCGCTGCGCCTATTGTGGTCATAAAGTGAAAAAACTTACCCAGGACCACATCATTCCACTCTCGAAGGGCGGCTCGCACACCATGAGCAACATTGTGCCAGCCTGCAAAAGCTGTAACAGCAAGAAACGCGATAGGGCGCCCCTCATTCCGGTACAGCCACTCCTTCTTTAGAACTATTTATAATAGTTAAGAAGGTAATATTCCTATCAACCAGCGCCATTCGGGGATAACCTGCACAGACCATGCGCCGTATCCAGACCACTTGAGTTGCTTAGTCTCGAAGTCACGGATCATTTCATATTCAGGATTGCAGTGCTGTTGCCGACAGGGCTCTTTATCCCCGCCTTCTGCATGTTGCCATGCAGCTCCGACTATCTCATCACCCTCTGCAGGGTGTCGGGCGCTCGTGGACGGGTTATTGCTTGGCTGCTCACCGTCTAGTCTGTAGAGGTTCTGAGTTACTCTCATGCCGTTCACTCAGCTTCCTACGGGATAGCCTCTGAGAGGTGTTCCCCGTTTCACCCGATTTAGACTGGACCGTTAATTACGGTCAATCCAGTTCCACCACACACAGGACTCTTCGCGCAGGCTCTTGTTCACCAGGTACGCCGCATTAACGTTGGTCAAGCGATTCCAGATGATCAGTTCTGCGGTGTCTTGTTCCGGGTTGATGTTACCGTACGCGGTATCCAGGCCTCGCGGGGTGCGCAGGATTTCGAGCGCCCGCGGTTCGTTTTCGATGCTCGTCCACAGCTCATCGCCTACGATGTCCGTCAAATCCCCACGGTCGTTCCTGAACCGCCGCATGAGTATCCGGGCAGCGCGGTACGTGGTAGGCGAGAACGCCCCGACCAGGTAATTACTAAACCCGGTCGCCACCGACACCCCAGGCGTGCGCGTCTGGTGCGCCAGGGAAATCAGCGGCACGGGCTCGGTCGACTCCCAAAACGTGGTATCTATCGACGTGGCCCGGTTAAAAATCGTCGCCGCATGCGTCTGGCGCGTAATCAAACCAGAACGGACGATCTTGCGGAACCTATCAGCACGCTTCAGTATGCCTGTTAGGTCCGACTCATACATCCTTCTAGTTATAAGCATACCCTGACTAAATTCCCTATGAGTGGCTACAGAGGCATATTGCTCGTAAACACGTTGTTAGCGCTAAGGCTTTTTATCCCTAGCTTCTCACCATTCCTGGTGAGGTCAGCATACGTTATCACCCTCTACAGGGTGTCGGGCGCTCGTGGGCAGGTTATTCGTTGGCTCGTCACTGCCTATGCGTTCGAGGTTCGCTGGTACTTTCATGCCGTTTCCAGCGCTTCCTACGGCGTTAGCCTTCCGCGCCATTACTGGCCGGGCATGGGCCGTTCGTCGTTTCACCCGATGCACACTGGCACCTTACGCTGCCAGGGGACCATATGTTAATCTGTCGTAGTCAATTTGCCCTGTAAAGGCGCCCCATTGCTGCGCCTCGCCAACCGAACTGATACGCTCAGTGGCGCGGTCTGAGTCACGCACCGTGCACAAACGCGGGATGTAATCGCGCTGGTCAGAAAGCTCCTTATCAATCACTTCCCTGTAGCGCTCGTCACAGTTATGTTACCGACAGGGCTCTTTATCCCCGCCTTCTACCGCTCATTGCGCGTCACGGTAGCTCGGACTATGTCATCTTCCTTGCCGGAAGGAAGCCGGGCGCTCGTGGGCAGAGTATTGGGTGGCTCCTCACTGCCTAGTCTCTAGACCGACGTGCATACTTCTATGCCGTTCTGCACGCTTGGTACGACGTTGCCTCGCCAGGTTTTCGCCGTTTCACCCGGTGCGCATCCTAAAGTTTCCTCTAGGAGGGACTATTGCTAATCAGTGTCGCAAAGGCATTGAAATCCATAACCGGCATAAAGTTGGCCTTTCAAAAAGTTGCACACGTTATACGGTTGTTTGTCTCGTCTCCTTTCCATGTTTTGTTGTACTCTACTACACTACATGGTACAATGAAGTACATGGCTGGGTAGCGGCTGATCACCGCTGGTAAGCCGTGGGGCCTGTATCCCTGTGGGCCCAGCCGTCCCCCCTCAACCCATACAGGAGGTTGCCATGTCCCGCGAGCGCCTCGACTTTTACGGAGCCCTCTCCTGGTATATCGGACGTCTCATCGCACTGTCCCTCTCTGTCGCCGCCCTCGTCACATTTCTTCATACCCTCGAAGTACGTGGCGAGCGTGCGATGAAAGAGCATGAAGCCGTACTCCAGCGCCAGCTTGAAGAACTGAAGGAGTTAGAACACTCGCGCAAGGAACACAGCGCCATCTGGCAACGCCTGGCGCGCTAGGAGTCGCCATGATCCTCATCCCCATCGCCCTGGTACTGGCCATCCTCGCCCTGCTGTGCCTGGAAACCTATGCCCCAGGCATCCCCAGGCTGCTGCTCGTCATCGCCGTCGTCTGGTGGCTGTACGCCACCATCAGCGCCGGACACTAAGACGGCGACCGCACACACACGGACAGTTTTGTGAACAAAAGGGGCAAAAACACCCTCGAATCGCCGTTTTGTTCACAAAACCTCGTCAATTACGTCTGATTGAGCCAGTGGTCCGCAAACATGACGTCGACCCACGCCTGGTTCTGGTCTTCATCAATCACGACGTTCATCACCTTGAGCACCGCGCCCGTCCCGGCCGCAATGATGCCGTTGGCTTCGGTGAGGTCCGTCGTGAGCTGCACGTTGGTCATGGCTTTCGAGTAGGGCACACGGATAAACTGGTCATTCACGCCAATCGCGTTGGTAAACGCCACCTCGACCCGTTCGTCAATCGGTGGGCCAGTCGTGTGGGTGACGATCCGGCGCACCTGGCCGGCGTTGGCGCCGGTTTTGCCTTTGATGAGCCCGCCCACCATCGACACCGCCCCGAGGGCGGCAGACGCCACGATCAGTTTGGTCGCGTCTGCCGTAGTGTTAATCACGACATTGGCGGGTACCGTAGGATCTGCGGCCAGCGCCATCCCCGCTGTGGGCCCACCAGCAACCCGGAAGCGGCAAATCTGGTGCGGGTGGTTGACGATCCGCGCCAACGCGCCCATCAGTTCGTTGCCGCCGAGCAACCCAAACGGGCTGTTCAGCCCCGCCCCAAGCACGGGAGCCGCCGTATACACCACCGTATCGCTGTAGAGCCCGATCGCATCCACGGCGCCAGTCGTCGTCGCGTCCACGACTTCGCCCGCTGAGGCTACGGCGGTGTTGCGCAGTGCCACAGCGCCAGCGGCGCAGTTCGCATCGAGTAAGTAATCGCTGAAAAAATCCCCGCTCTGGAGACCTAAGACTTTCAGCACGTAGGCCATAACGGCTCCTTGTTATAAGACGTGTTCCAGCGCGACTCCGGCCACCGAACCTCCCCCCGGAGTTCCATTGGAACCACGCTGGAACACGTGTATCAGACAGGCAAGTGGTGCCTGCGTCCTTCTAGCCAAGCGGTGGCTTGGCATCCTCTGGAATCGGCACAAAACCCTTGGGCGTGCGCGCATACCCGAGATGACGTAAGAGTTCATCTTCAAAATCAGGCGGCATCGGCCCGCGTTGTTGCGTATAGCCGGGAGGATAGCCCTGCCTCCTGGCATAATCGACCCCGTACATCAGTTGCTCGGGCGTATTTTGCACGGGGTTCCCCGCGTTATAATTCTTGAGATACCAGCCCAGCCAGTAGTTAAGATGCTGCTCAGGCGACCAATCATCCCGTTTCTCAGCCCACGGTTCCGTAATCGCATATGTCTTAAATTCGTTGGCATACGGCCCTGGAGACACCGCCATCCCTGGGTTCGTCGGCGTATAGCCTTCTGGAGGCACGTACCCCCCTGGCGGCAACTGCGCCGGCGCCGGCAGGCGAAACGTCTGCGAGGGCGTCCCCTGCATGGCCGGTGCGATATACTCCCCCGCCACGGGCACCCCTTCCGGCAGGGCAAACGTCCGTGGGCCGGGAAACCGAGGGTCAGGCATCTCGACTCCTAGAGCACTCTGCGCCGGTCAAAGACGAGCGCCCGGTCCCGTTCCTGCGCCGCGTTCGCGAGCTGGTGATCACGATCCATCTGGGCAAAATACGGCGTATCCGTCGAGTAATAGAGACTCACTGCGGTCTCCTGGCGACAGTAGTCGCAGTGCCCATCGCCGTGAAAACGGGTCATTTCCTGGTAATGCAGCTTTTGCTGCCAGCGCCAGGGCATCTTCTGGGTAGCGCAGCCGTGGCAGAGCGCCAGCGTGCGCTGCAAATTGATCAGGTCCCACATCCACGACGCGTCCGCCATCTTGCGGCGAATCGTCCAGGACTTGATACGGGCGACAACGGCCATGACTACCTCTTGAGTGGGCCCGCCGCGCCGTCCAGCCAGCGCGGACTCCCGCAAAACGGACATGCCGCGTAGGCCGGCACCACCCCCTCGACGGTCTTGTCGATCACGTCCAGGGCGAGTTCCCCGCCTGGGCCCTTGGCAAAGTAGACGCTGCCCGTGGTGCGGTAGACCGTGGGGCACTCCTCCGGGCTCTGCGTCCGGTCCATGTCCAGGTACTGTGAGCACACCTTGCAGCGCACCATCGTGCGGTCAATGGGCGGAACGTTGCGCTGGTAGACGGTCAGACGCGAGCGTGTAGCCATCAAGCGCCCTCCTGCGAGAGCCGCGGGGACTTCGGCGCCAGGGCGGCGATCATCACCCCCAAGCGCGCGTACTTCTCTCTCGTGGTATGCTCGTCCCAATCATTGGCCAGACGCGGCAGATGATCAAAGAACGGCAGCTCGCGATCGTGGATATGCCAGGTCATCTGGCCATAGGGCGTATGCACACAGACAATCCAGCGCCAGTCGTCATCCCACAACCTATCAGCGGCCGGATGGCGCGCCAGATGTGCCGGATAACACACCGCCAGAAACGCCACCAGCATGTTGCGCTCGCCGTAGGCAGCGTCCCGTTCCGCCAGCACCAGGGCCGTGGCGTCGTCCATGCCCTAGCCGATCCGAATCGGTTGGCCGGAGCGATGCATCTCCAGGCGCGACTGGTATTTCTGGGGACTCGACTTTTTCCAGCGGTCGACAAACTTCTTGGCGACGCCTTCCACCGTTTTGGGCCAGTCGTCGGGCAGCGTCCGGGCCTGAATTTGCTGGCGGATTTCGCGCTGTTCTTCGGCGCTGAGCAGCTGCATAGGCGAGGTTTCGTGATCATTGGCCGCGCTACGACTCGTGCCGTTGCCGCCTTGCGCGGCGCCACGACGCCGGGCCTCGTCCTTGCGCCCTTCGTTCCTGGCCAGGTCCGCCTGGATACGCGGCGCCAGGTAGCCGACAATGCGCATATCGACGCGCTTGCGCTCGACGCCGTCTGGCGAGTAGGCCTCACGCACAGCGGTTGGATCGTCGTTGGGAAACATGAGCTTGAAGCGGGGGTGCGCGGCTTCGGCCTCGTAACGTTCGTAGAGCTGGCGGTACAGGGGGGTTTTGGGGTCATTGAGATCCGGGTAATCCTGGATCACCATGTCGGAGTATTGGGCGGGTCGCACCACCGTGGACAGCGTCGACAGCACGCGGTCTTCTGCCTGCTGGTGCAGCTGCTGTTCATAACGCGCGATGGTGGCATTGTCGCTGTTTAAGTACGCTTCCACCGCCTGCGCAAAACTGACCGGCGTGTTCGCCGCGGCCGGGGGTTGCCCACCCTGGGGGCCCTGGCGCGACTGATACATGCGTTCAAAATCGTTCAGGCGCTGGTCACGAGCGGCAATTTCATCACGCAGGCGTTGGGTTTCCGTGTAGGACCCGCTTACCTGCTGTTTGTAGCGCGTATGCGTGCTCTCCAGCGCGTCCTCGCTGTCATAGCCAAGGCGCGTCCAGAGAGGTTCGGCGGTCTGCGTCGTGGAGGAAGAGTCGGACGACTGCTCGTCGCCCTCGTAACCGGAATCGCCAGAGAGGTCTGCGTTGTCCGTGGTATCGGGGGCAGCACTCTCAACGGACTCAACGGAAGCTTCTTCGGCCATAGCTCTATCCCAAAAAAAAGGACAAGGACCCGAAAGTCCTCATCCGTTTTTTGGGGTAGAGGGTACCCACCCAATAGTATGTATTAACTGTACTTATCGCGAGACGGTAACACGCGCTCCAGGAGCTGTCAACGCCAAGTGTATCCCGTCCGCCTGGCTGGCGTGTTTCACAATCGGCATGGGGACAATGGAGGCAATGACGTGGTTATGGACCCGAATCGAGAGTTCCCCGTAGCCATGCTCCAGCAATTCCGCCAGCAAAGAGCGCACATGCGTTTCATCCAGTGGTGCAGGTTCCACCATTTGCCTCCTCAGGCCAGATACGAGGGCCGCACCAGTGAGCGCCCCCCCTGGGCCGGCGTGTCGTCCTGTTCCCGGGCCGCGACACGCGCCGGCAGACGCGCCGGCGCCTCTGGCTCTCTCAGCGGCGAGGGCAAGTCAAGCAGCGTGTACGGCTGCTCAATGGCGCGCCGGAGGCCCTCTTTCAGTCCCTGGTAGTAGCGATGATCCCCCTGCACGCTGTCCAGGGTCTGACTCACCCTGCGGAAATCGACCAGGAGGACCTGGTCGCGGTACTCGCGCCAGGCGCTGGTCCGCACCAGGCGCTCAATCATCGCCAGATCAATATCGCGCTCCGCCATGCCATGCCTTTCGCCGGGCAGCGACACGCCCCCAAAGAGACTCTAAAAGACCTTCTCGCCATCAAAGAGCAGATAGGCGTGTCGCTGGGCCGACTGCTGGGATTCTTGCTTGTGCGAGGACCCGTCCTTGCCTATGATGGAGCCGTACACTCAGGCGAGTGCACATTCTCTCGCACCCCTGATTGGGCGTTCGGCATTCGCCCGTCAGGGGTCGGAGCCTCCTGCCTCTGCGCGCGCACCGTCTCTACCACCGCCTCCAGCGTCCCCCGTGCCAGCGGACGGGGTTCGGCATCGGCTACCGCAAGGGTCACCACGGCATCGTACTCTTCCGGCGCCAGCTGGCGCCATTCGTAGCGCGCCTGCACCAGGTAGTGCCAGCTATCTCCGAGAAGTACGTGCATGAGCACCTGCCCGGCACGCATCGTCGCCCGCATCATAGCAATGTGCAGCTGCTGGCTCGCCTCCTCACTGCCCAGATCGCCCACGTTGGCGATGGCCTGGTGCACCTCGCAGGTGCCCTGAAGCTTGAGTAACTCCGCCAGCGTGGCAACATCGCTCATGTCTATCCC
>Ga0207712_10001366_pt1 | contig 16706 bp, 20 predicted proteins | sample KBSS44metaG_FD_184402 | JGI IMG/M metagenome (GOLD analysis project Ga0207712, IMG submission 184402) | Switchgrass rhizosphere microbial communities from Kellogg Biological Station, Michigan, USA - KBS S4-4 metaG (SPAdes) (version 2) | ecosystem: Host-associated > Plants > Roots > Rhizosphere... | reverse complement strand
GTGGGTAAATTCACCTACGGACGTGTTTAATTATTATATTCGTACTCGAGTCACTCAATTATTGTTTAGAATAGAATGAAACCTTACTTAGCAGAAGACTATTTAAATTCTTTTCGTGCAGGAGAGGAGAGAGGCTTTGAGTATTTCTTTACTTCTTACTTCAAACGCCTCAGCTTTTTTGCTCATCGCTACATCAGCAATACAGATGTGGTGGAGGATATAATATCAGATGCTTTCATAAAGATTTGGAATAAGCGGGAAATATTTATAGATGAGGTTTTCCTAAGAAACTATCTATATAGAATTATACGCAATGCATGTCTCCGTTGGCTCGATAACCAGCAACGACATAACAAACATAACCAGCTTGCTGCTTTCCAAAATGAAACAACCCAGGAAACGGTAGAACAAAATATCATCCGTACAGAAACAATAAACCATATCTACCAGGCACTCGAACACTTACCGCCTGCCTGCTGCACGATCTTTAAAAAATTATACATAGAAGGTAAGTCAGTAAAAGAAATAGCTACAGAACTTCAGCTTGCAGATTCAACTGTTAAAAATCAAAAACTTCGCGGGCTTAATATATTAAGAAAGCAATTATTACGTGTGCCGCGTTGACTATTTTCTTTGCTCATTGTTTCCTTATTTTTAGTTTGAACTGGTAAATTTTTCTCTCACAGATTGCACAGATGAACACAGATTTTAATTTTTCCGTGAAAATCCGTGGTGTCTGAGCATAACTTTTTTCTCCACTTTATTGTTTCCTTATCTTTAATTTGAAGTAGCGAATTTTTCTCTCACAGATTGCACAGATGAACACAGATTTTAATTTTTCTGTGAAAATCCGTGACATCTGTGAGAAATGTTTTCTCTCACAGATTGCACAGATGAACACAGATTTTAATTTTTCTGTGAAAATCCGTGACATCTGTGAGAATCGTTAGTCCATGCATTCTATAATACTATTCATCGAATGTCGAATAGGATTATATAGTTGATTAGTTCATTCTATTAATAAATTTAAAAACAAAAAGCCCGGCCTCCCTCTCCTTCAGGAGAGGGACCGAGGGCGAGGTTTATGAAACGAGTAACAGGTATCGGTGGCATCTTTTTCAAAACAAAGGACCCCGAAAAAATTAAGCAATGGTATTCCACCCATCTTGGAATTAAAACCAATAAGTATGGCGCCAACTTCGATTGGCGGAAACCCGATGGAACAAAAGGCTTTACGGTATGGAGTACATTTAAAGAAGACACCAAATATTTTCAACCAGGTGAAAAAGATATGATGATCAATTACCGTGTTGAAAATTTAGAAGAACTTTTAAGAGTTTTAAAAGAAGAAGGAGTAACAATTGTGGGTGAAATGGAAGTGTATGACTACGGAAAATTCGGCTGGATACTCGATCCCGAAGGAAATAAAATAGAGCTATGGGAACCTATTGATACCGAATTTGAAAAAATGGGTTCGGATACGAATACCAGCACTTGATAAAGGGAAATAATCCATGATAAATAAAACAACATGTTGCTGGCAGTTGAACTCTTGAAATAAACTAACTGTATGAAAAAGCTCTTCCCAATTCTATTCCTTCTCTTAATAACCCAATCATTAATTTCACAAAAGCCATGCAGTCTTCCTGTATTTCGGCAGTTTGATTTTTGGGTGGGTACCTGGGAAGCATTTGCAACAAATGGAAAAAAAGCAGGAGACAGTAAGATCAGCATCATGCTCGATAGCTGTCTGATCCTTGAGGAATGGACAAGTGCTGCTTCACAACAAGGACTTACTTATTCTGGTAAAAGTTTTAATATGTACAATGTTGCTACCAGACAATGGCAGCAAACCTGGGTTGATAATACCGGCAATACAACTGAATTTTTAAGGGGCACAGGCAGTGATGGTAAAATTGTTTATTATGCTGATAAGGTAATGGATCCAAAGGGTAAGAACTTTATGCGTCGACTAACTTTTACCAAATTAAGTAATGATAAAGTGAGGCAGTTGGGTGAACGTAGCGATGACGAAGGAAAAACATGGACAACAGAATATGATCTTGAGTATCGAAGAAAAGGTTAGACGAGACTGCTTTTAATCGCTACTTTTTCTGTAATAATCCTCTAAGCTTTGCACTGAATCTGTTTTAAAAGAACAATAGCCATGATAGGCGGCAGTGCCTGTAATTTTATTTTACTGACCTTTAGTGAAAAGTGCTTGGGGATGAGTAATTGAAGTCAAAAGGATTGAACACAAAAGCAAAATTGTAATCGACAAATTTTTATAAAAACAAAACTACTGTTATGAAAAAAATAATTTCTGCGATCATTCTATTGTTTGCAATTTTTCAAACATCGATTGCCCAAATGGATCTGCCGCCAAGCGGTGGTAACCCAAGAGCCACTATTACAGAAGAAGTTGGAATTACAAGTATCACCATAAAATATTCAAGACCTGATGTAAACGGAAGAGAAGGAAAGATATGGGGTACACTGATAACTTATGGCTTTACGTCGCAAAACTTAAATACGAATCAAAACGATATGCCCTGGCGTGCCGGTGCCAATGAAACCACTACTATCACATTTGAACATGATGTGAAAGTAGAAGGACAACCAATAAAAGCCGGCACTTATGGCTTGTATATGGCTGTATGGCCCGAGAAAGTCACCCTCATTTTTTCTAAACAGGCCGATGCATGGGGTAGCTTTTTTTATGAAGATAAAAATGATGTATTGCGTGTAGATGTAAAACCGGTTGCCCTCGATAAAAGTGTAGAATGGCTGAAGTATGAATTCATTGAACAAAGAGAAAAATATTGTGTGATCGCTTTGCAATGGGAAAAGCTATCGATTCCATTTAAAGTGGATGTAGATGTTGATAATATTGTATTGGCAAGAATGAAGGAACAGGTTACAGGTCAACGGGGATTTAATCCATTAAATCTTACAGCTGCAGCAAATTATTTTATAAATAAAAACATAGCGCTTGATGAAGCCCTGGCGTGGGCACAACGGGGCAGCAGTTTTAAAAGTTTTGCTACGCTAAATACATTATCATCAGCATACGCAAAATTGAATAAGATGAAAGAAGCTGACTCAGCAATGAACGAGGCATTGGCGTATGCACTCCCTGCTCAATATCTTAATGTTGGCCGTAATTTAATCACAGCAAAAAGATTGGATAGAGCATTGGAGGTTTTCAATGCAAACCAGAAAAAAAATGGAGATGTATTCCAGGTGAATGCAGGTTTCATGTCTTACTATTCAGCTAAAGGAGATTTTAAAAAAGCATTGGACTATGGAAATAAAGCGTTGGCCCAGGCTCCGGATGCTATAAAGCCAGCAGTGACTGCAAACATTGCCAAATTGAAAGAAGGAAAAGATATCAATCAGCAATAAATTTTTTTTTATGAAAAGAACATTCGCTGTTTTATTGATCGGCGCTGCTGTTGTGATCTCATTTTATTCTTTTTCTACAGCGAGCCACAACAAAAAAGCTTTGATCGCAATTAAGTATACGTGCCTGCCATGTGGCGCCGATTGTGATACGATGGTTTATGATAAACCAGGTACTTGCAGTCATTGTAATATGAAGCTGGTTGACCAATCAACCATTGTTCACAAAAACATTCAGCCGGATAAAATGTGCTCACTCGATGAAAAGAATATTCTGTTCCTTGATGTTCGTACACCTGCTGAATTTAATGGCACGGCTGAAGATAAATTCGGCGCAATAAAAAATGCGATTAATATTCCTGTGCAGGACCTGGAGGCAAGAATGAAGGAGCTTGAAAAATATAAGGACAAAGAAATTATTGTGTATTGCTCGCATAGTCACCGCAGTCCCCGTGCCAGTTATATGCTTACACAAAACGGATTTAAAAAGGTAACCAATATGCTGGGTGGGATGAGTGTCTGGAAAGAACTTGTAAAGAAAAACGATTGCAATGAAAGATTATATAAACAGCAGTAATAACCTTAAATAAATACACCATGAACAATGCAATCAGCTGGTTCGAAATTGGAACTACAGATCTTGACAGGGCCACAAAATTTTATGAAACTATTTTCGGGATAAAACTTAGTCCGCTTGACCTTGAAAATATAAAAATGCGAATGTTTCCTTTGGATAATATGATGACAGGAGTGGGTGGTGCTTTAGTTTTTACAAACGGTTTTCATAAACCTTCTTCCACTGATGGACCGTTGATCTACCTGAACGGAAACCCTGATGTACAAAATGTATTAGATAAAGTGGAAGCGGCGGGTGGAAAGATCATGGTTCCAAAAACAGAGATCAGCCCTGAATATGGTTATATGGCCGTGATGATCGACACAGAGGGAAACAGGATCGGTTTGCATTCTGTTCCTAAACAATAGTTGTAAAAAAATAAACAATGTCAAATTTTGACTGGAGCCGGTTCACGGTTCGTATAAATGTAAAAGCACCAACGGAAAAATTATACTGGTGCTGGGCAACAAAAGCAGGAATTGAATTTTGGTTTCTTCGGAAATCGGATTACAGAAAAAGTGATGGAACACTTTATAACGGCGATGAGTTTGTAAAAAAAGGGGGTAAGTACTCCTGGTGGTGGTATGGCTATCCTGATGAAGTGGTGGAGCATGGCGAAATATTGGATTGCAATGGAAAAGATCTTTTTCAATTTAAATTCGGAGATGCAGGTATTTGTACAGTGAAAATTTATTCTGAACAAAATGAAAATATTGTGGAGTTGATACAGGATCATATTCCAATTGATGATAAGGCAAAACAAAACTGGCATATAGGATGTAAAACTGGGTGGACGTTTTACATGGCGAATCTGAAATCAATGCTGGAAGGAGGAATTGATCTGCGGAATAAGAATGAGCAACTGCAAAATATGTTGAATGCATAGGTTAATGCTCACAGATTCCACAGATTTACACGGGATCTTTATCTGTGATAATCCGTGGCATCTGTGAGAAATAAAAATGGATTTAAATGATTTGACATACAAAATTCGAGGAGCTATTTTTAAAGTTCATTCGTCGCTTGGTCCAGGTTTATTGGAAAGTGTATATGAAGTAGCTTTAGCTTATGAATTAATGCAATTGGGACTAAAAGTAGCTTCACAAGTTGGCTTGCCGGTTAATTACAATAATATAAAATTAGAGCTTGGATTCAGGATAGATATAATTGTTGAGGATTCTGTAATCATCGAGGTTAAATCTGTCGAGGCCTTGCATGATGTACATAAAAAGCAAATGCTTACTTATTTAAAATTATTCGGCAAGAAAATTGGAATATTAGTCAATTTTAATGTAAGCACTCTAAAAGATAAAGAAAGCCTGATAAGAATTATCAATTGACACAAAGAATTCTGTGTTAATCTGTGAAATCTGTGAGAAAAAATAATTTTATGGCATACAACGAAAAACTTGCCGATATGACCAGAGAGCTCATTTCTCAAACTCATACAAATGTAGAAGAGAAAGCGATGTTCGGTGGATTATGTTTTATGGTCAATGATAAAATGTGTGTAGGAGTAGAGAAAGAAAGATTAATGGTAAGGCTTGATCCTGCAAAGTATGACGAAGTGATAGAAAAAGAAGGATGTAAGCCAATGGATTTTACTGGTAAAGTGATGAAAGGTTTTGTGTTTGTCGATGCTGATGTTCTTACTACAAAAAGGAAACTCGAATATTGGATAAAATTGGCCTTGGAATATAATAAAGTGGCCAAAGCAAGTAAAAAGAAGACCGTTCAGAGAAAGAAATGAAATACACTCTTGAAAAATCATATCAAATCCTCGATCGAACCCCTTCAGTTCTGAAAACATTACTTAGTGATCTGGATGATGGTTGGGTAATGAATAATGAAGGCCCTGATACATTTTCTCCTTATGATGTGATCGGGCACTTGATCCATGGGGAGAAAACAGATTGGGCGGCAAGAACAAAAATTATTTTAGAGTTTGGTTTATCAAAATCATTTGTGCCATGGGATCGCTTTGCACAGTATGAAGAAAGCAAAGGCAAAACATTGCAGCAATTACTGGATGAATTTGAAAAGGTGAGAAAAGATAATATAAGATGGCTCAAATCCCTGAAGTTGACAGAGACAGACCTTGATAAAAAAGGAATGCATCCAAAACTTGGTGAAGTAACATTAAGAAATTTGCTGGCTACATGGGTAGTGCATGATCTCACTCATATTGCACAAATAACAAGAGTGATGGCTAAGCAATACAAAGAAGAAATGGGGCCATGGCCTGAGTTTTTCAGAATACTCAGTTTTTAATCAAAAAGAAAATCTCACAGATTGCTCAGATTTACGCGGAACTTTTATCTGTGATAATCCGTGGCATCTGGGAGAAATAAATATTGATCCCGTGACCAGGCGGAATAATCACCTTCTGAAAACTCCATATCACCGTCTGTCATAAATAGCTTTCCTTTACGAAGAGTGTCATCTTACCTTTCTAAAAAATTCTTTTCACTTAATAAACTATTTATGAAGAAAATACTTTTTGTATTTGCGGCAATGATAATTTTTTCTGCAACTACTAATGCACAAAACATAATTGTCTCTCCCCAATGGCTGAATGAGAACATGAATGATCCTGATCTTGTGATCGTTCAACCAAGTTTTTTAAAGCTTGATTATGACAATGAACACATAAAAGGAGCCCGGTATCTCTGGCCCGATTGGTTAACGGCAAATTCACCTGAAGGAACTTATAACCCACCTGATCCAAAAGATGCCACCAAAGTTTTGCAGGAACTTGGCATAAACAAAAATTCAAAAGTAGTATTGTGTCATGCATTTGGTGATGTCAGCATCACTGCAAGGATGTTTATTACCCTGGAAAACCTTGGGTTAAAGGATCGGGTTTATTATTTAAATGGTGGGTTGACAGCATGGAAAAAAGCAGGGTTTCCCGTCACTAAAGAATTACCCATGGTTAAAAAAGGAAATTTTGTAGCAACAGCTTCCGTTCCTTTACTGGTTGATAAAGAATATGTGCTTCAATCATTGAAAACAAAATCAGCAGAAGTGGTCGATGCAAGAATGAAAAGATTTTATGATGGTGATCCAACAGGCAACCCAAGAGATGGCCACATCACCGGTGCTTTAAATCTTGCTTATACTGATATGATCGATTCCACTAATTCAATTAAACCGACAGAAGTGTTATTAAAGAATTTCCAGGCCGTATTGCCTGATAAGAACAAAGAAGTTGTTACGTATTGTTTCATCGGGCAAACGGCAAGTGTTATTTATCTTACCGGCCGTTCACTCGGATATAATGTAAAAGTTTATGATGGTTCCATGCAGGAGTGGAGCAGGCTGCCTGAATTGCCAATGGAAAAAACCAAGAAAGAATAAGTCATTTTTAGTATAGCCATTATATATGCTTAGCCAAACAACGGTTATTATTAATAAACCTATAAAAGGGGTTTGGGAATTCTTTAAAAACCCCGACAATCTCAAGTTATGGCTCAACGGCTTTCAACGATTTGAGGCCAGAAGCGGCACACCCGGAACAGCGGGTGCAAAAGCAAAACATTATTTTCTTGAAAAGGGAAAAGAGTTAGTGCTCGATGAAGAAATTATGGAAGTAATTCCAGAAAAAAAATTTGCAGGTACACTTAGTTCTTCAATGATGGTGAATACGGTGACAAATTATTTTAATGATTTGGGAAATAATCAAACTGAATATTCAGTTTCATCCGATACACAATTCAAAGGATTCTTTTGGAAACAAATTGGTCCACTGATGAAGGGAGAATTTAAAAAGCGACAGGAGCAGGATCTTCAAAAATTAAAACAGATATTGGAAAACCAATAATAAAAATCCCCGGTGTTATTCCGGGGATTTTTTTATGAAATTATTTTTTTCGTTTAAATGTTCCTTCCATAAATATCATTTCTTTTCCATCAGGACCAGTCCCATACATTTTTAGTGTATAGTTATTGTCGTCAGTAATTTTCATTACTTCACGAATATCAGAATCCTTACCTGTCATCGGATCGGTTTGTTTTCCTTTTAGAGTAAGTGTTTTTGCAGCATCATCGTAGGTGCCCGTCAAAAATATAATGCCCGAACCCATATTATCAATCCATGTGTTCACGAACATTTTTTTAGCATTGTCATAACCCATCAGGCTATGCCCCTGGAAAGGCATACCCATCATATTACCGGTATAATCGCCAACCTGGTATAATCCGTTCATAATAGTACTCGTTACATTTGTAGCTTTTGATTTTTCAGGTTTTGTAGGATCCATATATCCCGTAATATCAGCTTCCCAGGTGCCATTAAACTTCGCCATCCATTTATGCATCGGACCGGGAGTCATAAATTCCTGGTATATTTTCGTAGGATCATCCTGTGCATATAAATTTTTAACGGTAGTAAGTAAGAGAATTGAACAGAGAGTTAAGGTTATCCGTTTCATAAAATAAAATTTTGGATGAAAAAGGTACAACTTCTTCATTATTCACAATTGCTTTTTTTGGTGTAGTTCTAAATTTTGTTGATAAAATCAGTTGGCAAACAAGTAAGATGACTAATTATTGTTTCAACGTAACTTTGAATTTATTTCTATGGGAGTGTTAAAGCAAATAGCAGAATATCTCTACCTCCGTAAGCCGGATCCCAACAGGCCAAAGTCAGATTTTGTAAAATATATGCATTGGATAAACAGGACAAGCATCCTGATCTTTATTCTTTGCCTGATACTGCTGGCAATAAAATTATTTTTTTAAGGTAAAATCATGGATAAGTTGTGCGGCCTTAGCTGAAGCATTTCCTTTTTCACTTAAAATGTTTTTCAGATCAGCATAATCTTTTTTCAATTCGGTAATTCTTTTTTCATTCGTGAGTAATTCGTGTAATTCGTGTTCAAGATTTTTTGCATTCATATCATGCTGGATCAACTCTTTTACCACTAATTTATCCATGATAAGATTTACCAGTGAAATGAATTTCACTTTCACTAATCGTCTTCCAATTTCGTAAGATAAAAATGAACCTTTATAACAAACTACTTCAGGAACGCCAAACAATGCGGTTTCAAGTGTAGCCGTGCCTGATGTTACCAATGCTGCTTTTGCCTGTATTAAAAGGTCATACGTTTTTCCTGATACAGCACTTACATTATTATATTTATTTAATAGTGAAGAATAAAAATCATCATTAACACCCGGTGCTCTGGCAACTATAAATTGATAAGAAGAAAAAACTTTGCTCACTTCCAGCATTACCGGAAGCTTTTTTAAGATCTCTTGCTTCCTGCTGCCAGGGAGAAGGGCCACGATTTCTTTGGCACTTAATTTTTCACTTTTTACTTTTAACTTTTCACTTTCTATCACTTCAACCAATGGATGTCCGACGTATTCCACATCCCAATTCCATTTATTTTTAAAATAATCTTTTTCAAAAGGGAGAATGACGATCATTTTATCAATTGTCTCTTTCATCATCCTTACCCGGTTCTCTTTCCATGCCCATACTTGTGGTGAAATGTAAAAGACAATGCGAAGATTTTTTTTCCTGGCCCATTTGGCGATGCGAAGATTGAAGCCCGGATAGTCAATAAGAATTAAAGTATCTGGTTGAAATTGTTCAATATCTTTTTTACAAAATTTAAGATTGTGAAGAATGGTAAAAATATTTTTTATCACCTCCCAGAAACCCATAAAAGCAAGATCCCGGTAATGCTTTACCAACTCGCCTCCGGCTTGCTGCATTTTATCGCCGCCCCAGCAACGAATCGCTGCTGAAGTATCGAGCTTCTTCAATTCTTTGATAAGATTGCTGCCATGCAGATCTCCACTTGCTTCGCCTGCTATGATATAGTATTTCATTGCGGCTTGCAAAATACGTTAAATGATCAATAGCTATATTAAATGAAATGTCTCTTGATTTGAAAAAAAAATTTCACGCAACGGCGCAAAGGTGCAAAGTTCACAGCGTTGCGTCGCAGATACATTTGCGATATAAATATCGGGACGACGCTAATTGCATAATAATGAGGTGAACGATGAATGGAGCGTCGCAAGAAAAGTCTGATAGAATTTCTATAGCTGGTAACCTAAATAAAAACTTTTATTATCAAAATAGCTATACCATAAATAAGAGTAGTTGCGAAAATCCCTTTTGCAGTTTTGTCGCGGTGAGTATTTATATAAATAGTAAATAACACAGCATTTGCCAAAAGACAAAGAGCCCCGACAGAAGTGATCAAGCCTCTGGTATTAAAAAAATAATCAAGAAAATCCATAAAGTCAAATGAAGAGAACTTAACAAAATAAACTATGATAAGACCAAGAGCTGGCCCAACCAGTCCAAGAACTAATCCAAGCTTTAGGTTATCTCTCTTTAGGATAAATGTTGCCACGTTTTTTCAAATTTAGATTTAAGAACGTAATTGGTCATATCAAATTGTACAGGAACTACGCTGATATAATTATTAGCCAATGCCCATACATCGGTGTCCTTGCCCTTATCAAAGTTTACAAACTCACCTGTGAGCCAAAAATATTTACGGCCATGTGGGTCATGTCTTTCAATAAAATCTTCCTCATATTTTGCATAAGCCTGGCGGCAGATCATTATCCCTTTTATCTCTTCAATTTTAGCCATAGGAATATTTACATTCAGGATCATATGTTTGTCCTGCTGCGCCGATAATAATTTTTCAACAATGATACGGGCATATTTTTTTGCAGGTTCAAAATCGGCTTCAATGCTATAATCAAGTAATGAAAAGCCAACGGATGGAATGCTTTCGATGGCAGCCTCCACAGCGGCGGACATGGTGCCTGAATAAATCACATTGATGCTATGATTGGCGCCGTGATTGATACCGCTTAAACAAAGGTCAGGTTTGCGATGAAGCACTTTATCAACGGCTAACTTTACACAATCCACCGGTGTACCGGTACATTGGTAAGCCTCTATTCCTTCAAAAAAATTTACGGGATGTAATCTTAACGGCGACCCGATAGTTATTGCATGACCCATTCCCGATTGAGGCTTATCAGGCGCCACCACAATTATTTTCCCAAGATCCTTTACGGCTTCCACAAGGCTTCTGATCCCCGGGGCCGACACTCCATCGTCATTTGTGATAAGGATTACTGGTTTTTCTTTTTTCTTAGCTACAGATCTTTTTACCGTTGCTTTTACTGTTTTCTTAGTTTTTGACATAGGTTCTTATTCTAAAGCAAAAATGTTTTGTTTTTTCCGGCCTGCCAAAAGGAATTATTTAAAATTGTTTTTTGATAAACCAAAATATTTAGTATTTTGCAGCTAACTCAATTAGTTTCTTATGAATATTGCCAATCAAAATCTGAAATATCTCCGCAAACTCCGGGGATGGACACAGCAGGAATTTGCTGATAAACTTCGTATAAAAAGATCCTTGCTGGGAGCTTATGAAGAAGAAAGAGCAAAGCCAAATCTTGATGTATTAGAAATCGTTTGTGATATTTTCAAATTATCGATGGATGATGTTTTAAGAAAAGATCTTAGTGAGAATAGAGGCAACTACCTGGCAAAAAGAAGAGCTTTGAAACTTGCTGGTGGCAGACCCGATATTCCTTTTGTACCAATGAAAGCTGCAGCGGGTTATTTGAATGGCTACGCTGATCCGGATTATATTGATGAATTGAACACATTTACTTTACCGATGTTATCGGGTGGCAATTACCGGGCATTTGAAATCATGGGTGACTCAATGTTGCCAACACCAAGCGGGTCAATAATCGTTGGTGAGAAAGTGGAAACACTGGATGAAGTAAAAAATAACTACACATATATTGTTGTTTCAAAATCTGAAGGCATCGTTTATAAAAGAATTGATAAGAATAGCAAGGCCAGGAATAAGCTGACGTTGGTGAGTGATAATCCTTCTTATCAGCCTTATCATATAAATTCTGATGATGTTCTGGAGCTTTGGCAGGCATCAGTTGTTATCAGCCGCGCAGTATCACAACAACGGTGGGATATAAATCAATTGGCCAATATTGTTACCAATTTACATCAACAGGTGAGCACCTTAAAAAAGAAGATGAATTAATTTATCCTCAATGGGTTAGCATCTTTATCAGCATAGCAATATTACTTATGCAGGCAAAATTTAATGGATTATATTTGTCGTTAGCTAATTAACTAACTGCATGGCCATTAAACGCCTTCTTCTTGTACCCTTGATGGTGGTTGTGTTCCTTTATGGTTTTTCTCAAACCAGGAACATGCCAGCAGTTAAAACAGATCGTCCCCCTAAAATTGATGGAGCTCTTGATGATGCAGCCTGGCAAACAGCGCCGGTAGCTACTGATTTTATTCAAAATTTTCCAAAGGCTGGTGAGTTAGCTACAGTAAAAACTGAAGTAAAAATTCTTTATGATAATTCGGCCATTTACATTGGCGCCATGCTTTATGATGATCCCCTTTTAATAAGAAAGCAATTAACTGCCAGGGATGAAGAGCAACAATCAGATGTAGATTACTTCTCTATTTTTTTTGATACCTATAATGATAATCAAAACGGTTTTCAATTTCTCGTTACTTCGGCAAATGTGCAGACAGACGCAAAATTATCTCCGAGTTTTAGTGGTGAGTTTAATGAGTTCGGCGATAAAACATGGGATGCTGTTTGGGAAAGCAAGACAAAAATGCTTAATAATGGATGGTCAATTGAAATGAAGATCCCATATTTCTCTTTACGGTTTTCAAAAAAAGATGTGCAGGATTGGGGCATTCAGTTAATGCGATTTACAAGAAGAAACAATGAAAGCTCTTTCTGGAATTTTTATGATCCCAATGTAAATGGATTTCTAAATCAATTCGGCGATCTTACCGGTCTCAAAAGCATTGAACCACCTTTGCGTTTAAGTTTCTCTCCTTATTTATCCGGTGGTGTTAATATTTCTCCAACCGTTAATGGAAATAAAACAGAATGGTTGAAAAGCGGTGGTATGGATGTTAAGTATGGAATAAGTGAAAGCTTTACACTCGATGCAACGATCATTCCTGACTTTGGCCAGGTGGTTTCTGATAATGTAGTGAATAACCTTACCCCTTATGAAATTAAGTTTGATGAGAACAGGCCATTCTTTACCGAAGGCACTGAGCTTTTTAATAAAGCAGGATTGTTTTATTCAAGAAGAGTGGGAGAGATGCCGCAAAAATTCAGAGCGGTTCAAAATTTTGCTCAGAACAATTCCAATTATGAGATCATAGAGAATCCTGCCGTAACCAATTTATATAATGCGATTAAATTTTCCGGTCGTACCAAAAGTAAATTGGGACTTGGGTTTTTTAATGCAATAGCGCAAAGGGAAAAAGCAATTCTTAGAAATACAACTGCAGGTAAAGACAGCAGTGTTGTAACCGAGGCGCTTGCTAACTACAATATTATTGTTATCGACCAGGCATTAAAGAACAGATCCTACGTAACATTTACCAACACGAATGTAATACGGGAAAGTATAAACCGTGATGCAAATGTTTCTGCATTCGATTTTAGCTTTTTTGATAGAGAAAATAAATTCAATGTTCGCGGTGCGACCCGGTACAGTAAAATTTTTGGCGCTTCTGGTTATGATGGATTCAGCACAAGCCTGCGTGCAGGTAAAGTAAGTGGTAAGATCCAGTATTATTTGCAGAATCTTATAGAATCAGATAAATATGACCCTAATGACCTGGGTATATTGCCTGCTGCAAATGAAGTTTCTTATACAGGGCAGATCAGCTATAATCAATTTACTCCAAAGGGAAATTTTCTTACCTATAATTACAAGCTTACTTCAAGCTATGGCTGGCTTTACAAACCGTATGCATATAATTATTTGCGATTAACAGCAGCTGGTTTTTGGGTTTTTAGAAATTTCTGGGATGTTACTTTAACGCTTGGTTCATTACCCTTTGGAGAAAATGATTATTTTGTATTGAACACTCCCGGCAGCTATGCAAAACGACCGCCTTTTAGTTTTGCTGAGTTAGAAGGAAGTACCGATAGCAGGAAAAAACTTTTTTTCAGTTATGATTTTCTTGGTTCGGTGTTTCATATACCTGAAGAACATAATTATTACAAATATGAACTTGGCGTTCGCTATCGCTTCAGCAATAAAATAACAATGGAAGTAACAAATGCTGCTGAAAAAGAAACGGATTATATTGTTTTTGCAGGTCGGGAAATAAGCGGAGAGCCGATCATAAGTTTTGTTGACTTCACTGATATCACTTCAATCTATTCCGGTGTTTACAATTTTACACCACGGATGAATTTAACTATGCGTATAAGACATAACTGGAGTAAAGTGATTTATAAACGTTTTGCAAACGTGGATGAAAATGGAGAAGATATTCCCCGTTCATTTATTCCCAACCAGGATGAGAATGTGAACTTCTTTAATCTCGACGCCTTTTTTACATGGGATTTTCGTCTTGGCAGCCGTGTTGTACTTGGATGGAAAAATTTTCTGGGTAACGATGAATACGTTGATGGCACTCTACATACAAAATACCTGAGTAACCTCGGCCAAACAATGGACCTTCGCCATGGCAATGAGCTTACTCTTCGTTTTATTTATTTTATTGATTACAATACGCTAAGAAAAAAGCGTTGATCACTGCACCTGCATGATCCCGTTATCAACAATTGCGAAAACATTTTCTCCTTTTTGTGCATCCACATTTACACAGCCGGTAAAGCGGCTAAATGCCGGAAGGATACCAATGTTATTTCCAAAATAAAAACAGGGAAATTGTAAAAACTGTCTGCCGCGGCCACGGATACTGATACCCGGGTGTAAATGTCCACAGAAAGTATAATGTGCTGGATCCTTTATGGAAGCATCTTCGGGATCATGACAAAAAGAAAAATCACCAATGTCAAGACAATCTTTTGTTTCAATTCTCATTTCCTCATACCATTTTTCTTCAAGAATATCATGATTGCCATTTACTAAAATAATTTCTAAGGATTCAAGATCATTGCGCCATTTTTTAAAAAGATCCATTTCTTTGTTCGATTTGCTATGCGAAAGATCACCGGCAATGATGAGTTTCTCAGCTTTGAAAAAAAGTATCTGGGTAAATAACCGCTGAAGATCTTCTTTAAAAACGTTTTGGGGCACAGGAATGCCTGATTTTCTGAAATGACCTGTTTTACCGATATGAAGATCGGCAATGATCAAGGTCTTTTGCTTTTCCCAATACATCAGCCTTTCGGGACTTAACACAAAATCATTTTCATTAATGGTGTAGGCAACAAGGGCATTCATAAGAGGAGAACAAAAATAGTGATGACGGTTCTATTTCTCTAATGAAAGTTGCATCTTCTTTACCCGATCCTCCAATTTTTCAGAAGAAAGATCTTCCCGCATGCTATCCACTTTTATGGGGAAACAAAATGGAGTGTATCGTTCGGGAAATGTGAGAATAATTTTTGATTGCTGAATACGGTTCAGCATATCACGCAATCTTGTTTCTTCCATTTGCTGGGCAAAAACTTCGTTGTAAGATTGTCGCAACAATAAATTGTGCGGTTCGTATTCATTAAAAACATTAAATAATAAAGATGCCGACGCTTGCAGATGACGAGCCTTTTTTCTTTCACCCGGCATGCCTTGAAATATTAATCCACCGATAGTAGCAATGTCACGAAATTTTCTTTTCGCCATCTCGGTGCTATTCACGCTGCGCTGGATATCTTCAAATAAATTTTCGGGAGAGAAAAGCTCATACACATTTGAATCATCAATCGGAATCGGCTGATCACTCAATAATTCAAAACCATAGTCATTCATGGCAAACGAAAAAGTAATAGGAGTAATGCGGCTGATGCGATAAGCAAGAATAGCGGCCATTGCTTCATGCACCAATCTTCCTTCAAAAGGATAAACAAATAAATGATGACCTTCTTCTGTCTCAATTTGTTCGATCAGCAATTCATTTGCTTTTGGTAAATGAGAAAGTTGTTGTTGTAATTCGAACAGGGGCTTTAGTGTAGCAAGTTCAATCGGGGTTTCGTGAGACGTGAGATGTGAATCGTCAGTCCCTGGCTGACGATTCACGATTGACGATTGACGGCTCACGGCATTCAATGTTTCCCTCAGCTTTTTTCCCAAATTTGCACTTAACGGCATGCGACCACCCTGCCAGCTTGGTACAATAGATTTCTTTGCATTTGATTTACGAACATAAGCCGTCATATCTTTTGAAGAAACATATTCTAATTTTCTTCCTGCTAATGAAAACACTTCGCCGGGTGTTAAACGACTAATAAACCATTCTTCAATCACTCCAATAAAACCACCATGCAGCATTTGAACTTTCATCATTGGCTCGCTGACAATAGTACCGATATGTAAACGGTGACGCATGGCAATTCTTCTTTTTGTAATTCTATATACTCCATCAATTATTTCAACTTTTTTATATTCATCATATTGTTGCAATGCATTGCCGCCCGAAGTGAGATTATGCAATATTTGTTGCCATTCATCTTTTGTTATTTCAGAGTAACAATATGTTGATTTTATTTCTTCGAAAACTTCATCAGCAACAAAACCATCGGAGATCGCCAATGTACAAAGCCATTGCATCAGCACATCATAACATAGTAACATGGGCACCCGGCTTTCGATCAATTCTTATTTCATCGCAGATTTCAATGCAGCAGCTTCTATCAGTTAAAGA
>Ga0207712_10001362_pt1 | contig 16746 bp, 9 predicted proteins | sample KBSS44metaG_FD_184402 | JGI IMG/M metagenome (GOLD analysis project Ga0207712, IMG submission 184402) | Switchgrass rhizosphere microbial communities from Kellogg Biological Station, Michigan, USA - KBS S4-4 metaG (SPAdes) (version 2) | ecosystem: Host-associated > Plants > Roots > Rhizosphere >... | reverse complement strand
CACTCCTGGTCGAGCGCCTTGCATGCGGTGGTCAGGCCGGCACCTCGTCGCGCATCGAGAACTACCTCGGATTCCCGGCTGGGTTGTCGGGCGATGATCTCAGCGTGAAGGCTCGGCAGCAGGCGCTGCGCCTCGGCGCCGAGCTGCTGGTCACCCGTTCCGTGGCTTCGATCGAGCTCGGCAATCCTACCGAAGCCGATGGCATGCCACACACCATCGTCCTCGATGGCGACTGGTGCCTAACGACCAAAGCCATCGTCATCGCTACGGGGGTGCAGTGGCGACGGCTCGAGACACGTGGGATCGAACGCCTAACGGGTCGAGGCGTCTGCTACGGGGCAGCGCGCACCGAAGCGCTCGGCATTCGTGGCCGCCGCGTCCACATCGTCGGCGGCGGAAACTCCGCCGGGCAGGCGGCGATGCTGTTCTCCAGCTACGCCGAGTCGGTGACGATGCTCGTGCGTGGCTCATCGCTCGCGGCCAGCATGTCACAATACGTGGTCAGCCAGCTTGCGACGAAGGCCAATGTGACCGTCGAAACTCAGGTCGAAGTGATGGCGGTCGAGGGCGCCGACCGGCTCGAAGCCCTCGAGCTGGCGGTTGGGACGTCGCGCAAGCGAGAACGGCGTGACAGCGATGCGTTGTTCGTCTTCATCGGAGCGCAGGCGGAGACGTCGTGGCTGCCGGAGGGCATCATCCGCGATCGGTGGGGCTACATCTGTACGGGACGCGACGCGAAGGATCTGCTCGGCGGCCAAGGGGCGGGCGCTTGGCCGCTCGATCGTGATCCGTTCCAGCTGGAGACGAGCGTGCCAGGAATCTTCGCGTCGGGAGACGTTAGTCACGGGTCGATCAAGCGCGTGGCCTCGAGTGTCGGCGGAGGGAGCATGGCGATCGCGTTCGTCCAGCAGTATCTCGCGGAAATTGCTGAGACCTCCTCGGCGGCATTATCTGGGTAGAGGGCACCACTCCTTGAAACAGACGCACCCCGTCAGCCGCGCTCCCTGCCATCGGGGACGTCCCTCGCTCGTGTGGTAGCGGTCGCTCGGCTTCCGCCCTGGGCCATAGTTCACGAACACCCAAGGAGCCGAAGGGAACGATCTATCGGCTGCGTATCCGGGTATGCCCTTGCCATACCCGGTGGGTCTGGCCAAGATCTCCCGCGTACGCCATTCGCACATGCGAGAGTCACGCACATGCCCACGCACGGATTGCTCCGGCGCCTCGTCTCTCCTGCGGTCGTCGTCGCCGCAACTCTGTCCACTCCGCTCGATGCGCAGGCTCAGCCGTCGAGCCCCGCAACAGCACCGCGTATCGCCGTCGGCCCGAACCTCCGCCTGATCCCGGGCCAGCATAACGAGATGTGGGTCGCGGTGAGCCCCACGAACCCGAACGTGATGGTCGCCGTGGCGCAGCAGCAAAGCGGCGATTCGCTCGGTGTCGGGGGACGCCATGCGTCAACAATGGTCTCGCGCGACGGCGGGAATACGTGGACCACCGTGCGCCTCCCCGGCTACACCGGCGGCGCGTTCGATCCGATGGTCGTCGTCGGCCCCGGAGGGCGCTTCTACGTGATGCAGTGCGTGATCGGCGGCTCCTTCGCCCGCGCGCTCAGCGGCCCCGAGGCGTCGCAGCCAGCATCTATCCGCGTCTGGACCACGACAGGCGACGCGTGGTCGTGGGACGGGCCCACGGAGATCCGCCCGTCGGTGCAGCCCGACCACGCGCGGCTCGTCGTCGACATGACGAACGGTCCGCACCGGGGACGGGTGTACCTCGCCTGGAACGACGTCTACGACTCCTTCGTGCGCAACCAGTACGCGATGTTCCTGCAGTACTCCGATGACAACGGGAAGACCTTCACGGACCCGATGCTCATCGACATGCGCCCCGACGGCAAGCTCGTGGCCACCGAGCCGGTCGTTCTCTCCGACGGCACGGTCCTCGTCACCTATTACCAGTACTGGAACCCGCTTGGCGACCCGCGCAACAACAAGCTCCCGATGTTCGTGCGGCGCTCCACCGACGGGGCAAAGACGTTCAGTCCGCCCGAACAGGTCTTCGACTTCGGCCCGCACATCTGGCCCGAGCGTCGGGGCGAGTTCGCCATGGCCTTCTCGCTGCCGATCTTCGTCGCCGACACGTCGTCGACCAGCCCGTACCGCGACCGCGTCTACGCCACTTGGGACGACACGCGGAGCGGGCAATCGGACATCTGGTTCTCGAAATCCGCCGACAAGGGGCGCACCTGGTCCGGCCCCCTTCGCATCAACGACAACACGCCCGGTGCCCCACTCGGCGTCGCCGACCATCGCATGACGCCAGTGGTCGCGGTGACTCCCAAAGGCGAGGTCGGCATCGCCTGGTACGATCGCCGAGCCGATCCGGCGCGACGCTGCTGGGACTACATGTTCGCGTATTCGACCGATGGAGGGCAGCGATTCAGCGCGAACCAGCGCGTGTCGTCGGCGGTGAGCTGTCCCCCGCCGCAACGAGGCCCCGAGGCGTACGTGCACAACTTGAGTCCGCACGACGACCCGAACCGTCCCCCGGATTCCGTCGCGACGCGCCTCACGACGATGGAGCGATTCGCCGTGTCGGGGCCGGAGTGGGTGCGCCGCGCGCGCAACGAGGCCAACAAGAACCTAACGAACGGCCGCATCGTCGTGTCGTTTGATGGATCCCGTAACTTGTTCGCGGGCCACTATACAGGGCTTGCATCGGATCGCAACGGAGCGTTCGCCGCGGTGTGGGCCGACCGCCGGAGCGGCCGCCAGGAGCTTTACGGCACCCGCATCACCCTCGGTCCCCCGACCGCACCGCCGTCCAACCTCGCGGAAACCGACGTCACCAACCGGGTGGAGGTCGTGACGAGCGCTCCGGTCTATGACGCCGCGAAGTCGACGGTGCGCCTGCAGCTACAGGTGCGCAACGTGTCGCAACAGCCCGTCTACGGGCCGGTCCGCCTCGACATCGTTGGGATCCTGAATGCGGCTGGTCAGCCAACCGCGGAGCGGGTGGATACCGCCGGCACGGCCGTCACGTCGCCGGAGGTCTCGTTTGTCGGAAAACTCGGCTCGGCGGACACGCTGCTGCCGCGCGGGGTGAGTGAGTCGGTGGAGGTCGTACTCAAACTCCGGCCGGGAGTCGGGTTCGACACCGCGCTCGACTTCCGCGTGAAGGGACGTATTACTCGTTAGGCTCTCTACCGGGAGGATCGCGATTCCTCGACTTCGCGCTGCGCGCTCCGCTCGGAATGACTCACCGCCAATTGAGGTACAGCGTGCTTAACACACTCGGTCGAGGCGCCGCGCTCCTGCTCATCGCCGCCACTTCACTCGCGGCGCAGAACATCGCCGTCACCGGCGCCACCGTCATCGACGGCACCGGCAAGGCGCCAATCGCCGATGGCGTCGTGGTCATCACCAATGGCCGCATCTCCGCGGTCGGCAAGGCGGGGACGGTTCAGGTGCCCGCGTCCACGCGCACCATCGACGCGCGCGGGAAGTACGTCATCCCCGGGCTGATGGACGCCAACCTGCACCTCTTCCTCAACCGCGATCTCGAAACGCTCATCAAGTACGAGGGGCGTTACCACGAGGTGGCGATCGAGGGCGCGCAGATCGCGCTCAAGAGCGGGCAGACGACCGTCTTCGACACCTGGGGTCCGCGTGACGCGCTCATCAAGGCGCGCGACATGATCCACTCGGGTCAGCAGCAAGGCAGCCGGATCTACCTCGCCGGGAACATCATCGGGTTCGACGGCCCCCTCACGGCCGACTTCCGCCTCACCGCGGCCCCCTTCGTGAGCAAGGCCTTCGCCAAGCGAATCAACGAGACGTGGGAGCTCGGCACTGGTCGGAAGCTTCTCTGGATGTACCCGCAGGAGGTGCGCGACTCGATCAGGAAGTACGCGGCGAGCGGCGTGGACTTCCTCAAGTATGGGGCGAGCGGCCACGTCGACATGAACTTCCTGACGTTCTCGCCGCGCGCGCAGCAGGCGATCGTCGAGGAGGGGCATCGTGCGAGGAAAACGGTCCAAGCGCACGTGACTTCGCCTGAGAGCGTCGACCTCGCCGTCGAAGCCGGCGTGGACATCCTCACCCACGGCGACATGTCGGGGCCGAGTCATCCGATCGCCGAGGAGACGTTGAAGAAGATCAACGCCGGCATCGAGCACCCCGTCCTGCGCAGCGAGTCGCGAACCATCGCCGCCGACACGATCGATCACCGCGTTAGGCTCGGCGAGGGTCACTTCAACGCTCCCTACGCGCTCGAGGAGCTGGGGATGGACCACATGGAGATCCTCAAGACGGCGACGAGCAATGTTGCGCACGCGTACAAGTTTCCCGACGCGGTCATCAAGGACGGCAAGGTGGTTGACCTGGGCGCCTTGCCGACCGCGCCGCTGATTTCCGCGAAGACGAAGTCGTAGGCAATGGGATGTGTGTCCAGCTAACCGCCACGCTCGCCGCCACAATCGTGGTCGCGTCTTCGCTCCGCGGGCAGTCGCTCCCCCACGTCGTCTTCCGCACCGAGCGCGGCGAGATCGAGGTGGAGGTCGACACGATCCACGCCCCGATCACAGGGAAGAATTTCCTTCGGTACGTCGATGGCGGCTTCTTTACGAACGGGTCGTTCTACCGCGTCGTGCGCCAAGACAACCAGCCTAACGACTCGATTCGGATCGAGGTCATCCAGGCTGGAACGAGCCGCGACAAGCGCGGCCAAGGCTTTCCGCCGATCGATCTCGAGCGGACGTCGCTGACGGGCATCAAGCACCTCGACGGGACGATCTCGATGGCCCGCGCCGGCGCGAACACCGCCACGTCGAGCTTCTTCATCTGTCTGGGCCCGCAGCCTGCGCTCGACTTCGGCGGCATGAGGAACCCCGACGGACAAGGTTTTGCCGCCTTCGGGCGCGTGGTCCGAGGGCTCGACGTGGCCCGCCGCATTCAGGGCGAAGCGGCGACCGGCCAAAACCTCGTCACGCCCGTCGTGATCCAGGACGCTACACGCAAGGAGGGGCGGGACCGGTAGGTTCCCGCCTCGCCACTCATCCCAACGCGGAGCATTGGGCACGGCTCGACGCCACTCGCGTCGTTTCCGAAGCGCCTCATCACGACTGGACCGATCCAGTCTTGACGGTAGTTGTCTGCACACGGATCTTCGCCCCAGAGACGCTAGCTGACACGTACTCCCCTTCGCGCGTCGCGACGTGTGCGGTGCCGAGGCGTTCCCACTCAGTGCCAGGAGCAACCATGGAGCTCGCTGCATTGGTGAAAGCAGTCTTGCTGCCGCTCGCCCTCGGCTCACCATCGGCGCGGCCGGAAAGCACAGAGCGCTCGGACTCCTTCGTTTCCGCGGCGGAGAATGCGCGTTTCACAGGAACTATCAGAGGTCGCGTCGTCGAGGCGGGCTCTGGTGCACCCATCGCGGGCGCCACGGTCACCGTAGGCGGCACGCGTCTCGGTGTGATGTCGGGCAATGACGGCCGGTACGTCATCACTCAGGTGCCGGCAGGGAGCCAGGCGCTCACGATCCGGATGCTCGGCTATGCGCCGAAGACCGACAGGGTCTCCGTCACGGACAACGGCGAGGTCACCGCTGACTTCACCCTCGAGCGCTCGGCGTCGCAGCTCTCGGAGGTCGTCGTCACCGCGACCGGCGATCAACGAAAAGTGGAAATCGGCAACGCGGTGGCGACGCTGCGCGCCGACTCGCTCGTCGCGGTGGCGCCCATCACGTCCGTCGGCGATATGCTTCAGGGTCGCGTTGCGGGCCTGCTCACGTTCGCCAACGCGGGTGTCACGGGATCAGCGCCACGCATCCGCATCCGCGGCTTCAACTCGCTGTCCCAGCCTAACAACCCGATGATGATCGTCGACGGTGCACGCGTCGACAACACGACCGGCGCCGGCGCCGGTGGCGGCACGAACATTCAGTCCTACGGCTGGACCGCCGGATCGGTCACCGCGATGAATCCCGATGAGATCGAGTCGCTCGAGATCGTCAAGGGACCCGCGGCCGCGACGCTCTACGGAACGGACGCGGCGAACGGCGTGATCGTCATCCGGACCAAACGCGGCGCAGCGGGTGCGCCGAAGTGGAACTTGTACGCGGAAGGCGGGCTCATTCCCGGTCCGACGAAGTGGGACGACAACTACTACGCGTTCGGCAAGAACGCGGCGGGCCAGGCGTTGCAGTGCGTCAACCTCGCTCGCGCGGCGGGACAGTGCACCGTGGATAGCGTGAGTGTCTGGAGCCCGATGGACGATGCCCCGAGCTCGCCGGTCGGAACTGGAAACCGTCGCCAAATTGGTGCGCAAGTCGCGGGTGGAGCGCAGCAGCTCCGGTATTTCGTGGGCGCCGAGTGGGAGCGTGAGCGTGGCTACCTCGAGCTGCCGGACGTCGAGATCGAGCGCCTGAAGGCCCAGCGCGGTGGCGCCGACATCCCGGATGAACAGATCCACCCGAACTACCTGCATCGGACGGCGATCCGTGCCAACGGGTCCGCGACACTCGGAGCGAAGGCAGATCTGAACTTGTCGAACAGCCTCCAATTCCAGCGGAGCCAGATCCCCCTCAACACCGTCTTCACCGACGCGGCGTGGGGGTCAGGCTACAAGGACGCGTTCGACGGATGGGGCCAGCAGCGTCGGCCGGGCGAAACGTTCTCTATACGCGCCGCGGAGAAGCTACTCCGCCTCACCAGCTCGGCCAACGGGAACTACGCCCCGACCTCCTGGCTGACGACTCGCGCCACCATTGGCGTGGATGCCAGCTCGAATTTCTCGGACAACCTGCAGCGTCGCGGCGAAGGTGGAACCGCGCTCGCGCCGAGTCTCGGGCGCCGGCTCGACGTTCGCTCGACCACGGTCCTCTTCACCGGTGACGCGGGTGCGTCGGCGACGTTCAGCCTAACGCCGTCGATCGTGTCCAGGACCTCCGTCGGCGCCCAGTACAACCGCCGCGACCGTGGGATCACGACCGCCACCGGCACCAACTTGCCGCAGGGTTCGAGTACGCTCGCCGGCGCGGCGACGGTCACCAACAGCGAGGCGACCATCGAATCGGTCGTGGCCGGTGGGTACGTCGAGGAGCTGCTCTCGCTGAACGACCGACTGTTCCTCACGGCCGCCCTGCGCGCCGACGGCGCCAGCACGTTCGGCGAGAACTTCGAGACCGCATACTACCCGAAGGGCAGCGTCTCGTGGCTTGTGTCGAGCGAGAACTGGTTCCCGAAGACGAACGCCCTCTCGAGCCTCCGCTTCCGCACGGCATACGGTTCGTCAGGCGTGCAGCCGCCGGCCGACGCCGCGCTCATGCGCCTCCAGTTACAGACGGTGTTCGTGAACGGCACGACGAGCTCCGGCGCGATGCTGCAAACCCTCGGCAACCCCGATCTCGCACCGGAGCGCACGACCGAGCTCGAAGCCGGCGTCGACATCGACTTCTTCGGCGGGCGCGTGCGCCTCGAAGCGACCGCGTACGAGAAGCGGAGCGAGGACGCGCTCGTGCAGCGCTCCTACCCCCGCTCGGCGGGGCTGATCGCGACGGGGCAGCTCGACAACGTGGGTCGCGTGCGCAACCGCGGCGTGGAGGGCGTTCTCAACGGGATGGTCTTCAAGGCCGGTGGCACGGAGCTCAACGTCTCGCTGAACGGCTCGATCAACCACTCCAAGCTCCTCGAGCTCGACGAGAGCACGCGCCCGCCCGAAGACCGCTTCATCAAATTCGTGCAGGGCTACCCGCTCTTCGGGATGTGGGATCGCAAAATCCGCGGCTACAGCGACGCGAACAACGACGGCGTCCTGCAGATCAGCGAGGTGCAGGTCGACGATTCGGTCACGTTCATCGGCGTGACGAACCCGACGAACCTGCTCACGTTCACGCCCGTTCTCTCGCTGTTCAACGGGACGATTCGTCTAACCTCGATGTTCGTTTACAAGGGCAACTTCATCCAGACGAACTTCTCGGAGCTGAACAAGTGCGCGAGCTTCGGGGCATGCAAGGCGCGCAACGACCCGACTGTATCAGTCGCCGAGCAGGTGCCGTACGCGGGGTTCGCCGGCTCGACGCTCACGTATGCCGGCTACGCGGAGGACGGCACATTCACGCGCTGGGCGGAGGCGTCGGTGGTCTGGGATGCCACGCGCCAGCTCAAGCGCTTCCTCGGCAACCGCAGCGCCACGGTCACCCTCAGCGGACGCAACCTCGGGCTGTGGACGGACTACTCGGGGCTCGATCCGGAAGTCACGGCGAACCCGGACCTGACCGGAAACTTCGGCACGGTGTGGGACCTCGGATACGACAATCCGGTCTCGCCGCTGCCGAAGTACTTCATTCTGCGTCTTTCCCTCGGACTGTGAGGAGCCGACCGATGACTTCACGGATTTCTCGGCTCACCGCGGCCGCAGGCCTCACGTTGACGATTGGCTGCTCGTCGCTCACCGACGTGGACTCGCCCGACGTGGTCCAACCGGAGCAATTGAACAACGCCAACGGCGCTGAGGCGCTGACGACCGGTGCCCTCGCGTCGATCATGTCGCCGTTCATGACCTTCGCGTACAACACCGCCGTCTTCAGCGATGAGATGAAGCTCGCGACGGCGTTCACGTCCTTTGCGGACATCGATTTTCGAACCCAATCGCTGACCTTCAACGAGTATGGGCCGATCGGGATGCACCGGGTTCGGACCGAGACGCAACAGGCCATCGAGGCCCGTAAGGAATTCGCGCCGACGCCTCGCGCTCGCATCGGTCAGCTCTTCGCCACGAGGGGCCTCGCCGAGTTGTTCCTTGGCGAAACGAGCTGCAACGGCACGCCGCTCACCGACATCGAGGGAGCGACGGCGGTGTTCAGCGGCCCGTTGACGAGCGACAGCATCCTCAAAGTTGCCATCTCGAACTTCGACTCGGCGCTCGTGTATGCGGCGGACAGCGCGCGCGTGCTGAACCTGGCGAAGGTCGCACGGGGTCGCGCGCTGCTGAATCGCGGGCAGTACGCGCAGGCAGCAGCTGCGGTGGCGGGCGTGCCGACGAACTACGTCTACAACGCTGAAGCGACGCTCGCAGTCGCCAACCAGATCAATCTGATCTGGAACGCGAACAACCTGCGGACGGCGACGGTGGCCGACCGCGAAGGCGGCAACGGGTTGAACTTCGTGAGCGCCGCCGATCCGCGCCTTCCAACGACGGCGAATGGTGTCGGCACCGACGGCGTGACGAACGTCTTCATTTTCGGAAAGTATTCCGGCCAGGCGTCTTCGATCCCGATGGTGACCGGCATCGAAGCGCGACTGATCGAGGCGGAAGCCGCATTGCAGGCGAACCGCAACGATACGTCGCCGACGGGCACCGGCTGGTTGGGCATCCTGAACACCCTGCGAGCGACGGCAATCACGCCGGCGATGGCTCCGCTCGCAGATCCGGGGAGCTTCGATGCGCGCGTAAACCTGCTCTTCCGCGAGCGCGCGTTGTGGTTGTACGGAACGGGCCACCGCATGGGCGACCTGCGCCGTCTCCTCCGACAGTACGGCCGCGCCGAAGCGCAGACGTGGCCGAAGGGACCGTATAAAGCTGGTGTGAGCTACGGCGACGAGGTCGTGTTCATCCTGACGCTGTCCGAGCAGGCGAACCCGACCGCGCGGGAGTGCGTGGACAAGAATCCGTAACCGGAAAACGGCTAGCGGCGCTCATCGACGCGGGCAAGCGGTTCGACATGATGGTTTTTCCGGATCAGGCCACTCGAGTGGTGGCTGGTACGGGAGCCGCCTTTTTTGGCGAGGCCTTGCGCCCCGCCTGTCTTACTCACGAGAGGCCGCCTCATGCTTCGTGTCCGACAGGTCGTAACGTCCCTTGCGTTGGTTGCCGTGGCTTCCTCGAAGGCCGCGTCGCAGGGCTCGGGCCGGCCGTGTGCCATCGCGATCGTTGGCGTGACCGTGATCGACGGCAATGGCGGTGCGCCGCTCGCAGACGCCACCGTCCTCGTGCGGAACGGAAAGTTCGAGCAGATCGGCAAACGCGCCGACGTGAAGGTCCCCGACTGCGCGCAGAAGGTCGATGGCACTGGCAAGTTCGCGACGCCGGGGTTTGTCGACACGAACGTGCATAACGGGATGCCGACGAGCGCCGCCGAATACGCGCGCTACTGGGAGAAGCTGAGCGACATCGCCATCGAAGGGGCGCAGATGCACCTCAAGTATGGCGTTACGTCGGTGCGTGACTCGTACGGCACGATGATGCCGCTGCTCGCCGCGCGCGACGCGATCAAGAGTGGCAAGGCGATCGGTGCGCGCATGTACGTCGCCGGCAACATCATCGGCTGGGGTGGCACGTTCTCGAAGACGTTCCGCGGTCGTGATCCCGAGAGCTACTACGAGGAGTGGATCAACGACCAGATCACGCAGGGCGCCGGGGAGCTCATGCCGTGGTTCGGTCCCGATTCGCTGCGCGTGATCGTCAACAACTACATCGATAAGGGCGTCGACTTCGTGAAAATCGGCGGGACGACGCACACGCAAACCGAACCGGGGCTCGTCTTCAGCGAGCGTCAGTTCAAGGCGATCGTCGACGCGGTGCACAAACGCGGCCTCATGGCCGAGACGCATGCGACCACGCCCGAAGGCATGTATATCGCGCTCATGTCGGGCGTCGACCTGATCCAGCATCCCGAGGTCGGCGGCGTGCCGATCACGGACGAAGTGCTCAAGCTTCTCGACGAGAAGAAGCCGTTCTGCTCGATCCACGGCAACAACCACTACGGGCGCGCCTACCAGGCGGCTCAGGCCCGCGCGAACGCCGCGGGTCGCACTGGAGGTGCTGGAGGCGCGGGGGCCAACAACGAGCCCACGGAACTGCGCAGCTGGCCAAAGCCGAAGATGACCGAGAAGATGATCGAGGATTCGATCCGCTCCACGAACCCACGCGTCATGCGCGCCAACGCCGAGAAGATCGTGAAGACGAGTTGCCCGATCACGACGGCGACGGACAACCAGGTCGCGCAGGGCGTCGAGTTCTCGCGCGACCCGAACCAGTGGGGCGCGCGAGAGCCTGGTGTCGGGACACTGGCGTCGATCGAGTCGCTCGTGGATTTCGGGATGACACCGACGCAGGCGATCGTCGCGGCGACGAAGAACGGCGCCAAGGCGCTGCCGCATCGCATGGGCGACTCGTTAGGGACGATCGAGCGGGGGAAGATCGCCGACGTCGTGATGCTCGACGCGGATCCGCTCCAGGACATCAAGAACATCCGGAAGATCCGGATGGTGATGAAGGACGGCGTGATCATCGACCGCGACAAGCTCCCCACGAACCCGATCATCTACAAGCGACACCAGCCGTGAGTCCCCGGCACACTCCGAGCTTCGTATCCCGGACCTGCGTCGCGACGGAGTGCCATTGAACGATGATGGGGCAGTCGTAGCGAGATGCTACGCTGCCCCATGTTCTTTCTCCGGCACGATCCCACACGCTGATCGAGGCGTGCCTTCGCTGTTCAGGCACCATTTCCGACGTTGGGTTGTGGCTCTACCTCCTCGAAGAGGACGTGCGTCGGGTCTTTCGGCGGCCTCGGTGTTGGCGAGCGGTGCAAGCCGTCGCCGATGCGTTGCTGCGAGACGACACCGTATCGGAGGATGCAGCCTGGGAGTTGCTCACTGCCGCCCTTGGCGATTGGGGCGAGCTCCTCGAGCGCGATCCGGCGAAGCGGCGAGGGAAGGGGTGAGCAGGCACGTCCAGCGGACGGCTACGAGGAACACCTATGATTGCCGGGCTGGTCGCCTGGCTGCGCGGACTGCGAGGCGCCCGTCAGACCGTGCGATCGCGATGCGCCGGTACGTTACGGCGCTAATACGCGAGGCGCGCGAGACGCTAACCGGGCCGCAAGCCTAACGGCGCGTCGCCTTGATCTTCGGCGGTTCGTTTTGGCTCACCGAGATATGGCACCTCTCGGCACCTGGGCTACCGTCGCGGTGGGCGATCCGCACGCCTCACGACGCCGTCCTTGAACCGTGAGGATCCCTCGTTTGCTCGGGCTGACGACGTGTGTCATCTCGAGCGAAGCGAGGGATCCTCATCCTCCGACAGCGCGATCCGATTGACGGGTTAGACGCTCGTGAACGTCGCGCTGTTCCCGGACCACACGCATCGCTTCATATAGAGCCACGACCCGCGCGACGACCGTAGCCGGGCCTACTTACCGGCCGGCTCGATAGGCCAGGCCGCCTGCTGTCCAGAGTGGAATTTCCACTGACCATCTTCAAGCACGTATACAAAAAAACTCGCAAAGCGTGCTCGGTTGACCTTACCATCGGGGAGGTAGGAGCGGTTCTCCTTTGTCGTGGTCGCCACGATGGCCATAGTGGGGCTTAGTGGCATGATTCGAATCTCTTGTCCATCCATCTCCTGGCGTTGCGGGCGATCCGGCCGATCCCGACGCCAGGCCTCGGCAAAGCTCTTCTTGACCTCGTTGCACGGACGGATCGCCTGGCCGAACAGACACACGCCGTCCTCTTTGGACATGTGTGCGGACATGCGATCGAAATTGGTTTCTCTCGCAGCAGCGTACCCGTCATCGACAACCTTCTGAACCGCTGTCGTGATTTGTGCTCGCTGTGCGTCTGTGAGCTTCGGATTTTGGGCGTGGGCCGCAGCAGCGGTGAACAGGATGGTGAGCGTCGCGCGTAGGATACGCATCGTCTGGTCCCCCTAAAGGAAGGTTGAGGAGAACAACAGAGGCTCGCGAAGATCGCTGACGGGACTGATGGCGGCAAGTCGGGCCTAGAGCAACCGCAATCCCTACGAATGACTGAGAGTACCATCGAACGATGACGGGGCAGTCGTAGCGAGATGCTACGCTTGCCCCATGCTCTTTGTCAGGTTCGATCACCCACTCATCAGGTTAGCATCCGTCGGAGTCCGCGAGTTGGCAGCCGGCGCGCGGGGGGAAGCTTAGGGATCCAGCTAATGGGGAATCCGTGGTGAGGCCCATCTTCTTCGCGACCCTGCCTCTTTTCGTGATAGCGTCGGACGCAATGGCTCAGCCCCGGTGCACAAAGGGCATCCCGTGCGGCAACAGCTGCATTGCCGCCAACAAGGTGTGCCGAACCGGGCCGGGGAGCGCGACTCGGGGGGGGCGAGCCGACGACGGCGCCTAACGTTGAGGCGGTGGCTGCCGGTGCGCTGGGGCTCGGCAACTTTTCGGCTCTTGCCGATCGAAGTAATCCTCGGCTCCCGTGGGTTGTGAGCCGCGCCGGCGGCACGTACTACAGAAACGGGTGTGGCGGTGGCGCGCGGATCCCGCCGAAAGAGCGCCTGTATTTCCGTACGGAGGGCGAGGTACAGCGGATCGGCTTCGCTCGAGCGACCGACAGTCAGGATGCGTGTGACGCGAAGGCACTCGCATGGCACCGCGCGTTGATTGACTCGGCGGCGTCGCCGGTCGCGACAAGCGTCGAGCGCGTCGAATCGGCAGCGGACTCAAGCTGGGTCGCCTCTGTCGCTGACGGGGTCTATTTCAGGCGGGGTTGCAGTGCCTCGCAAGACCTCGCGCCCGCAAACCGAAAGTATTTCCGCACCGAAGCGGCCGCCATCGCCGAGGGATATCGCCGGTCCCGAACGTTGGGCTGCTGAACAACCTGGGTACACCACCACAACGACGCCCGGTCCCTGACGTACGGGGCCGCGCCGTGTCCGACACTACGGCGACTAGACCCACCGCTGATCCTGCGCGCGTGCGGCGCGCGACTAGGAGCTATGTTAGGTGGCGCCAGCTGAAACACGCGCGGTGAGATTGGGGGCGTTCTCACACCCTACGGCCACGCCTGACGCGCGAGCACACGCGCCGCCGGATGATGGCGTGCTTCAGGGGCTCGAGTTCCCGCTCGTCGAAGCGACGAGCGCGTGACGCTGAGAACCGTTAGGTGCGGGCCGCTACTAGGCGGTTCACCAACCCGGCCGGCGCGCCTCCGCGACCCAGTGCTCGCCCTGAGAACGCCCCGAGGCAACCAGCTCCGAAGGGAAGCTGGACGTTGACGACCGGGGTGCGTGCCGGCAGGTTCTAGCTCCCATCTTCGACGGAGCATGGCAATGCGAACGGCACGGGTTTTCGCTCTGGCCTTCCCGCTCGTCGCTTGCGCGCCCAGTCCGTCCGACAGCGCGCCTGATACTATCGCACCGAGCTCAGTGGATGTCGCCGCCGAGGAACGGGCGATCCGCGACGCGACGCAGCGGTGGTCGTCGGTGGCCCGGCGAGGGGACACGACGGGGATGTACGCGATATACGCCGACGACGGCGTATGGCTGCGGCCAGGATCGATTCCGATGCTGAATCGCGACTCACTGCGCGCCCACCTCGCCGGCAGTGTTGAGCCCCCACCTAGCGACTCGCTCGTCCAGCCCCAGGAGACGATGCGCGTGGTCGTCGCCAAATCGGGCGATCTCGCCTACGAGCTCGGCCGGTTCACCAACCCGGCCGGCGCGCCGGTCGCCGGCGGCTTTTATATCCGGGTGTGGCGGAAGGACGGTGGTCAATGGAAACTGCTCGCGACGGCGCCGCGAGCCTACGCGCCCGACAAGGGTCGGCTCATTGCTCGTTAGGTGCGAGCCGGCAAGCGCCTCGAGCGCGCGGACCATTGAGCCAGCACTCGACCACCGCGGCGGGTGCCGGTGACTTGTGCGCGGAACGATGATGGGCAGTCGTAGCGAGATGCTACGCTGCCCCATGCTCTTTCTCTGGTTCGATCATCCGCTGATCGAGGCGTGGCTCGAGCGCGAAGCGCGCCGGCTACGGCCACGCCTGACGCGCGAGGATGCGGCGCCGCCGGATGATGGCGTGCTTGAGGGATTGCAGCGCCAGATATCGCGGGTGAACCCGTCGAGCGTCGCCCGGTCCATTTCGTCGATCAGGCCACACCACACGTCGACGCCGATCCGTGGTGCCGGTGACTTAGGTGCGTTAGGCAACGGGTGGAGCGGCAGCGGCGGTGAGTCGAAGGGGACGCGGCGGTGCACACGCATGCGGCAGAACTCACCTTCGCCCGCCGCTAGCTCCTCCACCACGCCGGCCGGGTTACCCGTGGACTAGGGCGAGTCCACCGCGCTGATGGCAAGTTGTGGCGGAGGGAGCATTGCTAAACGTCCATCTTGAACGTCCCGGTCGACACGGATACAGCGCCACCGCTCGCGGTGAAGTAGAACGTAAGGCGAAGTGTATAGCAGCCCATCGGGGTGATGCCCGCGGCGGGGTAGAAGTTATCGGACCAGAAGCGTAACTCGGTTCGCCCACTTGCCGTGAAGCGGAGCCGCCTATCAACACGCACGACCCTCCGCCCCGGCAGATGCGCGAGCTCGATATCGTACCAGGACTCCCGGTCGAAGAAGCCGCCGCCGCTGTACTCCTCGAATGCCACGGTTGTGGAGATGCCTGGTCCGAATGCGCTTCCCCTTTGTCCGCCGCGATGGAGTCGAGGACGTACTCGGTGCCTGACCGCCCCGTGAAGTCGAAGTAAAGTACGGGTGCAAGGCGACGAAGAGTGCCGAGGAACTGTGGATCGTTCACCGCCAGCCACCTGCTATAGCTCTCCCGTGTCAGGAGTACGCGTTCGCGCTCTCACTCGCCGATTGCGGCGCGGTCTACGACGGAACCTTACGGCGATGGACGGACTACGCACCGACAACCGCGACTGCATTCTGCGAATGCAGACGCCCCCCACTCGATTCCAGCGCCGTGCCCCTATTGCACAGGGGCGCGGTGCTGCTCGAACCAGCCGGCCAGCGTCGTGAGCTTCGACGCCGCGTGGCTCGGGCGACGACGAATGCCATGCGGTTCCTCTGGCACACGCACGAGGACCGACTCGACACCGCGCATCTTGAGCGCCTTGTAGTACTGCTCCGACTCCGACATCGGCGTGCGGAAGTCTTCCTCCCCCGTCATGATCAGCGTGGGCGTCTTCACGTTCTTCACGACCGACAGGAGTGAGCGCTTCGCATAGTTCTCCGGATGATCCCACGGGAATCCCGGAAACCAGTTGTTCACGGAGGACGGCGCCATGTCGGCGGTGAGCGAAAAGCTTTCCCAGTTGATGACGGGATAGAAGGCGAGGGCGGCGCGGAAGCGGTCGGTGTGGCCGATCATCCAGGCGGTGAGGACCCCGCCGCCGGAGCCGCCGGTGACGAAGAGGTTCTTGTCGTCGACGTAGCCCTTGGCGATGACGGCGTCGACGCCCGCGTTGAGGTCGTAGAAGTCGTCGCCGGGATAGGCGTGGTGGATTAGGTTGCCGAAGGCTTCGCCGTAGCTCGTCGAGCCGCGCGGGTTGATGTAGAGGACGACGAAGCCGTTGGCGGCCATCATCTGCTTCTCCTCGTCGAAGCGGTCGCCGTAGTTGGCGAAGGGGCCGCCGTGGATCTCGAGGATGAGCGGGTACTTCTTGGCGGGGTCGAAGCCCGGGGGCTTGATGATCCAGCCCTGGATGGGGCGCTGGTCCTTGCTCGACGGCCACCAGAGACCCTCGACCGCCCCCAGGGTCCGCGACGCCAGCAGGTCGGCGTTCAGTGCGGTGAGCACGCGCGGGGGCGCGCTAGGCGATGCGGCGGAGTAGCCGACGTTTGAAGGGATCGACGGTGTGCTCAAGGAATACGCGACGCTGCCGTCGCGTGCGACCGAATAGCTCCCGCCGCTATAAGCCGACGAGCCGCTTCCGAGGTTCGACGCAACGACCTTGAGGGTTCCGTCGGGGGCGATGAG
>Ga0207712_10001355_pt1 | contig 16783 bp, 8 predicted proteins | sample KBSS44metaG_FD_184402 | JGI IMG/M metagenome (GOLD analysis project Ga0207712, IMG submission 184402) | Switchgrass rhizosphere microbial communities from Kellogg Biological Station, Michigan, USA - KBS S4-4 metaG (SPAdes) (version 2) | ecosystem: Host-associated > Plants > Roots > Rhizosphere >... | reverse complement strand
TGGGGGGTGGAAGCGTTATTTGGTTTATCGCCAAAAAACACTTACTACCATATTTTATAAACGCGCAAAGCGATTTACCTTCCAAAATCGGAGACATGCACGGCTTACCTGGAGGCAGCCTGTTTTCCTTTATATGTAATAGATTGCAGCCCTTCCGAAGGAACAACTTGGGGGCTGTTCAAAGATTACCACTCGGAATCCGAGTTTCAAAGTCCAGAGAAATATCCATTATCACGGAGTTACAACCGAACTAAACGAACCGGCCAGTTCGCGAAATAGAAGATCCTACTGTGATGAAAGAAACCACGCCCGTTATGGAGTTTATCGAGTACGTGGCCGAAAAAGGAGGAATGGAAGGTAAAGGAACTAAGTAATTACTTTTGGAGGCGGGCGACGGTTACTGCTGATCTCCCGTTTTTTCCATTCAACCTGACGCTATTGAATCAACCGGATCTCAACGCAATGCTTCAAAAGGCTTGATACAACGATCCGATCTCATCGCCCATTTTGTAAGAACGGCAGGAGGGAGACTGCCGATCCACGCTTTCCTGCCCGCAACCCGTGTGCCGTTCGACCTCCTTATCAGGCCAATGCTGTAACCGTTACCCACAAATGATTTATCAAGTCGATCTTATATTTCTCCCGACGGATGCGTCCCTGATCGTCCGGGTATAATTGCCCCGCTTAGGAAAAATGCCCCGCGCGGGCATGAACCGATTTTCGTGAAAGTCGAGCTTGAACGAGATCTGCGATAATCATTCGCGCGTGGTCGGATCAAGCGGACATTTGATGAATTACCCATCGTTTCATACCAAGAAAGAAAAAAAGCTTGACAAGATATTTATTTCGGTATAAATTTGCCGGACCTTATAAAGCATTGTAGCTAAACGTAGTTAAACACTCCCAGTGTGCGCAGGCGCTCTGTGAAAATAGCTGTGGTTTTTGTGTTTTCGATATTTGAAAATCTGCTTTCCAACTTCTCCTACATGTGAGAATGCGGTAAAGAGATTGGATGCCCCACACCCCCTTCTATTAACTCCATTCTTCAGTAAGACCAGGGAATGATGTCTGGATCTGAATTCGAAAGTTTCGATTGGATCGAATTTTCAGATACAGGTCGATCTCGCCGTTTTATGAACGAGACCGAACGTTTTTTGTATACCCAAGTAAGAAGCTTTTAGTCTCCCGTAGTTTTTACCAGGTATCGACCTTCGAACGGCGATTTCTACTTCTCAGATTGTTTACCGGCGATGCGGTTTCGTATTCGCTAATTCACCCGGCGGCTCCGGGAATATAGGAGAACTCTTTATGAAATGTAAAGTTTCAAGAAACAATATTTGGGGATTTGTAATTGCGTTGATCCTCACAATTGGAAGCGTAACTATGCTCGCCGGAAATCAAACAACGGCCGGCCAGCATTCGAGTTTATTACAAAATAGCGATTCTACCTTTGCGAGGTTTCTAAAGCCGCGCCCGCTTCCTTTCTTCCTTAACACATTCGACACGAAAGGTACCTTTACGGTCCTGACCGATGAAGCGACGGTAAGAACAAACAAGTCTCACTATAATCCGGGCGAAACGGCCAAGATCACGGGCGAAAATTTCGGACCAAATGAGATGGTGACCTTGCAGGTTACCCATACCGATGGTACGCCCCCCGGCGGCAACGGCCATGATTCATGGACAGTTACAGCCGACGCTAGCGGCTTCTTCATCACCACTTGGTACGTTAATCCCGACGATTCCTCTGGTAGTGCTTTTTCGTTGACCGCAGTTAGCTCCACGGCATCGGCGTCGACTACCTTTTCCGACCCGGGACCGTCGGCTGACCTGGATCAATGCCGAAACGGCACTTCGGCCAGTCCAAACGATTGTACAGGCGACGGAAGCGGTGGTTCCGGCTGGGCGAATGGAAATGTCGGAGCCCAGCAGGGGCACTACATCGAAGGCTATTCGATTCCCTACCGCATGAGACTCGCTGGTATGACGGCTGGAGACTGGACCCTCGACATGGGTTATGACACGGTCCACAGCAGTGCGCATGCGATCGATTTCCTAACGCACTATGACCTGATCGGGGGTGCGAACGTTACTCCTACGGTTCCGTCTCACAATCTGGTATTTGGTCACACTGCCGAGTGTATTGACCCCAGTGACTCCTGGATCAGTATCCTGACGAATTCTGACAACTGCGCCGGCGTAGCATCCACGGACACGCATGTGATCCCGAAGCCGATCATTCCAGTCAGCGTTGCCGGGAATCCCCCGGGTACGTTCCCGTGCACCGCGCCATATCCGGGGTCGGATGTTCTTGCGGGAGCCGTCACTTGCCCCGGAACAACATTTGATGCTATCAGCGGTGCTGGCCAGGCATACATGACAATGTGGAATGGCACCATCACCGACATTCAGTATGTCTCCGGGCAGCAGAATGTGGTGAGCGGCCAGGGCCAGCAACATACGATGATCCGTATTTACTTTCACGTAACGGCAGGTCAGGCGGCTGCCGACGGCGGTAACGTGGACCTCGGTTGGGGCGGACATATTGGTCGCTCCACCGACTGGGGCACCGGAAATTCCGCGGGAGGCATCAGCGGATCTCCATACCACATGAACTTGCACGGTTTGTGCGCGGGATCGACCCCGAATAACGGCACACTTTGTACGGATGGCGGTTCGCAGGATAGGTCACTCTCGGCAGCGGCCGTTTTCGCGACGGGTAACGTTATAATTAACAAGGTAATGCAGACCGGGAGCCGGGATGGAACCTTTAACTACACAGGGACGGGCACCGGGATCGATTCCAATTTCAGTATCACTACGGTTTCCGGAAGCGGGCAGAAAATCTATAATGGCGTGCCTGCAGGTACCAAGACGGTAACAGAATCCGGCCCATCGAACCCCTTCTTGTTCGTCAGTCTCGTTTGCACCGACCCCGATAACGGGACAACCGTCAACGGAAAGATTGCAACCATAGATGTTGACGCGAATGAGACGGTAACCTGTACGTACACTAACAGGGAGGACTTTAACCAAACACGAGGACGGATCATTGTCGTTAAAGACACAATTCCCAATGATACGACCGACTTTACGTTTACTACGACGGGTTACACATCTGCCGAAGAGGGAAATCCCTTCACGCTCAAGGACACGGAGTCGAACGATAGTTGCGGAGTTGGAAATGACAACTGTCTCGTCCAGGGTATTTACTCAGTTGCCGAAACAGCGAATGCCGCTTACTCAACGACCTCGTCCTGCGACGATGGAAGTCCCGTAACGGCGATTGATGTTGCGGAAGGCGAAACTGTTACTTGTACATTCGTCAACCGTAAGCCGGACGCTCAGATCGATCTGAGCCCGTTGACTGCCACGAACGCGGTCAATTCGCCACACACGATCACCGCGACCGTGCAGCAGGATGATACTTTTGCTGCGGGTGCTCCAGGTGATGGGGCGACCGGTTTCGGCCCTGCTCCAAACGGAACTCTGGTCACGTTCAGCCTTTTGAACAATACGGCCGGTGCGGCGTTTGTGGGCGGCGTTAACACTTGTACAACTACTGGTGGTACGGGCCAGTGCTCGGTCCAGATCAATACGAGTACGGCTGGTGGCGTGGATATTCATGCCACTACCACGTTCAATGTGCTTTCCGTCAGTTTAACCCGTGCAACGGGGACAGGCGGCCTAAATAGTGCTGATGCTCACAAGACGTACGTTGACGCTCAGATCGACGTCAGCCCGCTGACTGCGACGAACGCGGTCAATTCTCCACATACGATCACAGCGACCGTTCAGCAGGATGACGGCATACCTGCCGCAGGCGGCGGTGACGGTGTGACCGGATTTGCTCCGGCTCCGAATGGGACTCTTGTCACGTTCAGCCTTCTGAACAATACGGCCGGTGCTGCATTTGTCGGCGGAGTTAACACTTGTACTACTACAGGCGGTACATGCTCCGTGCAAATCAACACCAGCACTGCCGGCGGTGTGGATATCCACGCCACGACTACATTCTCGGTAGGCGGTGTAAGCCTGACCCGTGCAACCGGAACAGGCGGACTTAATAGTGCTGACGCCCACAAGACTTATGTGGACGCTCAGATCGACTTGAGCCCGTTGACTGCGACCAACATAGTCAATCAGGCACACACGATCACGGCGACCGTACAGCAGGATGACGGCATACCTGCTGCTGGCGGCGGTGACGGTGTGACCGGATTTGCTCCGGCTCCTAACGGGACTCTTGTTACATTCAGCCTTCTGAACAACACCGCCGGTGCCGCATTTGTCGGCGGAGTTAACACCTGTACGACCTCTGGTGGTACAGGTACCTGTACGGTGCAGATCAACACCAGCACGCCGGGCGGTGTGGATATCCACGCCACTACTACGTTCTCGGTAGGCGGTGTAAGCCTAACGCGTGCAACCGGAACAGGCGGACTTAATAGTGCTGATGCTCACAAGACCTACGTGAACGCTCAGATCGATTTGAGCCCGCTGACTGCAACGAATGCGGTCAACTCCCCACACACGATCACGGCGACCGTACAGCAGGATGACGGCATACCTGCCGCCGGCGGAGGTGACGGTGTGACCGGATTTGGTCCGGCACCGAATGGCACGCTGGTCACATTCAGTCTTCTGAACAATACGGCCGGTGCGACCTTTGTCGGAGCTGTTAGCACCTGTACCACTACAGGCGGAACATGCTCCGTGCAGATCAACACCAGCACGGCGGGTGGCGTGGACATTCACGCGACCACAACGTTCAGTGTTGGCGGCCAAAGCATCACCGTTTCAACCGGAACCGGCGGACTCAACAGCGCTGACGCTCACAAGACTTATGTGGACGCTCAGATCGATGTTAGCCCGCTTAATGCTACTAACCCGGTCGGTTCGCCTCATACTATTACGGCAACCGTTCAACAGGATGACGGCATACCTGCTGCGGGCGGCGGTGACGGTGTAACAGGCTTTGGTCCGGCTCCGAATGGAACGCTGGTTACGTTCAGTCTTTTGAACAACACGGCCAATGCGACGTTTGTCGGCGGAGTAAGTACCTGTACAACCACAGCCGGGACATGTTCAGTACAGATCAATACGAACACACCCGGAGCGGTGGACATCCATGCAACCACGACCTTCAGTGTTGGCGGTGTAAGTCTGACTCGATCGACCGGATCGGGTGGTTTAAACAGCGCGGACGCCCATAAGGTCTATGAGGCCGGCTCAATAACCATCGTTAAGGATGCCGTTCCCAATGCTGCGTTGGATTTCAACTTCACTTCTACAAGTGATCAGTTGACCACGATCGGCAATTTCAGCCTCGACGACGATGCTGACGGTACGCTGCCGAACTCACGGACGTTCAGCAACCTCGCACCGGGCAACTACACGGTGACGGAAGCTGGCCTCCCAATATCAGGTTGGGATTTGACGAACCTGGTCTGCGTTGGCGGCGGTGCTAATACGTCAAGCAACACGGCAACCGGTGTTTCGACCATCGGACTCGATGCGGGTGAGAGTGTGACATGTTCGTACACGAACACGAAGCAGACGAAGCTTAAACTCGTTAAGACTGTTACTAATAATAACGGTGGAAGCGCGGTTCCGAATGACTGGGATCTGACGGCGACCGGCAGCGGTGGCTTCACCGAATTAACGCCGGATGGGGCGAATGCCACATTCCGCATAGTAACGCCTAATGTGACCTATGCCTTGGGTGAAACCGGACCGTCAGGTTACGCGGCTGGAAGCTTTAGCTGCAACGGCGGAACTCAGGTCGGGGACAGCATTCAGCTTTCGGTCGGCCAGGTAGTAACGTGTACGATCAACAACGACGACATACCTCCGCAGCTACATCTGCGAAAGATCGTCGTCAATAACAACGGTGGAACGGCGACGGTTGCCGACTTCCCGCTGACGGCCAACGGTACCGGCGCGAACGACCTGACAGGAACATCGCCTGTCGATTCGGGTGCGGGCCTGCAGGCCGACACATGGGCACTTTCGGAGACCAGTCCAGGTGGTTATTCATCTGGCGGCGGTTATGTGTGCGTAGGTGGTACACAGGTCGGGCAGTCGATCACGGTCGGGATTGGCGGTAGTGCAACCTGTACGATCACCAATGACGATATACCGGGAACGATCATTATCCAGAAGATAACAAAGCCGGTTAATGATCCGACCAGTTTCAACTTCGATTCCACGGGTACCGATTACGTGGACTTCTCATTGACCGGCCAGGCCGGATCAAATACTAATTCGCAGACGCTGAATGCTGGCAACTACTCAGTCCAGGAAATAACCATTCCTGATGGCTGGACGTTGACCGGAATAGGCGATCCCGCGAACGGGAACAATTGTGTGCTGACCGTCACTGGCTCGGGCACGAGCACGGGTACCGGCGATCTAAGCACGCAAACGGCGACCATTCATCTCGGGATCGGAGACACCATCCGGTGTACGTTCGAGAATACCGGTTCGCTCGTTACTCGTACCCAGGGCTTCTGGGCGACCCACACCTTGCTTGCGGAAGCAGCTTGGTTTGGTGGCGAGGCAGGCGGCCATAAATTCTCAGGCGTTGCGTCCGTTGCTGGTATAGGCGACACATCGCTTTGCGGTCGGGAAATCGATTCGCTCGCGAAGTTGATGGGTGGCTTCTGGGCGGATATACCGAAGAAGTGCGGAGGTGGTAAGCGGACACAGCTTGACCAGGCCCGTATGAGATTGCTGCAGCAATTGCTGGCGGCGGAGTTGAACGCAGCGGCGTTCGGCAGTGTTCCGAGCGGCGGCATTGGCAAGTTCGCTCAATGGGAGGATGCGTTCTGTAATGGCAATATCGGGCAGGTCAACAATGCCCAAAGCCAGGCGGCCGCGTTCAACACTGCGGGTGACAGCGGCGTATTTACACCTGGAACATCAGCTGACGCCAAAAATGCCAGGACGATCGCTGATACCTGTTTCTGGGACTCGCCAGCCGGGGCTTTGATCCTGAATGGCCGTTCTGGACTCAAGAACGTCCTCGAAGCCGATCAGTAACCGAAGCTGTTATCGCCCCGGACTTGACCCGGCAAATTTCTTATTGCCGAGTCAAGACCGGGCATCGAAAACAAAAAAGGCTCCGACGCTTGCCGGGGCCTTTTTTCATTATGATTGCCTCCGCGGTTTGCGTAACCGCCTTTGCCGGCGGCATGGAGGAAGCCGGTCGATGCCGGCTGTAGGCTGTCAAAAAATGTCGTTGCGGTGTAAATAGGTCAAAAGAAATGGTTTGTGGGAAATTAACGCCGTCAAAGCCCCGCCAAAACTGTAAGTAAATTCATTTTTTTAAATTTTTTTTTCTGCATTTCTTAATCTTTTCGTCTCTCTTTTTAATCTTTTCGTCACGTTTTTTAATCTTTTTGCGACAAACCTTATAGTTTCCGTCTCATTTCTTAATCTTTCGGTCCCTTCTTTTAGTCTTTTCGCCCCACTTTTTAATCTTTGCGGATCGTTTTTTAATCTTTCCGTCGCACTTTTTAGTGTTTTTGCAGTCTCTTTGAAGGTTTGATCAGAGACAACAAAAGAAAATGTCTGAAAAGAAGTTGAGGTATTCAGCGACCTCTCAACTTTTCAGACATCCTTACCGATGGAACCTTTTAATCGCCGCAGAGATCCTTCTCGTCAAATACAAGCGGGGCGGGCGCGTCTTCAAGGCGAATCCTTCTCAGAGCTCGACCGTCTCTCCGTAATTGGGAACTTCTACGGTCCATCCGAATCTGTCGCGTATATGCTGTGCCATCGCTTCGGCAGCATCAGGCTCACCGTGAGTTGTAAAGACTTTTTGTGGGGTTGTATGCAGTCCCTCAAGCCATCGGATCACTCCCTGCCAGTCGGCATGCGCCGAAAAACCTTCGACTGTTTCGACATGACATTTCACAGGTATCCAGTTTTTCATTATCCGCACTTCACGTTCGCCATCCTGCACACGCCGCCCTGTTGTCCCAGCCGCCTGATAACCGACAAAGACGACGGTGGCATTTTCATTCGGCAGCACCCGAAGTGCATGGTGCAGAACGCGGCCGCCTGTAAGCATTCCTGACGCGGATATTATTATTCGCGGCCCTTTCAGTTCGTTGAGCCTTTTTGATTCATCGCGGGATGTTGCCGTCTGCATCGAAGCAGTTCGCAACGGGTGACGCTTGTGCGCCAGCAGCGATGCGTATTCTTCGTCATGCTCCTCATGCCAGCGATTGTAGACCTGCGTTGCCTGTGCCCCCATCGGCGAATCAACGATCACCGGCAAAATGGGAATACGTTTCTGCTCTTCGAGTTCGCGGATCATATACAGGACTTCCTGAGTTCGCCCAACAGCAAATGCCGGTATCAGGATCGGGCCGCCGCGCTTCACCGCATCGTGGATGATGCCCGCCATCTGATCTTCTGATGACACCTCACCATGAAGCCGGTTGCCATATGTTGATTCGACCATCAGATAATCACAGTCAGGCGGCGGAGCCGGATCCTTAACTATCGGCTGATCGTAATGTCCCAGGTCGCCCGAGAATAAGAATCTCAAGGTCTCGCCATTCGTTTTCGCACCGTCGATCTCTACAAGCACAAGACTCGCACCCATGATGTGGCCCGCTACAAGAAAGCTCGCTCGGATTCCTCCGGCGATCTCAACTGCATTACCGTCATTGTGAACAGGCCGAATAAGTTGTATCGCGGCCTTAGCGTCGTCTTCATCGTAAAGCGGAAGCGCTGGTGCATGTACGGTCAAATTATGTCGATTCCGATAGTCAGCTTCTTCTTCCTGCAGCCTCGCCGAATCGGGCAATAATATTTTTATCAGATCCGCACTCGCCGCTGATGTAAAAACCGGACCCTTATAACCGCACTTCACCAACCGCGGTAGATATCCGGTGTGATCAATGTGCGCATGGGTTATTATCACCGCGTCGAGAGTTGCCGGATCAAATGGCGGGTCTGCCCAGTTGAGGTCCCGATTCTCTTTCAATCCCTGAAACAAACCACAGTCGACGAGGATCCGCCTTTCGCCATGCTCGAGCAAATACTTGGAACCGGTGACAGTCCCCACTCCGCCGTAAAAAGTTATTGACGCCATAATTCCCCGAATCTAACACATTCCAAAGGCGTTTACGAGATTGTCAGACGACCGCGATATCGAGGTCGATACAAAAAATTGAACAATAATACACAGATTCTCGCGAAATCGTCGGATTTCGTCAAAAAAAGCAAGAAATCTTCAAAAAAACGATTTATTTGACGTTTACTCGGTTGACTAACCGCACGGACATATTTATATTGTGCAATGTTCCAAAAATAAAGGCTTGGGACAATACTGCCTAAAAAGCAGTTCCCGGTAAAATAAACTAAGTTAATCTTTGAAGAAGACAGGAGAAACACTTTCAATATGAAAAAAGTTATTGCACTTTCATCACTTTTGGCTTTGAGTGCTTTAGGAATGGCTTGCGGCGGCGAAGTTGCGAACAATACTGCGGCTAACAAGCCGGCGAATACCACCGCCAATGCTATGGCTAACACCGCCAACACAATGGCCAACACGGCTAACGCGATGGCCAACACGGCTAACGCGATGGCCAACGAAGCCAACAAGATGGCTACGAACGCTGCCAAGCCGGGCAACTCGACCACTACAACCACGACCACAACCACGAACACGACAAAAACCAACACCAACAAATAGTTTGGTTTAGTTATCTATTTTGGTAACAAAAAGCACGGTGTCCTCGGACAACGTGCTTTTTTCTTTTTGTGTTGATAGCCGCGCGACCTATTTGCGCCTACTGAAGTTCCTTTCTCAATTCTTCAACGGTCGTTACCGGCATCTGACACGTGAAATTCTCGCAGACATAAGCGGTCGCCTTTCCGTCGATCATTTTTCTCTCAGCAAGTAGCGGGATCAGCCCCGCATTTTCACCCGAAGGACCCGACGATACCACGACCTTGGCCGGAAGGTAATCGCTCCATACTTGTCTCGCAAACTCTCCGTCGTCGTCACCGATCAAGACGATCTCTTTCGACTTGCTAAGATAAAACTCGATCGTAGAAAGCACACGCCCAAATCCCTGCGGATGCCTCCGGAGTTGCGCGGCGGCGAGTCTCAAAACCGTTAACCCAAATCTCTCATACTTCTCTTCGCCCGTCAGTTTCGCCAGCCGCAGCAGAACATCTGCTGCAACTGAATTGCCCGATGGCGTCGCATTGTCGTAAAAATCCTTGTTGCGAACGATCAGCTTTTCATGATCATTTGCGGTAAAGAAAAACCCGCCGTTCTCTTCATCCCAAAATTCAGTGATCATTTCGTCGGCCAGGCGCTTTGCCTCTGAAAGGTACCGCACTTCTCCCGAAACCTGGAATAGTTCGATCAATCCATCGGCGAGGTTCGCATAGTCTTCGATATACGCGTTGAGCTTTGCTTCGCCATTCTTCCAAGTCCGCAAAAGCCGCACTTGGGGCGTGCTGCTTTCGCCACCGCCATCCACCAAATTCTGCAGAATAAATTCCGCATTCGCCTTCGCGATCTCAAGGTATTCAACGCTATCGAGAACGGCCGCCGCCTCGGAAAAAGCCGCCAGCATCAATCCATTCCAGGCAGTCAAGATCTTTTCATCGCGAAATGGCTTGATCCGTTTTTCGCGCACCGCGAACAATTTCTTTTTCGCTTCAGAACCGGGAGCGGAGGCTGCCGGATTCTTAACATTCAGAATATTTTTCTCCTCAAAATTCCCCGCTTCCGAAACGTCGTAATAGGAATTAAAAACTCGAGCTTCGTCCGCACCGAGAATCTCCGCGATCTCTTCAGGCGTCCAGACAAAAAACTTTCCTTCAACCCCCTCGCTGTCCGCATCCTGCGTGGAATAAAATCCGCCGCTCGCGTCGAGCATCTCCCGCCGAACATATTCCAGCGTCTCAACCGCAACCCGCTTGAAAAACTCTTCTTTTGTGATTTGAAACAAATGGAGATAGATCCTTATCAACTGCGCATTGTCGTAAAGCATCTTCTCGAAATGCGGAACCAACCAAACGGCGTCAACCGAATAGCGATGAAAACCTCCGCCCAGCTGATCGTAAATCCCGCCGTTCGCCATTTTCTCGGCAGTTTTCTTTACGATGTCCAACGCCCGTTCGCTGCCGGTTCGTTTCCAATACCGCAATAAAAATTCAAGCGACATTGCTGCCGGAAATTTCGGAGCTCCCCCAAAACCGCCGTTCGTACCGTCGAACGATCTATCAAAACTCGCGAAAGCCTCATCGCACAATTCTGTCGACAAAATCGCCGGCGAGAATTCCGACGATCCTACCCGGCGCATTTCCACCACAATGTCATTCGCCGAGTTCAGTAGTTCATCGCGCTTTTCGCGATAGGCGTCCGCCACGCTGGTCAATACTGTTTGAAAGCTCGGCATGTTGTATCTCGAAACCGGCGGGAAGTATGTGCCGCCGAAGAAGGGCAATTTGTCCGGCGTCAGAAAAACATTCATCGGCCATCCGCCGCGTCCCGTCGTCAACTGAACAAAAGTCATATAGATCTGATCCACATCGGGCCTCTCTTCCATATCGACCTTGATGCTGACGAAATGCTCGTTCATCACAGCAGCAGTGGCTTCGTCTTCGAACGATTCATGCTCCATCACATGACACCAGTGACACGCCGAATAGCCGATGCTCACGAGCACCGGCTTGTCTTCTGCTTTGGCTTTTTCGAAAGCTTCGTCACCCCACGGATACCAATCTACGGGGTTGTGAGCATGCTGAAGTAGATAAGGGCTCGTTTCTTTGATGAGCCGGTTGGTGTGCTTTTTCGGACTCTGCATTAGAATATTCTTTCACGCCCGTCTGCACGACGCAAAATTGGCTTCGGCTCGCCGCGAGATTCTACGATCCCAGCCGCGAATTTATTCGCTGTTACTCGCCTAAACCTTTACCCTCGTCCTCCTCGAAAGGCCTAGAAGCTGCGTCGACAAACACCGAGTAGCAAGGCATAGCACTTGCGCGCTGCAAGAGTACGACAAGGGATACTCGGGCGCTTGTTTTGAGGGGGGAATTACGCCTCCGTTCTCATTGTGCGCCGGCATGTAAGGAGTTGATAAGAATATGAAATTCATGACAAAAACATTGGTCGGTTTAACAGCGGCCGGCGCGGCTTACGCCTTGTACAAGGGTGGGAAGAATGCAAAGGCGGAGGATGCCTTGAAGAATACTGAAATTCAAGGTTTTGTTAGCCCTGGCTATGAGTCGGTGCGGGACGCTTTCGCTGAGAACTTCTCGCGGCGACATGAGTTGGGCGCGGCCTGCTGCATATTTCACAAGGGCGAAAAGGTTGTAGATCTGTGGGGTGGCATTCGGAACAAGGCGACGGGCGAGCCATGGGAAGAGGACACGATGGTTGTTGTTTACTCGACAACCAAGGGCCTGGCTGCCATGACCATGGCGGTCGCCAATTCTCGCGGCTGGCTCGATTACGAAGAACGGGTTTCCACGTACTGGCCTGAGTTTGCACAACAGGGCAAAGAAGATGTGACGGTCCGCCAGCTTTTGGCTCATCAGGCCGGGCTGTTTGCCTTCGATGAACCGGTCGATCGGAATACGGTCGCCGATCTCGATCGATTGGCGATCATCCTCGCTCGCCAAAAACCGGCATGGGAGCCTGGAACCCGACAGGGCTATCACGCCATCAGTCTTGGATTCTATGAGAACGAACTGCTGCGCCGGGTGGATCCGCAGCATCGCAGCCTTGGGCAATTCTTTCAGGATGAGATCGCTCCGCTACTCGGGCTGGAATTCTATATACGGCTTCCGGAGTCGATGCCGAATTCTCGCCTCGCGGTAGTCGAGAGTCCTAGCTTTCTAAAGTTGCTGATCGGGTTCCCGTTCTTGTTGACGATCGACTCACTGAATCCGCGATCGAACATCTACCGGGCTCTAATCGCAAATCCCGGATCTCAGATAGTTCATGATGAACAACACATCTACGCTCGCAACCTCGAAGTCCCCTCTGGCGGCGGAGTTGGCACAGCGCGGGCGATCGCAAAGGCCTACAGTATTTTTGCCACTGGCGGTGAGGAACTAGGGCTGGGTCGCGCAACGCTCGAGGGGTTGAAGGCACCTGCGGTTCCCTCTCAACACGGTTTCTACGACGAGTGCATGAGAGGCGAGGCTAGATTTTCGCTTGGCTTCATGAAACCTAGCCAGTCTTGGCCGTTCCCGGATCCAAGTGCGTATGGACATCCGGGAGCGGGCGGTTCCCTTGGCTACGCGGACCCGCAACGCAGAATTGGATATGCATATGTCACTAACAGAATGGGTGTGAAGCTGGACGGCGATCCGCGAGACCTTGCATTAAGAGACGCCTTGTATTCGGCCACTCCGGCGGCACAATAGGCTGCCGCATAGGGCGTCATAGCTCGGTAAAGGAGTCAACGGTAAGTTTTTTCGGGCACTGCATAAAGCCGATCGAGCTTATCGGCAGACGCTCTGTGACTCGATGAAATATCGGTTTCCGTTGAGTCCGACTTCATTGCTCGCCTGGCGGCGCGTTATTGCGTATTGGCCGACCGACCCGTCTTGAAAACGAAGCACAAGGCTCGAACCGTTGAGCTGCCAACTCCCTCGCCTTCCGCCGCGGCCCGCGAAACTGCCGCCGTCGCTGTTGCCGGGCGTAAATCCGCCTGAACCCGTCGTCTGTATGAAAGAACCGGACGCACACAGATAAATATGCTTTTCTTCGAAATATCCATTGCCGGAATACATATACAGAAGATGCTTTCCGGACAATACAGATTGCCAGGCCGAAGATGTTGCTGCAGGCATCTGGGGTTTTGTAAATTCAATACTTTTAGCTATCGCCGCAGCCGCACTAATTGAATCGCCCGCATTTTTTTGATCCGCCAGGCCGATGATGGTTACGCCGCCGCCATTCGGCGAGAACAGGACAAAGATATCCACGACCGCCACGCCTTCGGACGTCTGTTTTCCAAGACGTACAAACTTCCCCCCATTCTTCAGATCTTGCGGTTCCACGAGGATCTTTGTACCGGCGTCCAGCTTTGTATCCCGCACCGCCGCCTCGAACGTATCGTATCGATGAGGCCTTACAACAAGAAGGATGGTTTTCCCCGCGTTTACATATGAAAACCCGTCATCGCCTCGATTAGCTGTCCAGCCGCTGGGCGGCCCGAAACTGAACCCTGCCGCAGAGTCCGAAACACGCTCCTCACCCCCGCCCTGGGCGAAACACGGCATAAGCAACAAACAACACCAAACAACCAAACCGATACCGCAAGAGATTGTTTTCATTTTATTCCTCCAGAGCTCAGAATCCGCCACAATCGTATCCAACCGTCCCGAGCGGGTTAGGGTCACCGGGTAACCTACGCTCGATGATCGAATCGATCTTTCCATGATGCATGACCCTTGGTACTTTCACGACCAAATGAAGAAACTCATGCAATAAGACTTTTTCCAGAGTGAGTATCGGCTGTGGTTTTGAGAAGAAGTATCCCAGGGTTATTTCTAAGTCCTCTGGCTTAATGGAGATGTTGTGGGACTGAATTTTCCGGGCGCTCGCGCCGTTCGACGCAGAATCGTAACTGATGATCGTATCTTCCCAAAATGATGCGTAATTCGACCTTAGATTGTCGCGGTGTGCGCTCAGTCCCTTCGGAGCTTTCGTATATAAAGGTCCCTCCGAGGTCATACATGGCGGGCCTGAAAGCTTCGTTAGCGCCGCGTTCACATTCTTGAGCAGCGTTTCCAGATCCGCCGCCAGGTTGTATTGAATTTTTGCTACCTCATCGGGCAAGCGAAATGATGCTTCGTACACAAAGGCCATATCGATACCTCTCTTTTTTTGACTTTACTGTTGGCATCTTGGCGTGTTTCTAAGCAAAAAACTTGAGTTTTTTCTGTTTTTTTTCTCATTTCGCATACATTAAGCACTACTTAGCCGCGGAAACAAAGCGATTTGTTTGCCTTATTTCCTCTAACAAGCCACGGGCGCAGTAAGTTGTCGTTGGGGTTGCTTTTTTGGGTGGAGCAGGTACGGCAGCTAGTCTCGCCGATCGACCGGTTGGTGTGTTTTCGGATATTACTTGCTGCGCGAATTGAAAGACAGGCAAAGGCTATCCGCTTCTTACGGCACCGGATAGCTTGGTAGGGCAGCTCTAAAGGACGACCGGCCCAGGATCCTTTGATAGTCGCGCCATATATTGCATTTTGGCTCGGTCCATTTCGCGATCTCCCTCACAAACGGTTCGTGATAAAGGTAATAATTCAGCACCTCCAATGTTTCGCGCGATCTCGCGATATTTGCATAAACCGAATTTACCGTCGATAGAGTCGCAACTGAGTGTGAAAGGTAGAAGCTCGGTGCTCCGATGTAATGGAGATAGACATTCTGTAGATGAATTGCCAGAAACTCCTCGGCAGACTTATATTGTTCGAGTTTACGCCAGTTGGACCCATCTATCCCCTTCCATCCGGACCGGTACGCATGAACCAGTTCGTGAAACAGCACATCACCGGGCGTATATGAAAAACCCGTCTCATTAAACCCAAAAGGATCGAAATGAAGCCTGACTCCTCCTCCTGCTTCGTCCGAAAGAACGCCTGGGGTGGTGCTGGCTGCTCCCGGATCAGAACCGTCGTCAAATACGATCCACACCTTAACAGTCTTTCGCAGGCATCGTATGAGCAGGTTTCCTATCCGTGTAGAAGCGATCGTTGTAAGATGTTTGATCACTTCCCGCTCCCAGTTTCCGTTCGACATTCCGTCCGTTCTGATCTCATCTAGTCGTCGATCGATGTTATCGACCTGGGCCTCAAATTCGAACTGCTTATAATCTACGGCCTGCCCATATTTCCTCCTGGCGTCTTCAAGCTCTTTCATGTAAGCCGCGGCTCCCGCGGACGAATAGAACTTTTTCTTCCGCGCTTGCAGCGCGGCCGCTCGTTCCTCGTCCGAAAAATAGTTCATGTTCACAAATATGGGAAAGTCTTTAAACTGCAGCATTTAATTCTCCAGATCGCATGAAGCGGGCGCACAGATACCTCTACCATAAGCAGAAGGCGAGAAAATATTTCACACCTACCGATGAAAACGCAGCGGTCTGTCGATCCCTGAATTTCTGGAATGCGGAGTGAAAGTCTGATATATTATGTGCGTTATTATGACTTCTCGCTGCATCGCAAAACTCCGTCCTATGAAGCAGCGTGCGAACCTCTTCGCCGGCGACTAAATTTCTCCAGACGCAATTCGTTTAAGCCGGGCGCGCCCGGACTCATATCCATATCGAACGGGCGACCCCCGTTTTTCTAAACATTTCTAGGAGAAATTTATGACACCGACTCAAGAATTTGAACGACCGGTAATAAAAACCGAACTACCCGGTCCCAAGTCCCGTGAGATCATCGAAGCAGATGCTCAATACGTAACGCCAAGCTACCCGCGGCCTGACTATAAGCTCGTTGCTGATCATGCCAGCGGCGTCTGGATCACCGATCCCGACGACAACGTCTTTCTCGATTGCAACGCAGGGGTCGCCGTATGCTCGACCGGCCATTGCCATCCCGAGATCGTCGCTGCGATCACAAAACAGGCCAACGAACTTATCCATCTTTGCGGCACCGATTTCTTTTACCGCCACATGCCGCAGCTTGGCAAAAAGTTGAACGAGATCTGCCCGATCGACGGCCCGACAAAAACGCACTTTGCAAACAGCGGTGCCGAAGCGATCGAGACAGCTCTCAAGCTCGC
>Ga0207712_10001354_pt1 | contig 16786 bp, 19 predicted proteins | sample KBSS44metaG_FD_184402 | JGI IMG/M metagenome (GOLD analysis project Ga0207712, IMG submission 184402) | Switchgrass rhizosphere microbial communities from Kellogg Biological Station, Michigan, USA - KBS S4-4 metaG (SPAdes) (version 2) | ecosystem: Host-associated > Plants > Roots > Rhizosphere... | reverse complement strand
GCCGGTAACGTGCGGCTCGCCGAAACGGGGCATGCGCAGAGCTTGGGCAAAATGCCTTGAAGCGGCCGGGTGACTGCATTGGACCCGACATGGATTTCTCCATTGCCGCCGCCGGAACTGGACCTGTGGTGATCGACAGATCGCCAAAAGCCCTCGGCCCGACGTGTGGGCAAGGTGCAGTGCTTGGGCGATATGCCTTGAAGGAGCCGGGCGACTGCGATGTGGCCCGACATGGATTAGATGATACCAAAGACGACGCAAGTCAAGGTTGGCGTCACGCCATCCAGTTCGGCTTGCGATGGGTGGCAAGCCATGCGGCATGAAATCCAAATGCCGACATCACCAGACCAAGGATCATGACGATACCTGCCGAGAGGTAGCGCAGTTTTTGCGCAATTCGATCGAGCCACGGCCACGTTGTGCTGGCCTTCCTGGACGCCCAAGACGCGGCCACGCCAATGTAAACGAGCCGGCAAAAGGTTTTCGGCGACATGTCCGCTTCTGGCCCATGGCGGACATTGTACCCGCGCATGTCCGTTTTGACCCCAGAGCAGATTCGGACGCTCTCTCTGTGAGGCACTTCACAATGAGACGGTGGCGCCTCGCTGTATATTCTGACCAAAGCTCACCGTATGGACACGGGAGGTCAGTATGGGCGAGTGGGGTGCTTCCTGGTCTGATGTCCCAGGACATGTGTCATATGTTCTGATCGCATTTTCTTATTGGATGACGAACGTTTTTTGGCTGCGCGTCATCGCCGTTATCGGTCTTATTTTTGAGATTTTGTATTTCAGAATGTCCAGCGGTGACATGCACACAGGCATTGGCTGGGACGCTATTTTTATTGTCATCAACCTGTATCAGATATTCCGTCTGGTGTTTGACGAAGGTCGGCTGCGGTACATGAAGGAGTTGCACCTTCTGAGCCAGGGTGCCTTTGCGAGCTTGACCCGAGAGCAACTGGCGCAGCTCGTTAAAGTCGGAAGTTGGCGAACTCTCGAGCCAGGCACCCAGGTGACCCGGGAAGGTGAGCCGGTCAGGGAGCTGTTTTTGATCTGCGACGGGCAGATGGTCGTCGAGTCTCAGGGGCGAACAGTTACACGTTTGCATGGCGGCTCCTTGGTCGGCGAACTTGCGCTCCTGTCGGGTAGCGCGGCATCCGCGACTGTCACTGCAGAGCGCATCACGCGCGCTTTTATTTTGGAAATGGAAAAGCTGCGCAAGCTTGTTCGCGCTGACGATTTAATCGCTTCAGCAGTCGACCGTGTGGTCGGCCATGATCTGGCGGCAAAACTCAGAGCAAGTACGGAATTTAATCTCGCGGCATCTTGACCGGTCACCGTGCCGACACGGGCTAGACCTATCGGCCAGCTGATCTTCGCTCACCTTGCCGGACCGCCATGCATTTCCGAACGAATTCGGCTCGGTTTCTGCGTGCAATGTTTTTTTGTACGGACTCTGCTGTGCACGTCTGACGGTCTTGTTTGCGCAGCGCTCTTGCCGCTGCTCTTCTTTCACCCTGTCTATTGGCCATGCACGTCTTGACGAATTCGGCTCGATTTCGCCTTGCAATGCTTTTCTGCACGGATGCCGCTGTGCACACCTGGCGGTCTTGTTTACGTAACGCGCGACCAGACAACCCGGATGAGGATGTTAAGGATGTCTGCGCGACGGCGTCGAATGAAAGAACCAGCGTGAATATGCCGGCTAAAAGAAATACCACGTATCGCATTTTCAACTCCGTCCGACTACGCCATAAATACCGTTGGTTCAAAAGTATGCTCCAAAGCCCATCCCGATTTTAGATTATTGGCCCACGAAAATCATTTAATTGTCGGGGAAGGCAGGATTCCGCTACCCTAAAGATTGAACGCTGGAGAAGTGCCTATGAAACGAACGCGTTGCTCGCCGAATTTGGAATCGCGAAGCGGCTGCTGGTCAGGGCATCATGTAGAGCGTCAGACGCGCTTTTTGCGCGCTCCATCAATCGTCTGCTTCGCCTCGGCGCTTTGGATCAGTGGTGTCGCTGCGCCTTCCAGCACAATTGCCGGGACTCTGGATGACGTTCGCGCGAGAGGTATACTTATCTGCGGTGTAAGCGAAGGTCTTCCAGGATTTTCTGAGAAGGACGGTTCTGGCGTTTGGCGGGGATTCGACGTCGATTTCTGCAAGGCTATTGCGGCTGCCGTGTTCGGTGATGTTGCCAAGGTCGAATATCGGCCCTTGTCGGCAGAGGCTCGTTTCGACGCCCTCAAGAGCCGTCGCATCGACCTCTTATCGCGGAATAGTACCTGGACAATGTCGCGCGAGCTTGAACTCGGCCTTGCATTTGCCGGGGTCAGCTATTTTGACGGGCAGGGATTTCTGTTGCCTGCCTTGTATGGGGCAACCAGTCCGCTTCAGCTCGGCGGCGCTAAAATTTGCGTTGCTACGGGCACAACCTCCGAAATGAATGCGTCGCAGTTTTTTCAAAAGCACAATCTCAAGGTCTCCTTCCTGGCATTCACGGAGCGAGCGCAAGCGCATGCAGCATACGCCGAGAAGAAATGCGACGTTTTTACCGGCGATCGCTCCGGGTTGGCGGCAGAGAGGTCCTCACTGCCCTCGCCAGAGGACCATGTCATTCTGCGTGACGTAATCTCCAAGGAGCCATTGGGTCCCGTCACACGCGATGACGATTCGCGTTGGACCAGCCTCGTACGCTGGACACTTTTTGCACTGATCAATGCGGAGGAACTTGGTATCAACTCGAAATCGGTAGCGGCTGAGAAAGGTCAACAGGCGATGGCTTTGGGCCTACCAGCGGCGCGTTCGCTGGGCTTGCCGCACGACTGGCTCGTCAAATTGATTGGCGGCGTGGGCAACTACGGCGAGATTTTCGAACGTAACCTGGGGCCGGATACGCCCCTTAAGCTGAACCGTGGAATGAACGCTCTGTGGAATGAAGGAGGTCTTCTGTATGCGCCGCCCATGCAATAATCCGCGCCGACATGTGGCGGAAACCGGCTGGTGGCGATTGCCGCGCGGTTTACGGCCGAATGCGATCGCCCGACTTGCAACGGGCTTAGCTGTTTTCTGGTTGTCGTTGATTTGCCAGACCTCGCAGTCGCTGGCGCAGATCGTTAGCTCGCCCCGCGAGCTTGCGATCATTCGCATCAATGTGCTGGACCTCTTGGTCCACGAGGAAAGCCTGCCGTTACCGGTAAAACAGCGGCGCGATGCATTGTGGGAGTATTACCAAGTTTTCTCAGGCGAACTGCTGTGGCTTGGCAGCCACCGTCCTGATGAACTGCTGGCGCGGCTGCAAAGTGCTGCAAGTGATGGTCTCGATCCGAACGACTATCCCAGCAAACAACTTGCAAAGCTCACTGCCGCCAAATCAACAGACGACAAGCGCAGCCTGGCTTTGGTTGAGCTGTTTTTTTCGGCAGCTTTTCTTGAGTACGCCTCCGACATCAAAGTAGGGCGTTTCCTGCCGCGGAAAGTTGACCCGAATTTCTTCATCGAAGCGCGCACCATCGACCAGACGGCGGCTTTGAAAAGTCTTGCAACCACCGACAGCCTGGATCGGTTTTTCAGCGCGTGGCAACCTTCGAACCCCCGTTACGCTGCGCTTCGCGCTGCGCTCGTCAACTATCTCGCGCTTGCGGACAGGGGCGGGTGGAGCTCCGTGCCATTGGGCGAGTCGCTTAAGCCCGGTACGAAGGACCCCCGGGTGCCGGCCATTCGCACAAGGCTGAGGCTGACCGACGGCGTCAGGCCGTCATCGGTTGAACCGGAAATCTACGACGACGCGCTGACGGACGCCGTCAAGCGATTCCAGGCGCGTCAGGGTTTGGAAAGCGATGGCGTTATCGGTGCTTCCACGATTGTTGCGATGAATGTGCCGATCCAGGAGCGCATCCAAAGTATCGTCATGGCCATGGAGCGTCTGCGATGGATGCCGGAAGACCTTGGCCAGCAATACGTGATCGTCAACATCGCCGGATTCGACCTGCGCCGCATCAACGGTGGCAATGTCGAGGAGCAAATGGCCGTCGTCGTCGGCAAGCCCTACCACCGCACCCCGGTGTTCAGCGATCGCATCCGGTATGTCGAGTTCAATCCATATTGGACTGTACCGCCCGCTATCTTGGTCAATGAGGAACTGCCTAAGCTGCGAAAGAACCCGGCGAGTTTATCGGCGCAGGGATTTGAGGTCGTCCGCGGGAATCAGGTGGTCGATCCAACGTCAATTGACTGGTCTCGATATGGCGGTGGGAATGTCCCATTTCAGGTTCGGCAACGGCCAGGTGCCAATAATGCACTGGGTAGCGTAAAGCTGATGTTTCCAAACGAGCACAACGTCTATCTGCACGACAGTCCAGCGCGCAGCCTGTTCAGCCGAAATGTGCGAGCCTTCAGCCATGGATGCATCCGACTCGCAAGACCGCTCGATCTGGCTGACCAGGTCCTTCGTGCGGGTGGCGTCTCGGGATGGAATAGAGACCGGATCGACCAGGTAGTTGCCTCAGCCAAGAACACGGTTGTGAACCTGAAGAATCCGTTGCCCGTCCACATCACTTATATGACCGCTTGGGCCGACGGCGATTTTGTCAACTTCCGTTCGGATATCTACGGACACGATGCAAAATTGTTGGCGGCACTCGACGGAAAGTCGATCGCGTGGTGAGTAATGTCCTTATTACGGTGGGATGAAACTGCCGGACTATCCTGACGTCCGCTTTCGGGAGTAAAGCAAACATGACCATTTGCTGTATGTCTGCTTTTTCGGTCGCTTTTGGGGGTAAAGCGGACATCGCATTTTGCGGCGCACATGTCCGCTTGTGACCCAAAGCGGACATTGCCTGGGTCTTTCAATGTCTGTGCCTGAGCCGCTACGATGCCTATCGTGAGCCGGGGGTGGGGATGCGGCGGCGAGAGTTTTTCGGCGTAATTGGGGGTGCGGCGGCTTGGCCGCTCGCGGCACGAGCACAGCAGGAGCGGCCACGGCGCATTGGCATCCTCCTGAACGCAGCTGTTGACGATCCGAATTTCAAAACCTGGGTCGCGACATTCCTGCAGTCGCTGCAGCAATTCGGCTGGACCGCCGGCGGTAATGTGCGAATCGACACGCGCTGGGCCGGAGGGAATACCGTTGAAATCCGCAGACATGCGTCGGAATTGATTGCGCTCGCGCCGGACGTCATTCTGGCCCATGGCACCTCGACCGTAGGACCCTTGTTGCAGCTTACCCGCACCGTGCCGATTGTGTTCCCGATCATCGCCGATCCGGTCGGTGCCGGCTTCGTCGACAGCTTGGCGCGACCGGGCGGCAACGCCACCGGGTTCATGGAATTTGAATACAGCATGGGCGGGAAATGGCTGGGTGCCCGGCATGACGCGAGTGGCAGTGCTTCGGGATACGCAAGGCTCCGGAGCCATGCAGTTTGCCGCCATCCAAGCGATGGCGCCGTCGCTCATGGTGGAGGTGACCCCGGTTGGCTTGCGTGACACCGGCGACATCGAGAGCGCTGTCTCGGCCTTCGCGCGTTCTCCGAATGGCGGTCTGATTGTGACGGCGGGTGGCGGGACGCTGCGCCATGGCAACCTAATCATTTCGCTAGCGGCCCGGCATAAACTGCCCGCGGTCTATACCGAACGCTCTTTCGTCGCCGGCGGCGGTCTGATCTCCTATGGGATTGATTTTGTCGACCAGTATCGGCGCGCGGCTGGCTACGTTGATCGCATTCTCAAGGGCGAGAAGCCTGCCGACATGCCCGTACAGGCACCGACCAAGTATCAACTGGTGATCAATCTCAAGACCGCGAAAGCGTTAGGCCTCGCAATTCCACCAGCCGTACTCGCCCGCGCCGACGAGGTGATCGAATAAAACAGACATTGGACGTAGCGATAGAAATGTCCGCTTATGGCCCAAAGCGGACATGGCGGGCTTCGCGCCGGCCTCTTCCAGAGTGCTGGTGCCGGTTGGTACGATAACCGTCCTGAGCCTGGGGGCGGACATGAGGCGGCGGGAATTTCTCGGTGTTCTGGGCGGTGTGGCGACCGGATGGTCGACTTTGGCGCGCGCCCAACAGACCATGCCGGTCATTGGATATGTCAGCGGCCGATCGTTGGAATACGAAGAGCGATTGCTGTCGTCGTTTCGCAAAGGCCTCGAAGAAGAGGGCTATGTTGCCGGTCGGAACGTCGCGGTCCAATACCGGTTTTCTGACGGCGACGACAGCAGGCTACCGGCGATTGCCGCCGATTTCGTCCGCCGCCAGGTGGCCGTGATTGTCGCCAGTGGGCCTTCGGCGCTGGCGGTCAAGGGCGCGACCTCGACTATTCCGATTGTGTTCAGCAGCGGTGCCGATCCGGTAGGGCAAGGTCTCGTCGCAAGCCTCAACCAGCCTGGCGGCAACGCGACCGGCGTCGCCGTCTTCACCAACGAGCTCGGACCGAAGAGGTTGGAGCTGCTTCGTACGCTCGTGCCCAAAGCTGAATTGATCGCCTTTGTCGCCAACGCCGGAACAGCCGCGCAGGTCAAAGACGTCCAAACGGCGGCAGTTGCGTTTGGACAGAAAATCTTGGTGGTGAACGCTTCCACGCCCGAAGATGTCGAACAGGCTTTCGCAACTATCGCGCGGGAAAAGGCTGGCGCTGTGCTGTACAGCGCGCACCAATTCTACCAAATAGTCCGCGATCAGCTCGTGGCACTCGCCGCACGGCACCGGCTACCGGCGATGTACGAATGGCGCGAGTTTGTCGAAGCGGGCGGCCTCGCCAGCTACAGCACCAGCCGCAACGACTCGTTTCGCCAAATGGGAGTTTACACCGGACAGATTCTCAAAGGTGCTAAACCTTCCGAACTGCCAGTCGTGCAGCCGACCAAATTCGAGTTCGCTATTAACCTCAAGACCGCAAAGGCACTCGGCCTCACCGTACCGCCAAACCTACTCGTGGCCGCCGACGAGGTGATCGAATGAATGGCGGAATGTCCGCTATTGGCCCAAAGCGGACATGTGCGGTGCAACTGGCGATGTCGGCTAAGGGCCAAAAGCGGACATCGATGTAATCTATTCAATCACCTCGTCGGCGCGCGCGAGTACGGTAGGCGGAATGCCTAGCGCGAAAGATTTGGCCGTCTTGAGATTAATCACAAACTCGAATTGCGTCGGCTGAAGAACGGGCATTTCTGCCGGTTTCGATCCCTTCAGAATCTGTCCAACGTACTCGCCTGCTTGACGGTACATCCAACTGATACTTGGGCCATAGCTTAGGAGTGCACCAACCGCCGCAAATTGGCGAACAAAGCCAATGACAAGGAGCTTATGTTCGGAGGCGAATGAAGCAATCTGCTCGCGCCGGTCCAGCAAGATCGGATCGGTGGCCGTTATCAGTGCGTCTGCCTTCGCGGTTATCACCTGTTCTAGGGCAACGTCGATTTCGCCCGCGTTTGTCGCGTTTAGCGTTACAGTATCCAGACCCAGTTTCTTTGCGCCAGCCTCGGCGTCCGCCTGCTCAATTTTGACATTTGGATTGGTGGGATTCATTAGCAGCGCAATTCGAGAAATCTTTGGCGAGATTTGCCAGAGGAGTTCAACTCGCTTTGCGGCAAGTACGTTTTGATTGAAAAGAATACCGGTCACGTTCTTGCCGGGCCGATTTATGCTCTCAACCAGCCCAAAGCGGACTGGATCACCACCAATTGTAAAAACCACCGGCACCGTGTTGCTCGCGCGCTGAGCTGCGCGCGCAGAGGCGACATCGCCGGTAGCCGCAATGACGGCAACACCTGCCGCAACAAGTTCAGCGGCGAGCGCTGGCAGCACGGAATAGTCGCTCTTGGCCCACCGTTCCTCAATTCGGACATTTCTGCCTTCGACGAACCCCGCTTTCGTCAGGCCTTCGCGAAATGAATCTGCATTGAAACGATAGGTGTCTGGCGAGGCGCTGTTCAGGAAGCCCACCAGCGGCATTTGTTGCTGCGCCAATGCTGTGTAACCCGGCAAAGCTGTTACCGTGCCGCCGAGCAGTTTAATGAAGTCGCGTCGTCCCATTGCCGCCCCCCGAGGGCTTGGTAGGTCATGGTAGCGCGCGAAATAAATGGACCGAAAGGGGGGTAAGGTAACGAGAACTGATGTCCGCTTTACCCCTGAAAGCGGACATGTGCGGTGCACTAGCGGATGTCTACTAAGGGCCAAAAGCAGACGTTCGCCTTCTATTTGGAATGCAAGCCGTCTAATAGCCAGAAGCGGACGTCACCAAGCCGAGCGCGCTACTAGCACGCGTGGCTGCGCCTATGGCACGCGGTTTCAATTGGCGCACAATTTGAACGGGTGGATCGCCACATGCAGCGGCGGTCACGTCTACTTGGGCATGACCATAGTCCGACTGACACCAGCGACCGCCTTCAAAGAGACCGTGCGCGGCGGCGATCTGACCCAGGACAACACGGCCGGGCAAATTGCAGCGTGGATCAACTACGCCGCGCCGGAGCTGGCACAGGTCTAGCGCTTTTCCGCATGGATGTTCGCTCTCAGCGGAACATCGACCAGGCCGAATGCCGCCCATGAACAGCACGCGCGCGCCGTAGTTCTTTTCCAGGTCATCGATATACGCCTGGAAACGTGCGGCATACGCGCCGCCAACATGAGCACGCGCACCTGTCTTAGCAGACACCACGATGCCGGCTGGCTTGTTGCCGCCGGCACCGAGTGGGCGCGCAACAGGAATCGGCGTGGCCACCGAAGTCGTCGTCTCCATGACCTCTGTTGTTGCTTCCGTGAATCCTGCTGCGGTAGCCGCCATAGTCGTCGTGACAGTTTCCGCGGTTACTGTTCCAAGACCGAGTGGCACCACCAGACTCTCAGAAAACAAAACTGCGGCATCGAAATCAAAACGACGCACCGATTGCAAGATCACTTCCGAGGCCAACTCCAAATCTGCAGTGCTCACTGCAGGAGCCGTGTTTGCAACTTCCTTAGTGCTGACTGCAGGAGTTACGGGCACCGGCCCCACGGTCGGGCTAGCCCTGGCCACCGCGGCCGCGGTGTACGTTTTCCTTCGACTCGTTCTGGCCGCGTCAAAAGCTGTGCAGCGGCCATCATTGTCGCAGATAACTGCTGCTGAAGCGCTTTGGTGTCGACGCTGACCGGCCTCTGCAGCAAATACGACGAGCAGAGTGAAGGCGACAATTGTCACTACCTTCATGCTGTTTTCCCCGCCCAAATTCTGGCGCGCTGACCGCAACCTATGACTGCTGCACAAATCTTCGGAGGTAGCAGGATGGCTTGAAATATCCAGGCGTTGAAATCTTTCATCACGTTGCATTCAGGCAACTGGAGTTTTTGATTTCGATGTCAGCTTTGGGTCATAAGCGGACATGGATTGGCGGCTTCAGCCCTTACAGCGTGCCGGTCGAACCGCTAAAATGCCTCGGGGACAGGCAATGAAGGGGCGTTCGATGGCTGTCGTGTTCAAAGTTTCCCGGTTCAATCTTGTGTGGTCCGCCATGCTGGCCGTGGCAACGATCGGCGTTGCAGGCGACGCGCTTGCGCAGCAGCCGAGCCAGTCGCAGCTCAATGCGCTGCGCTCGTCCTGCCGCAACAATTACATGGCGCATTGCGCGTCGGTGCCGACCGGCGGCGCGCCCGCGCTGAATTGCCTGAAGCAACACATGTCGACGCTCTCGTCCGGCTGCCAAAGCGCGGTGAGTGCGATCAGCCCGGCAATGCCTGCGCCGGCCGGCGTACCCGCGCGAGCGCCGGCAAGTGCGCCTACGGCAACCGCGGCTCCGGCAGCTCCGCTGCAAACGACACAACTTGCGCCGCAGCCAACGATGCAAGCGGCGCCCGCCGTTCCGCCGGCTGCAGCGCCACCGCCGGTCGCCGCGCACAAGTCCATTGCGCTCCAACGCCAGGCGGAGCTTAAGGCGATCAGCCGGTCCTGCCGCGCCGACTACCACACGCATTGCGCCGGCATTCCGGCGGGCGGCTCGGCTTCGTTTGCCTGCCTGCGGCGCAATGTTCACACATTATCGAAGCCATGCCTGGAGGCGCTCGCCGGCGCTGCCACCATTGCGGCCGCAAGGGGCGCCGCGCCCGCTCGCGTTGGCGCACCTGCGCCTGCGCCAGTTGCCGCACCTGCTGTCGCGCCGCCGCCGGCGGAGCCGGCGCCGCTGCTGGTGACGCCGCGCGAGGAGCGGATCATCATCCGCAGCGCCTGCGGCGCCGACTTTGCCATGTATTGCGGCGGCCTTCGTCCCGGTCTCGGCCGCATCGCGGCCTGCCTGCACTACAACAGGAACAATTTGTCGCCGCGCTGCCAGCAGGCGCTGATCGCGCTGCACGAAGGACGGTAGGTTTGCGCCGGTCTTTGTGAGGCGCCGGGGTTGCTAGGCAGGGCTGTCAAAAAGGAGGACGATGCGCCGGTTGCGCCGTCCCCGGCGAGACGCTTGTCCTGGAGTTCGGATGATGCGGCGTCGCGATGTCATCTCCCTGCTCGGAGGCGCGGCCGTGGCGTGGCCGATGGTGGCGCGTGCGCAGCAGCAGCCAAATCGCGTTCGCAATGTTGCGTGGCTGGGCGTAGGGCAGGCGGGCCAGCCGTCGCCTTATCTTGAATCGTTGCGCGCGGGCCTGCGCGAACTCGGCTGGGTCGAAGGCCGCGACCTGAAACTCAGCACCTTCTGGGCCGCGGGCCTCGACGACATGGTGGCCGCGGTGCGGGCCGCGCTCGCCTCCGACCCGGACGTGATTGTGACGCAGGAGTTCATGGCGATCGGCATGCTGCAGGCGAAGGCCGCGAAGCCGGTCGTGTTCGGCTTCAGCGGCGATCCGGTCGATGCAAAACTTGCGGAGAGCTGGGCGCGGCCGGGCGGCAATTTCACCGGCATGAGCTATCTCGCCATAGAGCTGGTCGGCAAGCGCGTCGAGCTGCTCAAGGAATGGCTGCCCGACACGAAGCGCATCGCGGTGCTGGCACGCCCGCAACATCCCGGCGTGGATCTCGAGCGCCGCGCGACCGAGGAGGTCGTGAAGAAGCTCGGGATGGAGTTGTCGTATTTTCCTTACGTGACGAAGACCGTCATGCCGCAGGCGCAGGCCGCCGCTCCGCCGCCACCCGCACAGACCGACCTCGAAACCATTTTCCGCGCGATCGCCGCCGACCGCTGCGACGCGGTGGTCGTTTTTCCGGATTCCGTGATGTACGAAGTCAGCGAGCGCGTGGCCGGCTTCGCGCGCGATGCAAAACTGCCGTCAGTCTCCGGCTGGTATCCCTTCGCGCAGAAGGGATTGCTGATGACCTACGGGCCGAACGTGCGCGAGCTCTACCGTTCGCTCGCACGCTATACCGACCGGATTTTGAAAGACGCCAAGCCCGCCGACCTGCCGGTCGAGGTGCCGGCCAAGTTCTATCTCGCGATCAACCTGAAGACGGCGAAAGCGCTCGGCATCGAACCGCCGGCGCGGCTGCTCACGCGCGCCGATGAGGTGATCGAGTAGGCACCAGGCCTTTCGCAAAGTGAAATATTGTGACGGCGGTCACAGCGCATTTGCGCGATCGACGCTAGTCACTCGAGAATGAAACAGAAATATGCCCTGCGCCGGGCGCTCCCGATTCTTGTAGCCGCAGTGCTGTTGACGGCGATCTTCGTCGACGTCGTTGCCGCGGGCGTGAAGGCTGTTTCGCGCCGAAGCCGCGCGTCCTATCCGGTGCCCGACACGGGCATCACCGTGTCGGTGCCCAACGCCATGAAAGCCTTTCCGGCCGAGCTGCTGCCGCAGTGATCGCGCGAGGCAAAGGGAATTATCTACTTTTAAGATAATCCGGAAACCAGGTTATGTGGACCCTGCATCGACGCAGACGGGCCGCATGGACACTCTCAAACAGACATTGATATGGATCGGCATCGGAGCGGCAACCAGTCCGATCTGGGGCGCGCTGCTTTGGGTGCTTTGGCAGGGCAGCATCCGGCCTCGTCTGATCTTTCGCAGCGAGATCGACTCGCTGGCGGCGGAGATGGTTGCCCGATACGGGCCGAGAGCGGACGAGGCGGCCTTCGCCGAAGAGGATCGGGCGTGGCGGGAGTCGCAGACATTTGAGCGGGGGAAGTGGCGGCGGGTGCGGAAGCGGATCATCGCTCTTGCGGCGACATACGCAAAAAAAGAGGACTGTGCGGGGTGGCACAGTCCTCGAAACTAACCGCGCAATTCGGGGGGTATGGGGGGTGCGCGGCTGCCGGAACAACGCGCCCGCGCCCCTCGCGTTCCATGCCCGGCGAAAAATTAAGGCGGCAGCCCCTTGGTGGGTACTGCCGCCTGGCTCCGCCCTTACGAAAGTCGTGGGGCAGAATAAGCCGATTCATTGTGTTTGTTCAAAGGCAAAGTGAGGATGGCGCTGCGGAACTTCGCTCGCTGTGGAGACTTTCTCGACCGAGCCGCCTGACGGCCATCGGGAGAGAAAACGGTGCTGACCGGCAAGATCATCGTCCTGGCTGCCGCCATTGTTCTCGCCGTCACGGGCGCGAGCTGGGGTTTCGGTTTCACTTTCGGGCAAAACCCGTACACCGAGGGCCCGTTCTATAGCTACAACCCGCCGGATATCGGCGCGCACTGCACGTGGCAGCGGAAGTGGGTCACCGACAAAAACGGCCGCCGCGTCCTGCGGCGCCATCGTGTCTGCCACTGAGCGCTTTTGCCGAAGCCGATCCCGACCGTCAGCAGATAAAGAGTTCCTCCAACCGGGTGCCCGAGCGCGTCGTCACCAGGCGGGTGATAGTGCAGCCGGGCGGGGCAAATTCCGTGCGGAGAGCGCGGCCGTGCTGCCAGAGGGTGGTGTGCCGCCAGTCCACGTCCCAGGGATGAAGACGCTCCCAGGCCGTCAGCTCGTTCTGGATCTGAAAGCGGGTCCTGGTTTCGCCAAAATTGATGTCGGACGGCTTTGCAGCAGTGCTGCCTGCAAGGATGAGTGCGGAGGCAAGGACAAGATGTTTCATGGACTCAACAACCCGCATGTGATGCCGGTGTTCCCATTCTACCGTGAGGTCAGGCACGTCCGTATGGTCTTGAAATCAAGCAGGTGCACGCCGTCGCCGGCGAGAAAATCGTAAGGCGGGAAGTCTGCTTCCTCTTTGACCAGCCGCGCCTTCGTCTCGCATGCCGCTGCCTTCGGGTTACTTGAATAGTCTTTCGCCTTGCTTAATCCCGCCATCAATTCCGTCATCGGTTCCCGCACGCATTCGGCAACGGCGTTGTCCGAAAACTTTTCGCGGCCGATCGAGACGAGGCACGCGTAGTAGATATGCGCCTTGTTGTAGAACAGCATTTTTATGGCATCGATCGCGTCCTTATCGCGCTGCCTGCTTTTGGCCTGTTCGAAGTCCGGCCTGGTGAAGTCTTCCACCATGGCTCTGGCGATTTTTTTGTCTGCGTCCGCGGTTTGAGCGGCAACCTGTGTAGCCAACAGGCACGCACAGGCGACGAGCACAGCGCGCTTCATGGTTCTCTCCCGTGACCTGTTGGACGGCCGGGACACCGTATTGTGATACCTGCGCCGTGGTCCATCGCCGGCGCGATACGTTTTTTTAACCAGGCGGCGGCACCGTATCACACGACCGCACGTTTGATCAGAGGTTGGCTCGGATCATGCATCCGGCGGAAACATATCGGCGACGAGCCGAACGTGCGGAACGGGCCTGCGAGAACGCCCGTACCCCGGACGCCAAGCGTCTGGCGCGTACTGCGGCCCAGCGTTGGCGCGAATTGGCGGAGCTTGCCGAGCGTCGAGAGGCGGAGGGCCCTCCGATCCCCATCCGTTTCGGCGACGCCAGCGAGGCCGTCAATTACGCCCAGGACCACAAGTTTGCGCTCTACTGGAAAGGCACGCACGCCTTTGCGAAGCGGCAGCGCGAACTGGGCGACCGCTTCGTGGCGCGGCCCGTGTTCACGCGCAAGGGCTCGACCTACGTAGGTCTGGTGCCGCTCGACAGGCAAAAGAAGAAGGCGTGATCGGGGGAATTGCCGGCGCACAAGAGAGACCGTAGACTCAATCCCTACAGTGCCGCACCATTTCCATCCGGGGATAGAAGTCGTGTTGATACGTCATATTGCGACCGTAGCCGCAATCGCCGTCCTGCTTGGTCCCGTCAGTCTCGCGCAAGCCCAGTCCGACAACGAGCGCGAAGTGATGCTGCGCGGCGGCGCAACCAAGAAGGGCATCTACAACATCTTTGGCCTCGATGGCACCAGCCTCGGCCGCACCACCGTGCGTTATGACAGCAAGTATGCGCCAGGCACCATCGTCATCAACACGACAGAGCGGCGGCTTTATCTCGTTCAAGGCGGGGGCTCGGCGCTGCGCTGGGGCATCGGTGTTGGCCGGGCCGGCTTCCAGTGGAAGGGCACGCACAAGATCACCGCGAAAAAAGAAAATCCAGATTGGACGCCGCCGCCGGAGATGATCGCGCGGCAAAAAGATGTGCCGCGGCACATGAAGGGCGGCGATCCGGACAATCCGCTCGGCACGCACGCGATGTATCTCGGCAGTACGCTCTACCGGATTCACGGCTCGAACGATCCGGATTCGGTCGGCGAGGCGGAATCATCCGGCTGTTTCCGGATGAGGAACGTGGACATCGTAGATCTCTACGCGCGGGTCCCGGTCGGCACGACCGTCGTGGTGCAGTAAGGCCCTCAGCCCGCCTTGCAGTGGCGCGCCGTTGTGCTCGCTATGTCGTAGTGGGTCTCAGATACTTTCGACGATGACGACCTCTAATTCGCTCGCGCCGTCCTTCTCGCGGTGCGCGGCGGCCTCAAGGTACTCGGGCGATTCGTGGCAGGAGACCGCCTTCTCGAAGCTCGGGAACTCGATGACGACGAAGCGATGGAATTTCTCCGGGCCCTCAAGGATCTTGAACTTGCCGCCACGCGCCAGGAACGTGCCGCCGAATTTCCCGATGATGGCCGGCGCCAGCTCGGCGTACTTCTTGTATTGCTCGGGGTCGTTGACCTTCGCGCGCGCGACCCAATAGGCGACCATCTCATCCTCCATGCCAACCGTGAGCGTCTCTGCCAGGGCTAACGCGCATTATTGCTGCGAGGTTCGCAATTGTCTCGCGCGAACAGTTCGGCCCATGCCGAACTGTTTTCGATTGATATGCTTCCGGTATCAGCGATACGGTTAAGGATGGTCGCGGCGGCCAATCTGGTGGAAGTTGCCGCTCTCGTGGGTGACACTGCGCGAGCGACGATGCTTAACGCCCTTATGGGCGGCCAGTCGCTGACGGCTTCTGAGCTTGCTTACTGCGCCAATGTCTCTCGCTCGACGGCGAGCGGCCACCTGAGCAAGCTGGTTGCCGCGCGGCTTTTGACTGTCACTCACAAGCGCCGCTTCAGCTATTATCGGATCGCGTCCCCCTTGGTCGCGACAATGCTGGAGAGCATCAAGGTCGTCGCCGCCATAGAGGTGCCACCCCGCCGTCAGCCGCGGTCGGCAAACGACGACGCACTCCGTTTTGCCCGAAGTTGCTACGATCACCTGGCCGGCCAGGTCGGGGTCGCTGTTACCGATGCTCTTGTGGCCATGGGGCACATCGTGCTCACCGATGAAGGCGGCGAAGTCACGTCTTCGGGCGAGCGTTTCTTTTCCGCGTTCGGCGTTGATCTGAGGCCGCGGACCCGGCGGCTTTTCTGCCAGTCTTGTCTCGACTGGAGCGAGCGTCGTTACCACCTCAAGGGACTCGTCGGCGCCCGGATTCTGGATCGTCTGTTGGAGCTCGGATGGCTCAAATGTGCGCCGGGCATCCGTGCACTCCAACTGACGCCGGCTGGAAAAGCGGGCTTGTCCGAGACCTTCCGGATCGAGATCAACAACGAGCATGTCGCAACCGGTCGATTATTCGACCCACGGCGACTGACGGCTTAGGCCGAGCGAAGCGTCATCTCGCGCAAATGCGGCAGGTCACCGCTGATCGGCGCTGCGCCGGGCTGTTCGACAAAGAGGCCGCCGGGAAGGCGGCTTCTTTGTTTCGGCAACCTTTGCGTGCTGCCTAACCCACAGCCGGCTCTTTCCCATTGCCAGTTTGAGCCGATACGATGCCGTGTTCAGAGGGGCCGATGAGACGACGCGATTTCATTTCGCTTTTGGGCGGTGCGGTGACCGTGTGGCCACTGGCCGGACGCGCGCAGCAGCCGGCGATGCCGATGATCGGGTTCTTGAGCAGCGGGTCACCGCGTCCGTATCAGCATCTGGTGGCCGGCTTTCAACAGGGCTTGAAAGAAACCGGTTATGTCGAGGGCCAGAATGTCGCGATCGAATACCGGTGGGCGGAGGGTCACAATGATCGACTACCGGGGATGGCGGCCGATCTGGTCCGCCGCAAGGTGAATGTAGTTGCCGCGTTGACTACTCCTGCTGCATTGGCGGCAGAAGCAGCAACCACAACGATTCCCATTATCTTCGATACGGCCGGTGACCCGGTGAGGCTCGGCCTCGTGGCGAGCCTGAACCGGCCCGGCCGGAACGTCACCGGTGTCGCCTGGTTGGGCTCCGAGTTGGTGGCGAAACGATTGGGGCTGCTGCGCGATTTAATACCTAAAGTCACGCTGATCGGTTTGCTTGTAAACCCGAACGATCCAAGGATGAAGACCCAAACGAAAGACATGCAGGAGGCTGCGCACGGACTGGGTTTGCAGATCCATATTTTGAATGCCACCAGCGAAGGAGAAATCAATTCAGCGTTTGCAAAACTGGCGGAACTCAGGGCAGGGGCGCTTATCGTCGGAACGGGCGAGCTATTCAATAG
>Ga0207712_10001351_pt1 | contig 16796 bp, 10 predicted proteins | sample KBSS44metaG_FD_184402 | JGI IMG/M metagenome (GOLD analysis project Ga0207712, IMG submission 184402) | Switchgrass rhizosphere microbial communities from Kellogg Biological Station, Michigan, USA - KBS S4-4 metaG (SPAdes) (version 2) | ecosystem: Host-associated > Plants > Roots > Rhizosphere... | reverse complement strand
CGGAACGTGAGGAGAGTTTGCAAGATCGATCCAGAGGCGCATTTGGCAATCACCACTGGAGCTCAACCAGCCGGCCGCGATCGCGCAGCGACGTTTCAGCCGCTTCGATCATATTCACCATGCGCAGTCCTGCTGGCCCATCCGTCTCCGGTTGCTTGTTGTGCTCGATGCAGTCGATGAAGTGGAGCGCTTCGGTTTGTAGTGCTTCCGTGTTGTCGAGCTGTGGCGCCCACATGTCGCCCAGACGATAGCTCACCAGCATCTTGTAAACGTCTTCTAATCCAGGCGTGACATTGATCCCCTTATCGTAGACTTTGAGCTTCTCGCTCGGCTCGAGATCGTCGTAGAGAATCATCTTCTCACTGCCGCCGATCAGCGTGTGACGCACTTTCACCGGCGTCAGCCAGTTTACGTGTACGTGCGCGATCTGCGAGCTCGCGAAGAAGAGCGTGATGTACGCGACGTTTTCAGGTTGTCCGGGCACGTGACTGATCCCAGTCGCTGACACCGCCACCGGTTTTGATGGAAGCACGTGATCGATAATCGAAAGATCGTGAATCGCGAGATCCCAAATGACGCTCACGTCGTGTTGGAAGAGACCGAGATTGACGCGCACTGCGTCGTAATAATAGATCTCGCCGAGCTGGCCTGACGCGATCAGATCGCGAATCTTCCGCACCGCATCCGTGTAGACGAACGTGTGGTCCACCAGCAGCACGAGGTTTCGCGCCGCGGCTTCGTCGACGAGTTTGCGTGCTTGATCTGATTTTGCCGCGAGTGGTTTTTCAACGAGCACGTGCTTGCCGGCCTTTAAAGCCGACATCGCGAGTTCGAAGTGTGACGAGACGGGCGTGGCGATCACGACTGCATCAACCTGGCTGTCGTTGATGAGATTGGAGGAATCGGCGCAGGTCTTCAGTCCCGGATAGATTTTGCCCAAAGACGACAGCCGCTCTTTGCGCAGATCGCAAACGCGCGTCACCGCCGACCCCGGCGCCGCCATGAAGTTTCGCACGAGGTTCGGTCCCCAGTAGCCGTAGCCGATTACGCCAATTTTGATCATTTGTCAGCCTGTTTCCTCGAGCAAACGCGACAATGCGTAAAGCATCCAGGCTTGCGTCCAGCGCATGTAGGGTTTGCGAACCGTATAGAAGCGTCGTCGTTGATAATAAAAGAAACCTCGACTATCGCGCAGGTTTTGAATCGTCCAGTTTGCAACTTTCTGGGCCAGGCTCAACGCCTCGTTATCGAGCTCACGGCACTCCAGGAAAGTTACGATCGCACTGGCTGCGGCGTGCGCATCCGCCGGATAAAGGTCGTGATCGTAGTATTTCGGCCAACCGTCCGCAAGAAAGAATGTGTTCTTCCAATACTGATAGCCGTGCTCGAGCCCCTGTTGAAATTCATTTTTTCGTGTCGTGTCAATTATGCGCTTCAGCGAGAAGAGTACGTAAGCGGTGTGGAAGTTGTCGATCCATGCTTGCTTGGGTTCTGCGCCGTAGAGCCACGAGCCGTCCGGTTGCTGGTTGTTGACGACGTAACGAGCGGCACGTTCGGCAAGATCGATCAATTCTTTCTCGCCTGTTGTTTTGCCGACACTCGCAAGCACCTCTGCTGCGAGAAGACTTGCGTTGAAGATGCGCGTGTTTGTGTGGGGCGCGTAGCTGAAACAAACTTCCGACTCAGTATCAACCGTCCGAGGTAGATCTTTTACAATGAACTCGCAAACGCTGCGCGCCTCATCATGTAAATCCTGAGAATCTTGTAAATCATGTCCGGTTTCGATCAAGGCCCTGGCCGCGAACGCGGTTGGAACAATTGTCGGCGTTCCGCGGGGCGCAAAGAAGTTGCGACTTTGCCAGTCGAAGTTATAACCCCAACACGCGCCACTGTAGCCATTAGCTTTCATTGCGAGCAACGCGTCGAGAAAGTTACTGGCCGCCGTCTTGGATTCTTCGGTCTTGACTCGTCGATGGTTCGCAATCTGTGCAAGCGTGAACAACGCGATCCCTTTCGCGTTGCGCTCTGCGGGCACACGAATCACGTTACGGACGTCCGCAGGAGATCGCTTTACTATTTGAGTCCAAATGAAGCGCGCGTTGCGTGATTGGGCAAGCGGCGTCGATTGAAAGAGCCGGCTGTTCAGCGCATCGAAGGGATCGTGTCCGGCGAAGTCATGTTCCTGGCACCACGAGAAGAGCTGATCATACGCCGCCTGAATCATGTAATCCTGTCGCCAACTGAAGTCTCGATGCGCCGTGGCGTTTCGACAAAGCTTTCGTGCCACAACTCAAACATCAACAGCGTCCAGAGTAGCTTGCGATGATTCGCGATGCCGCGTTCGTGTTGGTCCTGTAAACGCGCAACGTAGTTTGCGTTGAAGACTCCGGCGCGACGAACTCGCTCCGGCGACAGCAGATCGCGCGCGAGTGGCCGCAACTTTTCTTTCAGCCATTCCGCCACTGGCACTCCAAAGCCCTTCTTGCCGCGACGCGTCACGAATGGCGGCAGCATTTCCTTTACGGCTTTCTTCAAAATGTACTTCGTCTTTTGACCGCGTAACTTGTAATTACACGGCAGCGATGCAGCGAATTCCGCCACGCGCGGATCGAGGAACGGCGCTCGCACTTCAAGTGACACGGCCATGCTCGCGCGATCGACTTTCGTCAGGATGTCTTCCGCCAGATACAGACGCGTGTCAACGCTTTGCATGCGCGTCACGAGATCTTCGTTGTCGCACTCGTCTGCCATCTGTCGTGCCTGGGCGTAGATCTCGCCATCGCTCGCCGCAAGTGCTTCGTGTGTAAGCAACTCTGTTTGCTCTTCGGGGGTGAACGAGCCAAACCAAACGTGATGGCGCGCGACCGTGTCGTACTTTGCGCCCGTTACGAATCGCAGCGCCTTGTAATCGAATGAAAGGTTCTTCGTCTTTACCGGCATCCGTCGAACAAGCGGCTCGATGATTGAACCCCGAATCGACTGTGGAATACGTTTATAGAACTCAGCCCAGCGCAGTCCGGCATACATCGGATAGCCGGCGAACAGCTCGTCACCGCCGTCGCCGCCGAGCGCAACAGTCACGTGCTTTCGCGTGAACCGTGAAAGAAGATACGTAGGCACGAGCGACGGATCGCTGAACGGCTCATCCATCCACGCGCCGATCTCACTAACGAGATTTGCGGCGAGATTAGCGCTCAAACGTTCTTCGTGATGATCCGTGCCGAGAAATTTCGCGACGCTGCGCGCGTACGCGGATTCGTCAAATGAAGCTTCAGCAAATGAGATTGAAAACGTCTTGACCGCTTCTTGAGAAGCCGCGACTGCGAGCGCCGCAACGCTGGACGAATCAACGCCGCCTGACAGAAGCACGCCGAGTGGAACGTCAGACACGAGACGCATGCGAACGGCGTCTGCCAGCAGCTTGCGCAGATGTTCTGCAGCCTCTTGCTCGGACGGCACTGGCTCGGCAGTCTTGTAACTGAGTTGCCAATAACGTTCCACTTCTACGCGGCCATCCTCGAGTGTGAGTTTGTGGGCCGCTGGAAGTTTGTTGATTCCCTCGTAGATCGAAAGCGGCGCGGGCACGTAATCAAACGACAAGTATTGTCTCAACGCCTGGAGATTTAGCGCGGGCTTGACTGACGGATGGGCCAACAGAACTTTCGGCTCAGAAGCGAAGAGCAGCGTGTTGTCAAACACGCCCCAGTAAAGCGGCTTCTCTCCGAAGCGATCGCGCGCGATCAGCAAACGGCGTCTGCGGCTATCCCACAAAGCGAAGGCGAACATGCCGTTGAGCTCTCGGATCATTTCGTCGCCGTACTCTTCGTACAAGTGCGGCAATACTTCGGTGTCGGAAGCGCTGCGGAATGCATGTCCACGTTTTTCGAGTTTCGCGCGCAGCTCGCGGTAGTTGTAGATCTCGCCGTTGAGAATTACGGCGACGCTCCTGTCTTCGTTGAAAACCGGCTGTTCACCTGTGACGAGATCGATGATCGCCAGCCGTCGCATGCCGAGTGCTATGCCGGACGTTACAAATAAGCCTTCCGAGTCAGGACCGCGATGGACCATCCGCTCACACATCGCATGGAGCAATTCCCGCGCGCCGTCAGGTGGCGGCGTGTGAGAATCAATGTTGGCCCAACCGGTGATACCGCACATGTTGTCTATTTGTGAGTCTTTGAGTTGTTGAAGCCGAGGCGTTCGCGCACGGCGTAGATGGCTTTCGCTTGTGATTCGTGATAGGTGCGCACGAGCATTTCGGCCAGCAGCCCCATCAACAGAAACTGCACTCCCACCGCAAACATCACGACGCTCAGAACCGGCAGAGGCGTTTGCACGAAGTCGGCTTTATGAATGATCTTGAGAAACACGGCGTAGAGTCCGCTCAAAAGAGAGACAGCAAACGCGAGCAGTCCAAACGAGCCAAAGACGTAGATCGGTTTTGTTTGATACGACGCCATAAACTTGATCGTCATCAGATCGAAGACGACTTTGATCGTGCGCGAAAGTCCATATTTCGATTTGCCCATCGTGCGCGCGTGATGTTCGACCGGAATTTCCGTGACGCGCGCGCCCGCCCATGCGGCATAAATCGGAATGAAGCGATGCATCTCGCCATACAAACGAACGTCTTCGAGCGACTCGCGCCGGTAAGCCTTCAGCGAACAGCCGTAATCGTGAAGCGGTACGCCGCCGATCCACGAGATCAAACGATTCGCCAGCATCGAAGGTATCTTGCGCGTGATCATCTTGTCTTTCCGATTTTTGCGCCAACCGGAGACGACGTCGTAGCCCTCGTCGAGTTTATCGAGGAGACGGCCTATGTCTGCCGGATCGTTTTGTAGATCGGCGTCCATCGGGATCAGGACTTTTCCTCTTGCCGCGTCGATTCCGGCGGCCATCGCTGCTGTTTGTCCGTAGTTCCGGCGCAGCGCGACGACGCGCACTCGCGGATCGAGATGGGCGATTTCGCGCAGGATTTTCAGACTGCCGTCGCTGGAGCCGTCGTCGACATAAACGATTTCCGCCGAGCGCCCCTGCGTTTTGAGCGTTTTGAGCGCTTCGTCGAGCTTTGCGTGCAGCGGCAAGAGGTTGGGTTCTTCGTTGAAAACCGGAAGAAAAACCGAAATGTCAGGGGAATCGGTTGGCAGACTCGCTCGGTCTTCTGTTAGTTGGTCCTGTTCGTCGAGAATCTTCATGAGTGGCTGTGTGGACGGTTCCTGGCGTCCGCGGGGCGCATGCACCGGACGACATTGTAGAACAGATTCACAAACCTCTCATCCTAAACCATTCGACAAAGCGGCGCAGGCCCTCTTCAATCTGTGTTTTGGGGTCGTAGTTAAGCAAAGCGCGCGCATGGGAAATATCAGCGTAGGTTTGCGGGACGTCGCCAGGCTGTGATGGCTGGCGTTCGATTATTGCGTGCGTGTCGAGTTCTTTTTCGAGGAGTGAGATCAGCTCGTTGAGCTCGACTGTGCGCGATTCGCCGAGGTTGAAGATGTCGTAGTTGCTATGGTCGTAGTGGATGGCGGCAATGACGCCGTCGACTATGTCGTCGATGTAGGTGTAATCGCGGCGCGTGGCGCCGTCGCCGAAGACTGGAATCGGTTTCTGTTGACTAATGAGTTTCGCGAATTTGTGAATGGCGAGGTCCGGACGTTGCCGAGGGCCATAGACGGTGAAAAATCGCAAGCACACGCAGCGCAGTCCGTAAAGATGCGAGTAAGTGTGACAGAGGAGTTCGCCGGCGGCTTTGGTTGCGGCATACGGCGAAATCGGTTGGCGAATCGGATCGTCTTCGCTGAAAGGTACGTGAGCGTTGATGCCGTAAACAGACGATGATGAGCCGAAGACGAACTGTTTGACGTTGTGCTGGCGCGCGAGCTCGAGCAGGTTGAGCGTGCCGTTGATGTTTGTTTCGGTGTAGAGCTGAGGTTCGGAAAGCGATGGTCGAACTCCCGCTCGGGCGGCGAGGTGAACTATGCAATTGAAGTTTGTTTGTTTGAAGATTTGTTCGAGTGCGGCGCGATCGCGAATGTCGATTTCGTGAATGCTGTAGCGCGGATCTTTTAAGTGCTCGCGGATGTTTTCACGTTTGATTTCGGGTTCGTAGAAATCGTTGAAATCATCGACGACTGTGATCTGTGTGACGTCGGTAGATAACAGCCGATCAACAAGATGGGAGCCGATAAAGCCTGCACCGCCAGTTACGAGAAAGTTTTTCATCACTTCTTTGTAGCATAAATCCACAAATGCCAGCCCCATCGTGACGCGAGTCGCGATTCGACGGAGCGTGGCAGGATTGGACCAAGCAATGGCAGCCAGCGTTTGTTGAGAAAGTAGGTGTGCAGCTCGACGTGTGCGAAGTCTTTAAAGAGCTCGCGTGCTTCGGCGCGGGAATAGACACGCGCCAGCGGATTGCCGGCACCGTCAGTGTTCCTGCTCAGGAATTCTGCTGAGTTTGAATAGCCGGATTGATCTTTTAATCGTTGGGCGTGTTCGCGCAGGCTCTCATCCGCTTCGCCCGTCAAGAGCTGAACTAGTTTGACGCCTGCGTTCCATTTCAACAGGTTTACTCCTGCGCGACGCAGCATCGAGATGTTGACGCGATAGTTGTATGAGTCGCGATGGTAGAGCATGACGACCGCCTTGCCGCCGGGACGCAGTACACGATGGATTTCTCTCACGGCTGCGGCGGTGTCCGGCGTGTGATGCAGCACGCCGTGCGAGTAGACGATATCGAACGAGTTGTTTGGAAAATTCAATCGTTCAGCATCGGCAACTCGGAAAGTACCGGGCAAGCCGAATAGTTCGAAGCGCCGTTTTGATAACTCAACTGCGGCGTGGGTGAGATCTATACCCGTATATTTCGCGCCGGCTTTGGCAAACTGAGCGCCATCAGTTCCGAGGCCGCAACCCACTTCGAGCACGTTCAGGTCTTTAGAGTGGGCAAATCCCGCGGCCCCCGGAATGTGCCACTCCTTTTTATAACGATGCTCTTCTACGAGCTCATAAAATCGGCGTGAGCCAGGAGGCGTATCGGCAAACTTCGTCCCACAGGGATTCTGCTGCCAAAACGCGCGCACGCGATCTTTGAGTATGGAGTCACTTTGCGACATCTCGAATGTAGAAGGATACCAGTCACGGAACGTGCTCGACAAAGAATGGTCTCGATCCATATTCGAATTTTGAGCGGCGGCGTCTTTATGTCTTGCTGTGTCTCGCTGCCTTGTGCCTCAAGGCCTGCCTTGCTGGGCGAAGCTGCATTGAGGCACAAGGATCAGCTGCGTCGTTGGGGTGAGGTACCCAGATCCGGTGAAGGACCCCACCTGTCCTACCAGTTGATTTTGCCCCCTCTATCAACTGGCCCGAATCAAACGCTCACTCGAGGACCTCTCGAAATCTTGCCATTCGTCAGACTTGCTCTTAAAATTTGCGAGCCCGTTGAAAAGCAATGCGCTTAACGACGGGCGAACTATACTCAGCTACAAAGCAGAAATCCTTAGAACAATCTAAAAAAGTTCTTAGTAATATCTAAGGACTTCTGCCTCATAAATATCTATATTCGCCAATCGCAATTTGGACCAGACTAAGTGGGAGTAGTCAGTCTATGCCTCATCACAACCTCTACTACGAATTTGGGCCGTATCAACTGAATGTAAATACACGCCTGCTCAAACGTGGGGGTGAAACGGTCTCACTCACTCCCAAAGCCGCCGAGATACTGATCCTGCTTGTAACGAGGGCTGGGCAGTTGGTTGAGAAGGACGAGCTGTTGAAAGAGATCTGGCCGGATACTTTTGTTGAGGAAGCTAATCTTAGTCAGAATATTTTCTATTTGCGTAAGGCTTTAGGGGATGATCGGGCTGGTCCGAAATACATCGAAACTGTCACGCGGCGTGGCTATCGTTTCATTGCGACCGTCAGAGTTGTCGAAACTGAAGAGAATCATCTGTCAAACGGTGTTCATGTTACCAACCGGCCTGTTGTTGCAGTTCTTCCGTTTACTAATGTGATGGGTGATCCTGAGGTGGAGTATCTGGTCCAGGGGATTACTGACAATATCATCAACAACCTGTCTCGAATTTCCAAACTGCGTGTTATGTCGCGCAGTGCGGTTCTCCGTTACAAAACGAAAGAGATAGATCCGCAGCAGGCGGGCAGAGATTTAGGGGCTCAGGTCGTGGTTGTCGGGAAGATTAACAGCCGGCCTGGTGAGAATGCGATTGCGGTAGAGCTGGTGGACGCATTGACTGGTTGGCAGTTGTGGGGTGAAAGCTTTGATTCAGACAGACAGGACCTTCTGGAAGTCCAGGACGCGATAACACGACAGATTGTCGCGTCGTTGAAGGTGCAATTAAGCGGTGATGAAGAGAAGCAAATTTCGACGAGGTACACTGAAAATGCTGGGGCGTATCAGGCGTATCTTGAAGGGCGGCATTACTGGAGCAGGTATACGCGGAGTGGCATTGAGCGGGCAATTCGACATTTTCGGAACGCGATTGAGCTTGATCCCAATTATGCGTTGGCGTATGCCGGGATTATTGATTGCTACCTGAGATTGGCCACGAACTATTTGCCACCCGAAGACGATGCACCCGGCACAGATGATGAGTCAGGTTATCAGGCGGCCAGTAACACTGCTGAATCGGACCCGCGAGTGAAGCTACGCTTTGAGTGGGACTGGAAAGGAGCCGAGCGTGAGCTCCGCCGCGCAAACGAATTGCAAACAAACTACCCCACCGCCCCCCAATGGTACGCCGCTTACAAAAAAACTTGCCAACTTTACGGCGAAATTACTCGTAGCCGGAACAAGCAACCAGAGTTCAAATTCAAAGGCGGGCCTGAAAACACATTGGTAACACAAATTGCCTCACTTGAGTTAAGCGTGAACGAGGAAATTCAGGTTTATTGCGCGATTAGCCGTGAGCAAATAGACGCGGGTAATTATGACGCTGCCTCTAGAATTCTCCGACCCTGGTGGCAGTTCGGCAGTTGGCCGAAGCTTGATGGCTTAAATCAAAAGTCGTCAGCTGACCTGCTATTTACTGCTGGTGAACTTGCTGGATTTGTGGCTAGCACGCAGCAGATCCCGCGAGGACAAAGACATGGCGAGGAATTATTGATAGGTTCTATAACTCTCTTTGAGTACCTAGGGTTTAAAAGGCGAACTGCGGAAGGAAGAATCGAACTTGCGCTTTGTTACTATCGACAGGGTCTATTCGATATCGGACGTTCAATTCTGGTTCATGTTCTTACCGACCTTTCTGAAAATGATTGGGAACTGCGCAGTCTCGCCTTGATCCGATTAGCCAGTGTGGAGCGACACGCTGGTCGACTAAGAGATGCACTCGGTAGATTGAATGAGGCTAGCGAATTTGTAAAACTTTCAGGTCCATGGGCGACGGCCCGCCGTAATCTAGAGCTAGCTTCAACATACAAAGACTTGGCTATTGCTGAGGGGGAGAGTGCTTATTTCAACAAGGCCAAGGAATTCTATTACAAGGCACTTCATGAATTTGAGGCCGTTGGCAATCACCGTTATGTTGCTATAGTTGAAAATAATATTGGTTTCCTCCTGTTGAATCTTAATGCTTACCAGGAATCGGAGTGCCATCTTCTTCGATCCAGTCGACTTTTTGAAGCGTTCTCTGATGTCGTTCGAGGAGCCCAGGTTAAAGAAACACTGGCTAGACTATATGTTGCGACAGGGCAATATGTCGTAGCACACAATGCGATTAAAGAAGCTGTGCAAATTCTGGAAAACACCGATAGTGAGGCGCTGCTAGCTGAAGCCTTAACGACAAATGGTCTGGTAGAAAGCAGACTGGGAAACTACGCCAGCGCCAAAAGTATCCTCTTGGCAGCTTGTAGCATAGCTAAGAGATGCGGTGATTACGAGGGGGCCGGGCGCGCCTTGCTAATTCTGTTGGAGGAATTAAAACATCAACTTGAATCTGCGGAAAAACTACAAGTATCTGACAAATTAAAGGCATTGGTCGTAACTAGGCAAGCGGCGGAGACGAGTTGACGTTATGCCGAAACAGCCAAAATAAATAGAGAAAAAAAGCGGCAATGCCTTGCGGTATAGACTGTACTTCAGTTGCTCAAAATCGGTTCGAGACTACTCGGGGCTGTTTCTGTAAGTTGACTCTCGGCGTCTGAGAGCAGACGAAATCAGCATGCACCGACGATTTGCTATGATGTGAACAAGTATTTGTCTTTATGTTCCTAACAGAATTATGGTCGATCAAATTCAAACGGGGCTTCATTCACCCGTTAGAACGATTGAAGCCCTAGAGCAAAGACGTAAAGGATATTAGAACGACGGGACTAAAACTTCGAATTTCTAGTCCGCTGGAAAAATAAATCCTTCCAATTTGTTTAGCGCGTCGAGATCTTGGCATTGTAAGTTCATAACCAAATCCTTTCTGCGGTATGTTGATTGCTTTCATTGGATCTTGAAGTGTTTTTGTAGTCAAACACTTCAATTTGATGGAATTTGACTCAGCGAATAGTCCGTTCTGACCGGAGCGCCGTCACTTTGACGCTGTTACCAGATGTTGATAAAGGTAACCAGAAGGTCCAAAAGCTGGAATGAATTCACATCAAATGATGAGTTGACCCGAGTGGTGGAAATGACTCCAGTGCGCGTTGTGGAGATCACACCTGAACGGCTTCCGGTTGTTGAGATAACTCCGGTTTTCGTTGTCGAAATAACTCCAGCTTTGGTAGTTGAGATGACTCCGGTTTTTGCAAATGTGGTGACGGATAGAGCCGTAACCAATAATACTGCACAAATAGCTAATTTAAGGTTCTTCATTGTTTTTGCTCCTGGTGATTCGAAATCAGGGGTAGTTGGGTCGGCTGGAATTCGCCGCTAAGCCTTTCTTCAGGCCGACCTTCTATTGATTCACACTTGGCTTTTACAAACGATGTGCCAAAACAAACGGGACTCGGACACTCATCCTAAGCTATAGCGAATATAGGGGTTACAGTAAAAACTCGTCGGAGCCTCTCGGCATTAGCAACTTTTTGGTTTCCTGATTAGCGGGTACACAACTTGGAAAACCAAAGAAAATACGGCAATTTCTAAGGGCAAATGTCTTGTTCTTGGGATAGCCAGAAAACATTGAGCCATGTATATGCGAGTAGCAATGGATATCCAGTATGCAGTTTGTTGGCTTGCCTCTAAGCCAAGCCGCGCCGTAGTGTGAATTGAGATGGCAAGTGTCACATCACTGAAGAGCAAAATTCGGGAGAACCCGATTCTGTTAGATCCACTTCGTGATAGCGAGCGAGTTTTAGGCTGCTGCTCCATAGCGCGAGAAAAGATAGAAGTCGGCGACTATGATGCTGGCTGCTCCGTCCTAGCGCCCTGGTGGAAACTTGGAGAATGGCCAGCTCAGCACGGTCTTGAGCCTATCGCTGCGGGAACACTTCTCTTGACTGCGGGATCACTCACCGATTCAGTGGTGAGAGTCAGGCGGATGCCAGGAGGCCAGCGTTTAGCTGAAGCGCTTTTAAGCGGTGCAATTGCCCTATTCGACCATTTGGGGGAGAGCACGAGAGCCATTGAGGCGCGGATTGAACTGGGATGTTGCTACTACCACCAAGGGCTTTTTGATATAGCTCATTTTGCTCTTAATTCATGCGTTGAGCAGCTTACGAGTGAACATGTTGAGTTGAAAGCTGTTGCGCTAATTAGACTAGCTATCGTGGAGCGTCATTCTGGCCGATTGCAAGAAGCCCTCACCCTCCTCGATTCGGTTTCCTCGCTCGAAAAGACCAGCAGTGCATGGACCAAAGGCCGCTTTCGAACGGAAATGGCTAATACGTTGAAAGCTTTGGGCGTAGCAGAGGGGAAGAACCACTATTTCGACTATGCTCTGGGTCACTACAGGGAGGCTTCATTACAGTTTGAGCAAGTTGGAAACTTACGATACGTCGCCGCCGTCGAAAATAACCGTGGACATCTTCTCCTTAGCCTGCAACGGTTCAAAGAGTCGGAGCTCCATCTTGAACGCGCGCGCGGCTTATTCAACAAATTGGGAGACGCGATTGGGTGCGCCCAAGTTGACGAAACCTTGGCCCAACTCTGCCTTGCTTCAGATCGACATGATTCTGCGGAATGCGCCATCGAACGAGCCGTCGAAACACTTGAAGGGAGTGGTGAGGACGCTCTCCTCGCCGAAGCACTCACTACTCAAGGGCTAATTCTCTGTCGGCTCGGGCATAAGCAGGAGGCAAAGCCAATCATCGAACGTGCCCGACGTGTGGCCGAAAGGTGCGGTGATCGCGAAGGCGCAGGGCGGGCGTTGCTGATACTGATTGAGGAGATGTGTGAGCAGCTGGCTGATGATGAGCGCCGGGAGATCGGGGCGCAGGCCAACCAACTTCTCGCTAATTCCCAACAAAACGCCACCCGCGAAAGGCTGCGGAAGTGCCTCGAGACAATCGCCGAGGCTCACACACGCTATGAAGCCCAGCGTGAACAGGAAATACACGCCCAGAAGATGGCCGCGCTGGGTGAACTGTCATTCGGCGTCGCCCACAACGTAAATAACACCCTCACCGGCATTCTGGGCCGCGCGCAACTGATCCTCCGCAACAGCAACGACCCGGGCAAAGTCGAAGCCGGCCTCGAATTAATCATCAAAAGCGCCGAGGATGGAGCCCACATAATCCGCCGCATCCAGGACTTCGCCCGCCAGCGTCCCAGCCGCGAGTTCGAATCCATCGCCGTCGCCGAGTTGCTCAAGGACGCCTGCGAAATGACGCGCCCGCGCTGGGAAACGCGCTCGGAATTCGCCCCCATTCGCTTCGCCCTGCACGCAGACTGCAAGGCTTATATCCAGGGCGACCCGGTCGAGCTGCGCGAAGTACTGGTAAACATGATCTACAACGCAGTCGACGCAATGCCATCCGGCGGCGAAGTGCGCGTTTCCACACAGGAAAACCGCGACCGCATCGTCATACTCATTACCGACACCGGTACCGGAATGGGACCCGAAGTTAAGCAGCGACTCTTCGATCCGTTCTTCACGACCAAAGGCAAAGCCGGCACCGGCATGGGACTGGCCGTCAGCTTCGGTATCATCCGCCGACACGAAGGCTCCATCGAAGTCGACAGCGAGCCTGGTCGCGGCACGATCTTCAAGATCTCATTGCCCAAAGTGACCGAGGACATGCCGGCAGCCCAAACCGACCAACCAACGGAAATGACTGTTTCGACTTCGGAAGACAAGGTTCGCGTGCTCGTTGTCGATGACGAAACACACGTCCGAGAAGTATTAATCGAAGCCCTGGAAGCTGAAGGTTGCGAGGTCGTTTCGGCCCAAAGCGGCGAGATCGCCCTGGCGCTCTTCGATCAAAACAATGGAAGATTTGACGGGATCTTCACCGACATCGGCATGCCCGATATGACCGGCTGGGAACTGGTTAGCGAAATCCGCCAACGATCGAAAACCATGCCAATCGCCATCATCAGCGGCTGGGCCGACGCAATCAGCCTCGAAACGAAAAACGCCGTAAAAGCCGACTGGGTCGTGGCCAAACCTTTCGATATCGATCGAATCTCGCAGATCGCGCAGGAAATTGCGCAACGCAGAACAGTCAGTGTGACTTAGGCGCTGACGCTGAGCTCGTGACGCTCAAGCTTGAGATAGAGGCCGCGACGCGTCAAACCTAGTTCACGAGCCGCGCGTGAGATATTGCCGCCGTGCCGGCGCAAAGCATCGGAAATCATTCGTCGCTCGACTTCCGCCAGGGCCTCGGCAAGCGTACCGGTTCCTGTGGTTTGGATATTGGAAGGTGGCAGTGAAGTTATCGACGCTGCTCCCGAAGGAGTGGTCGGAGACGATGTCCGCTTGAGCTCCGGCGAGAGGTGCTCGGGTCTAATGATTGTCCCATCCTCCGCACGAGCTACGGTGCGCTGAATCTCATTGCAAAGCTGGCGCACGTTCCCGGGCCAATCACTCACCATCAACAGATCGACCGCCTGAGGGGTGATCTGAATATCTTTTCGACCAAACTTCGCCGAATAGTGATTTACGTAGTAGTTGACGATGGTCGGAATCTCCGAACGACGTTCCCGCAAAGGCGGCACGCGCAGTCGAATCACGTTCAAGCGGTAATACAGGTCCTCACGAAATCGGCCCTGAGCTACCATCTCTTCGAGATCCGTGTTAGTCGCCGCGATGATGCGCACATCAACCTTGGCCGGTCGTTGCTCACCGAGCGGTTGAATCTCACCTTCCTGCAGAAAACGCAACAGCTTTGGCTGAACGTCGAGCGGTAAATCTCCTATTTCGTCGAGGAAAAGCGTCCCGCCCGCAGCCGTTCGAATCACTCCGTGCGAATCGTTCACAGCGCCCGTAAACGCACCTCGCCGGTAACCAAACAGATACCCTTCCGACAACTCCTTCGGAACAGCCGTGCAGTTGAACGGCACAAAAACCTTCGCGCGGCGCGATGAAATGGCGTGGATCGCGCGCGCCACCAACTCTTTTCCAGTGCCCGATTCACCCGTGACCAACACCGTCACGTCAGAAGATCGAATCTTGTGAACTTCCTCAACTAACTGCGTCATCGCCGGGCTTGAGTGAATAAAGCCGGGCATCAGACTCGTACCTGTCAACTCGTCGGAATGTTCGCTAGTTCCACTCTTCTGCGCCCCCGCACGCAGCGCGCAAACGTCCATTCCTAACTCAACCACACGCAATAACGGCTCTAACGAAACCCCATTTGGCAACTTCGAGCGATTCCGTGGCGAAAGGTACATCTTCGCTTCCGGAGCATTTGACGACTTCAGAAAGATCACTTCCGCATCGTGCTTTTTACAATAACGATCACGCGCCGGGTCGTCTTCAATCGAATCCAGCTCGACTGCGATCTTTTCACTCTCGACAGGCGCGCAGCCCATCGCAACGACCACTTTCGGCTCGTTACGTTCACCACGCTCAGTAATAATCACTCGTTGCGCGCCGGTTTCCTGGCGCATCACCGCCGCCAACTCGCGTAACAACAATTCGCGCGACGCAACTGCCTCCGCAAGTCGCAGCGTTAAGAGTTGCGTCAACGCCGACTGCTCCTGAATTCGCTCAGGTGTCGCCCGCGCAAGCTCTCTCAACTCTTCCTCTGCGCGCGTCAAATCTATCCGCGCGCCTAAATCACGAAACGTATTAAGCGCACGGCTGAGATGTTCGCCTGCGCGTTCAGGCCGGATGATCGAGTACGCACGGCCCAACTCAAGATGTGCCCGTGCCGCACGATAACGATCGCCGAGCATATCGAATATCGAAACACTGCTTCCGAAATGCTGTGCGGCTGACTCGGGATCTTCACGCGCCATGTTCAGCATTCCGTTTAGCCGGTGTGCTTCGCCCGTGAAATTCAGATCAGTGGTCGCGTCAGACGTCTCAGCAGTAACGTACTGAAGTTCTCGATTACATTCCTCGAGTTCGTGCGTTTTCAGATAAGCCTCGGCAGCAATCAACCGCGATTCGCAAATTCCCTGGCGGTCGCCGATGAGCTCAGCGAGACCAAGCGCTTCTTTCGCCTTGGCGAGTGCGTTAGCAGGATCGTCGGTCGCTAGAAAACAGCGTCCGGAAGTTCTTAATGCCTGACCCGCATACCACTTGTTTCCGTTTTCATTCGCGAGCGTGACGGCCCGGCCAAGATAATCCTTCGCTCGATCGAGATCTCCGCGCAGCATGTGCAACTCGCCCAGCGAATCAAGGATCATGGGCACTTTAGCGCCGCGCTCATCGACTTCAGTAGCCAGCGAAAGCGCGCGCTCCAACGCCTCTTGCGCCCTGTCCCACTGACCAATCAAGATCAGATTGATGCCGAGATTGTTATAACCATTGGCAGCATTTGTTTTGTGGTCCGTGCGCTCGTAATAGGTGATGGCCTTCTTTAGATAATCGATACCTTCCTGCGGACGTTTGAGGAACCAGCAAGCGCCGGCCATGTTTGCATAGATCCTGCCGAGCATGTAGGCGGCAGGATGATCGCCGATCAGCTTGAGCGCTTGTTCGAGGTTTTCGAGACACTCCTCGTAATTTCCTTCGTGAATATCGGCCACGCCAACGCCGAAATAAGACTCGGCCAGCCCTCGCCAGTCACCATTCTGACGGAAACTCTCCAGCGCCCGCTGCGCATAATCGCGCGCAATCGGATATTCACTGATCATTCGATATGTGCGAGACAACGCTGAGTAAATGTGACCTAAGTTGATCGCACCGGTCTCGGCGTGGTCGCGCAAAGCCGCCTGAAGCATCGCGATCGCTTTCGGATGATCTCCGTTGTAATTGTATGCAAGGCCAATTTGCACACGAAGATAGCTCACCGTCTGATCGTCGAGCTTCGCGCGCGAATCGGAGTCTTCATACATGGCCACAGCGGCGAGCGAATCGCGATAATGCCCCTGTTGCTCGAGCGCTATGGAGAGTGCGCATCTCGCAAGCGCGAGTATCGCAGGATCATGACGTGCGTTGGAGATGAGTAAAGCGAGCCGATCTTTTGCTTCGGTGGAAAGCCCCTGGTCCAGCAGCGAGCGGATCTCATCGAGCTCCCGCATGAGCGACTCATGCGAAGGCTTCGCGCGCGAGCGAATTCTCACCCGAGCATCAGTGAAATCGACCACACCTCGGTCTGTAGGGGACTTTTGATCACGTCCGAGATGGCCGTGACCCACACGTTTATCCATTTAGTACCTATAAAAGATCAATCAGGCTGAATTTTCATGATGCGTGTTGGGAGGGAAAACCGTCAAAACTCGTTGCTATAGTTTT
>Ga0207712_10001348_pt1 | contig 16806 bp, 16 predicted proteins | sample KBSS44metaG_FD_184402 | JGI IMG/M metagenome (GOLD analysis project Ga0207712, IMG submission 184402) | Switchgrass rhizosphere microbial communities from Kellogg Biological Station, Michigan, USA - KBS S4-4 metaG (SPAdes) (version 2) | ecosystem: Host-associated > Plants > Roots > Rhizosphere... | reverse complement strand
GATCTTTAAATGCGTTTGCACAAATTTGGATGTTATTTTGGAATCGCTTGCCTCTGTTTTAACACCTTCGGGTATCATGGGCTGATCACTTACCAGCAGCAATGCTCCCGTTGGAATTTTATTATAGAATCCAACCATAAAGATGGTTGCTGTTTCCATATCTATAGCATAGGCCCTTATCTTTTGTAAATATTCTTTGAATTGTTCATCATGCTCCCACACCCGCCGGTTGGTAGTGTACACGGTTCCTGTCCAATAATCTACTCCATAATCACGAATAGTAGTGGATACAGCTTTTTGCAATGCGAAAGCCGGCAGTGCAGGCACTTCAGCAGGAAAATAATCATTGCTGGTTCCTTCTCCTCGTATAGCCGCAATTGGAAGGATCAGGTCACCAAGCTTATTTCTTCTTTTCAGTCCGCCGCATTTACCCAAAAACAAAACTGCTTTTGGATTAATAGCCGAAAGCAGGTCCATCACCGTTGCCGCTGTGGGACTACCCATTCCGAAATTGATGATCGAAATATTATTGGATGTTGCGCATTGCATCGGTTTGCCTGTACCGATAATTTTTACCTTATTCCATTTTGCAAACAGCTCAACATAATTACTGAAGTTGGTAAGCAGGATGTATTGTCCAAAGCTATCTAACCTTGCACCTGTATAACGCGGCAGCCAGTTCTGTACGATCTCATCTTTTGTTTTCATTTTCGTCTGTTTCATTGCGAATTTAATCATTTAGTTTTGAACTCATGATTGTGATGAATTTCCCCGAACCGTCTTTTAGTGTGAAGCAAGTAAATGGCAGGGACATGATCCTTGACCTATTGCGAAAAAAATGGTTGCCGCTTACACCGGAAGAGTGGGTGCGCCAGAATTTTATTCAATCTCTGATACAAATACATGACTATCCCTCTTCATTAATCGCCATGGAGAAGGAGATACAACTGGGTGAATTAAAAAAACGATTTGATATATTGGTTTACGATAAGCTTCATCAACCCTGGATGATGGTAGAGTGTAAGGCGCCCGCTGTTCAGCTAAATGAAAAAGTATTCAGCCAGTTATTGCGCTATCATATTGCCGTGCCGGTCTCTTATATGCTTATTACAAACGGCAGCTATACCTATGGCTGGCAAAAAAAAGGCATTGAACTGATAATGATCGATTCAATGCCGGTATTATGATTGATAAAGATCTATTGATTTGGACCTTTATATTTTTTGACATCTAGCAATTCCATTTCAAATACGAGTACAGCACCTCCGGGAATAGCAGGTTCATTACCATATAATCCATATCCCAATTGATAAGGCACATACAATTTGTATTTGCTGCCAATGCTCATCATCTGTAACCCTTCTGTCCAGCCCGGTATCACCTTATTCATGGGGTATACTAATGGTTCTCCCCGGTTATATGAATTGTCGAATTCCGTTCCATTAAGCAATGTACCCCGGTAATGAACAACAAAAGTATCTTTTACTGTTGGTTTATAACCTACAGTATCCCTTAATACTTCATATTGCAAACCACTCGCTGTAACTTTTACACCGGGCTTTGATTTATTATTTTTTAAAAAGGTTTCGCCTTCTTTGATCGTGGCCTGCGCCTTGTTTTCCTGCAGGGAGTTCATTAATCCGCTCATGATACGGTTGGCTGTATTATCATCAAATGCAATGGGCTTATTACCGAGCACATCATTACATCCTTTCAAAATAAGGCTTGAGTTAAGCTGCGTGATACCTTGTTGTTTATAGAATGTTGCCACATTTACACCAATAGCATAGCTGGCCGAGTCGATTATGTTTTTCATGATCGGGCCGGATGGTTTGGTTGCTGGTTTGGCCGCTGGTTTAGTCGCCGGTTTACTGCCAGTCTGGGCAAAACCAATGGCGCCTGTAAAGACCAAACCAATTAAAATAATTCTTTTCATAAAGTAATTTTAAGCCAGCAAAAATAGGGGAAGCGGATTGAAAGCTGACACCGGGTATTTAATTTAACAAGTTTCAGCTGCGGTTTGATTTTCAAATATGATCAGCTTGTGTGGATAGCGGGCAGCATAACCGAGTACAATGTTGCGAATAAATTGATTTTCCCTGTAGGGTTTAATACGGTCTCGTATGGAATCAGGCTCAGTGATCTGAATATCGCATGAAATATAGCCCATCCCTTTAAATCTTCCATTCTCTACCAATATGCAGCTTTTTTCATCCGGATGTAAGCCCTCATCAATGATCACATATGAATGTTGATGGCTAATAGAGTCCAGTGCTTTTTTAACCCGTTTGTTATAATGTTCAGGTGATTCATTTTTTTCACAAGCACCCAAACAACTTTCCTCTTTTAATCCTTCACAGGGTATCGAATCAGCCTGCATAAAGCATAGTTTGGGACAAAGATTGAATTCCCTGATCATTTTCCGAATGATCGCATGCCCGTCAATACGATAATGAAAAGTATAAAAAGGTGGCAGGTGTTTTTTATTTTTTTCTATAACGATGCGCAAGTAGCCATTCTGATCTTCGAAACTGTAAATGCCGTACACGTCTTCCCATCTCTTCTGTGAATAATTATAGGCAGGCCATAGTTTTTTTATTTCAGCTGATTCAAGAATATGCGCCATTAGCTCAGTGCCCGTAGCTTGAAAACTTATGGAATGTGTGTGTTTTAAAAAGTTTTGTTTTTGCCGGCCCTGCATATCACCGGAAAAATGGCTGCTAACACGACTACGGATATTCCGTGCTTTACCTACATAGATCACTTTGCCTTTTTCATTGTGGAAATAATATACACCCGGCGAAGAAGGTAATTTTTCAAAGTCCTTTTTAGGAAGATTAGGTGGCAGCAATTGTTCTTTTGAATTGCGTTGCAAACTTTTTTGAATATGGTCGTCCGTATCATTTTGCACCATGCGATGAAATAACTCGGTCGTGGCTTTTGCGTCGCCGCTTGCACGATGGCGTTCCATGATTTCTATTCCCATGGAATTACAAAAATTGCCAAGACTATAAGAAGAAAGCCCGGGGAAGATCTTCCTGCCTAGTCTTACGGTGCATAGTTTCTTTAAGTTGAAAGAATATCCATTTGCTTCTAAATGTGATTTGACAAATGAATAATCGAAGTTTACATTATGCGCAATAAAGACCTTGTCCTGTAATAAGCTGAAAATTTTTTTCGCAACGATTTCAAACCGCGGCGCTTTAGCGACCATTTCATCGGTAATGCCTGTCATTGCCTGGATATAGCGGGGTATCGGCTGAGCCGGATTTATTAATGTTGTGTAACTATCAGTAATGGCATTGCCATCGGTAATGTAAATGGCAATCTCAGTAATGCCGTGTGCCGAAGCATAGGAGCCGGTTGTTTCTATATCTACAATTGCGTACATGTTAGTTACCAGTTTCCGGTTGATGGTTACCGGTAGCTGGTAACCGGTAACTTTTTCTTCCATTATCTTGTGGAAATTCTAAGTTCGCAAATTTATGGCAGTAGCGGAAGTAAATTCCGATAATTATCGGAATGAAATGTTTCATAACAGGCTGGTAAAAGTTTATCGTCATTTAAGCAAGCAGGCAAAGCGGTTAGGTGTTTCCTGCTGGCGGGTATATGATCATGACCTTCCTGAATTCCCTTTTTGTATCGAGATCTATGGTGACCATTTATATGTTGCTGAATATAAACGAAGACACGGTATGACCGATGAACAGCATGATGAATGGATGGAACAATCTATTACAATCTTGTCAGAAGTATTGAAAATAGAAAAGGATAAAATATACTTAAAGCTGCGACAACGAAAACCCGGTCGTTTGGGACAGTACCAGCGGATTGACCAGAAAAAAAATGAATTGATCGCGGAAGAAAATGGTTTAAAGTTTTATGTAAATCTTTCTGATTACCTGGATACCGGGTTGTTTTTAGACCACAGGTCAACAAGACAATTAGTACAGGGGAAAGTTCCAGGTAAAAAAGTTTTGAATTTGTTTGCTTATACAGGTTCATTTTCTGTGTATGCAGCAGCAGGCAAAGCAAAAGAGGTAGTAACAGTTGATCTTTCCAATACGTATTTGAAATGGGCCCAACGAAATATGGAACTGAACGGGTTTTCAGATCTTAATAAATACAAATATATACAAGCTGATGTGAAGCAGTATTTAGGGACATTGCCTGGTAATTATTTTGATATTGTGATTCTTGACCCGCCCACCTTCAGTAACAGTAAAAGAATGAAGGATGATTTTTTGGATGTACAACGGGATCATGTGAGCCTGGTCAATGATTGTTTAACGGCAATGGAAGCCGGTGGAATTTTATATTTCAGCACTAATTACCGGAAATTTGAGCTGGATAAAGAAAAAATAAAAGCCGCTTCCATAAAAGATATTACGAAAGCGACCACGCCATTTGATTTTGAAGGAAGGTTAGGAAGAGTTTGTTATGAGATAACAAAACTCAGTTAATCCTTCAAACTATAAAGTATCTTCTGAAAATCTGCTTTGAATTTGACTTTGTTTTCCAGCGTGCAATAACTTAATACTTTATAAAAAGCAGTCTTTGTTTCAACGATGCCGATCAGGTAATAGATATCCGTTTTTGCTTCCTTGCTGTAATAACTTACATCGACTTCAATAAAATTAATATCACCTTTTTTCTGGCTGACCGGTTTTGATTGATTTACTTTTTCCTCTCCTTCTACAAATCCTTTAATGAACTCCTCGTAAAACTCTGTGACAGAGCTGAAGTTCATTTCGGCCAGCTTCAACTCTTCCTTATTATCTTCAATCACATATCCATAAACATCTTTTACTTCACTTTTATATTGAAAAATGGCATTGTCATTCAGACCGATCGTCCGGTTCATATAATCAGGAAGGCTAAGATAGACCGGATGGCCAACCGTATGTGGTTTCATCGCCGTTTGACCCAATGCCAGGGTCGTAAAAAATAAAAGGATGGAGGTATAAAGGAATTTTTTCATGGATTTTTTTTTACAAATAAACAGTATGAAACTGGATTTACAAATAGAGCCGGGGCTATATTTTAAGCCGCCACAGCGGGGATCAATTGCTGCAAGGAGTGATTCAGGAAATTAGGGAGTATTCTTGTATAGGTCCACATGATCTTATCAGGGTCATTCAGATGCTCAAGCATGCTTCTCCACTTTTCTTCACCATGATTTTCAATAACCGTTTTTTTCTTTTCCTCCGTCTGCAAATACATGCTCATACCTACCGCATCCGCTTCGGGATGAAACTGCGTGCCGATCATATATTCATTAAAACGAATTCCCATTACTGCTCTTTCATAAGGCACATGGGGTCTTTCTTTTTCAATGCATAAGATTTCAGAACCCATTTCTCCAAGATATTCCAGGTTAGGTTGTGTAACCTGGAAATCACGACTGTCAACAGCATAAAAAGGCTCTTTCAACCCATCAAATACCGGCTCATCAAAACCAGCTTCGATCATATGAACAGGGAATACGCCAAACGCTGTAGATTTCCGCTTGCTTAATACACCTGCATTAAAATAGCGACAAGCAAGCTGGAAAGAATGACAAATAAAGAAAACATATTTCTTTTTCAGGTTGGAAGGATTATTATTCCAGCGCTCAATTTCATTTAGCCAGCTGCACCAGGAGCGATCCCAGTCATCAAACCGGGTGGCAAGGGGATCACCGGGTCCACCACTTGATATATAAATATCGTAAGACAGATCCGGGAGGTGATTTTTTTGCCGGACATCAAACTCATCCCATTCAACATCTTCGTCGATTGTTTCGCACCATTGATTAAGAATTTCGCGGATACAACGCATGCCCTGGTTAGCATGGCCATCATAAAGATCAAGTATAGCAATACGGAGCTTCTGACTTTCAAAGTTCATACTGCAAAATTAATGATTATTTTACGCAGAAGACTGTCTGGTATATTACCATTCTCCACAATTGTGAATTCTTAGCAGGAAATGTTAATGGGAATTATTTGGTTTATTTATCAAGCCGTTGTAATAACTGCTTATTTTTTTCCCATTTGCCGAAGGTGAGCTATATGTGATACGACGGCGGAGCGAACCCTTGCATATTCAATATACGTGATACCATATTCAATGCATGCCTGCTTGATTATTTTACTGATAGCAGGGTAGTGTACATGTGATATCTTAGGAAACAAATGATGTTCGATCTGGAAATTTAATCCGCCAACGAACCAGCTAACCAATTTATTTTTTGTAGCAAAATTAGCTGTTGTTTTTAGCTGGTGAATGGCCCACTCATCTTCCATTTTACCACTCGTCTCATTAGGAAGAGGAAAATGAGTATCTTCTACGGTATGGGCCAGCTGGAAAACAATACTAAGCACAAATCCTGCAAACATTGCAAATACAAGAAAACCGATAAGCCATGACATAAAACCAACTAAATAAATGGGCAGTGCAATAAAGAGCAAAGCATGGATCAATTTAAAGCCCCAGAAAGAAAGATGATTCAGCCAATTCATTTTCTGCAAGGGCACAGGGCCTATCCGTTGCATAAAATATTTTTTATAATCAGTGAAAAATATCCACCAGATGTATAACAATGAATACGCCATCCAGAAATACCAATGCTGGAATTTATGCATTTTATAATATTTCTGTTCCTTGCAAAGCCGCAAAAAAGGTCTTGCGTCAATATCATCATCTACGCCTTCAATATTCGTATAAGCATGATGAATAATGTTATGCTTCATACGCCACATAAAATTATCAGCGCCTAAAACATTCACTGAAACGGCGGCCATTTTATTTAGCCATTTATATTTACTAAAACTGCCATGCGCACCATCGTGCATCACATTGAACCCTATGGCTGCGGTTAATCCGCCCAGCACAAGGCACTGCACAATAGCCCAAAAAGCAGAAGGTGTAAAAAACAGAAGGTGTGTATAAACGGAAAGAAAAGCGATGATAAGTATAGAAGCTTTCAAATAAAGTTTATAATTGCCGGTTGTAGATTTGCCACGTTTGTCAAAATAATCGTTGATTCTTTTCTTCAATTCAGTATGGAACGAACCGGAAACAGAAGCAAATTTGGGTATAGTCATTAATCAGAATTAAAATGTGATATACAAAGGTAGTTCTTATGGATGTAATAATGCTCAGTGTTTTTGCTGACAAATGTTAATTAAGTCTCTATCAGAATGAAAGCATCCAGGCTTTTTAATCCAATTGATTTTTTAGTGTTAAAACCTTCCCCATATTTCACACCAATTTTCTTGCCAAGCATTCTTGCGCGGGCTGTAACTGCGTCCAAAAAAAGCGGAGTTGAAATATATGTTTGACGTCCCTCATCTTCACTATCCGGATTATAAAATTGAGTAGTGTAAGCCTTAATTGATTCCATTCTTTGTTCAAATACATCGCTGATATCAACTATAAAATCCGGTTCAATATACCGGTCTTGTATATAGTGGAAGATATATTTCGGTCGCCACGCATTTTGTGTGTTACCACCGTCATCATTTGTTTGCACTTTCACCAGCCCCGATAAAAAAGCTGCTTCTTCTGTTAGTTGGCTTGCTCTTCCATGGTCAGGGTGCCGGTCATGTAATGCATTAGTGAAAATAATTTCGGGTTGGTATTTACGAATAGCTACGATCAACCTGCGCTGATGCTCTTCATCATTTTTAAAAAAACCATCAGCCATCCTTAAATTATTTCTTACCTGCACTCCGATCAGCATTGCAGCCTTCGCTGCCTCCTCGTATCTTGTTTCGACCGTTCCCCTGGATCCTAATTCGCCTTGTGTGAGGTCCAGTATGCCAACTTTCTTTCCTGCTTTCAGCTCTTTGATCAATGTGCCACTACAACCTAACTCTACATCATCAGGGTGAACACCAATAGCTAATATATCCAGCTTCATCTGTAAAAAATTTGCTGCAAGATAGAAGAGATTGGGAATTTGCTGTGGGAAAATTTTCAGAACAACGCATCGTTAACGGGTGAGTGGCCGGTTGGGATTATTATACCAAACACCATCAATTTCCTTTACGATATTTTCAATATCCCGATTCTCTCTTTTTGCCAGGTCATAATCCTGTTTGAGATTGCTGCCAAAAAAGAAAGCTACTGTTTGATAGACTCTTGCATTAAAGCCGCCTTTATACTCTTTAATGATATCGTAACAATTATTATTTGTTTGGCGATTGATCAGTTTCATTAATATTTTTCCCTGGTATACTGAAAGATTCTCGAGTGGTTGTTGAAATTGTTTGCGTAATTCTGCTTCTCTTGATTTGAGAATATCTTTTCTTTCTTTCTTACTTGTTACGCCGGTCAATTTTGCACTGATGTCATTGATGGTAGCACCAGCAACGCGGGCATAAGGATAAGTAACATATACCGCATTCCTTAAACGTGTCCAGTCTTCAATGTACTTTCTTAATTTTTTATCGCTGAGTTTGCTGACCCATACCATTTCATGTTCTTTATAACTCAACATTTCATTTTTGTACCAGATAGCAGAAGTAATGATCGTATCGTTGGGTCCCCATTTTTTTGAACGCTCAGTATAAGAAGGAATAGGCATCGTACTGCTATCGCTTTGAATCGTTGAATTAGTTTGACCCAATGAACTTTCAATACAGCCCATCAAAATGGCCATTAAAAAAAACTTGTATGATCGGTGGGCGAAAGGCATTCTATTCCAAAATTAAAAAATGATTCGATCAGATCTTTTAAATAGGACAGTTAAATGTTTAAAAAAGCTGTCTGAAAAATTACGATAAGACCTTATTTCTGCGGTTTTGGCTGGTCCGCCTGATCATGCTCATTAAAGTGCCGATCACAGTAATAAGGACGCCAAACCAAAGCAGGCGGATCATCGGGAATTTGTAAGCCTTGAGTGTGATGTATTTAGTGATGGTATTGGAATCTTTTATCCCCACTTCAGCGACGGAGCCTTCTACCTTGTTAAGCCTCAGTACCAGCCCTTCTGCGTGGATAGTGTCGGGATAAGATTGTAATTGCCCACTGAGGTCAAGCAATAAAACTTTATCTGTCGTATAAGTGGCATTGTATTTTGAATGCACTTTAAACGTAGCCAGTGTTGCACGGTCCGTTGGCTTATACTGCTGGCCGGGAATACTATCCCTTGACTTCAAGTTTTCGAGAATAATATATCCGTTTGAATAAAAACTGGTGTCACCTTCATGCATCAATTTGCTTCTGAAATTAGAAGTATCTACCATTTTATCGGGATTAGGCAAGGAGGTAATATAGGTGAACACATCATGCGTCCAGTAATGTTTGGCAGCAGGGTTAGCCATCAAGCCTTCATTGCCTTTATAGTTTACAAATGCATCTGGCTTCAACACGAAATTTTCTTTACCATCCTTACTCTGAAACCGGATATTATAATACCATTGTTGTTTCTTAGGATGTATTGAATCGCTTTCATAGGTTAGTGTGTATTTACTCATTTCACTGGGGACACCTTTCAGCAGGGTAAGATTCTCAATTGGATTTTCAGTTTCAGCCAGGGGCACAGGAACTCCATTGATATTATTAGATAAGATCTCTTTTTTCGAAGCCGAAATGAGGATGCCTAATAAAACAAGACCAAAACCAAAATGGGCCACCGATGCACCTGAGATTTTCAGATCACCTTTTAATCCAAGCCATATATAACCAATATTGGCTACGATTGTAAAGATGCTTGCCGTAACAGCCAGCCAAATAGAGGCCTGGAATCCCGCACCTTCGGTCTTATAGTTTATGTTGCCAAAATAAACGGCGGCAAAACCAATACCTGCAGATAAGACAAGCGGTATAATGATCTTTTGCAGAAAATAATCCTGCGTGGTCTTTTTATATTTTAAGTATTGCCCCACGCCTGACAGCGTGGCTATCACTACAGCAAAAAATATTTGAATCGTGTTATGATAGTGCATGATATTTTCAGGAGTTGCCAGTTTGGCGCCAAATACTTTATTGATCACCGGGAAAGAAGTAATAAAGATGATGATGATCGAAGACAGAAATAACACCAGGGAACCAATAAACATCCAAAATTCCCGCGACGAGGTTTTTTCTTCTTCGTTAATTGATCCTACCTGTGAAAAAATATTATAACATAAAACTGTAAGACCTGCTATCAACGTAATAAATGCAATTTTGGGTATGGGAACATAATAAGAAGCAAGGAGTAATACAAGTGCAGCAACTGCAAAATAGATTTTCTGATCGCGGTGTTTAGCAGTCAGTATTGCACATCCCCATAAAAAGGTAAAGAGCAGCAAGTATAACTGCGCATTTAATCCCAGGTCTGTAAATGAATGAACAGAAGTATCACCTAAAATTCCACTTCGGGTTAAAAAAGTAGAATAAAGAACCAATACAAAACCCATGATGAGGAAAATGTAAGTTGCCTGCAATGCACGGCCACTATGTTTATATATCAGCAATGTATGAGCGCCGCTCACTACTACTAACCACGGCACTAACGACGCATTTTCAACAGGATCCCAGGCCCAGTACCCGCCGAATGTAAGCGATTCATAAGCCCACATGGCACCCATCATAATACCTGTTCCCAATAAAGCAATACAGAAGAGCGACCACGGTAATGCAGGGTTGATCCAATCAGCCTTTTCAGTTTTGCCATGTTGTTTTTTCCATAAACCGGCAATAGCATAGGCAAAAGGAACAATGGATGAAGCAAAGCCCAAAAACAAAACAGGCGGATGAATGACCATCCAGTAATTCTGCAACAAGGGATTCAGATCATTTCCATCTTTTATGAAGCTGAGGTAATCAGTTCTTAATGGTTGAGTGACGTCCGTTTCAATATGCAAAGCAGGCGCATTATCCAGTACGCCGGAATCTCTTAATAATACAAATGGATTGGAACCTATCCTTTCACCAAATACATAGATACCTGCGATCATTGCTGCCAGGCTTAGTTGTGCAAAGCTCAATACCGTCATCACCGGGGCTTCCCATTTCTTTGCTGTCTTTATCAGGATCAAACCGATAATGCAATGCCATATGCTCCACAACAAGAATGAACCTTCCTGGCCTTCCCAAAAACAGGCCAGTAAATATTTTACTTCCAAAGAAAGACTGCTGTGCTGCCAAGCATATTTATATTCAAAGCGGTGATTGGAGATGATGTAAAAAAGAATTATAAAAATGGCAAATACAGAAATAACTTCTGTGACAAAGGAGAGTCTTGCCAGCTTTTTCCAATCGTTGGCTGTTTCAATATTTTTCGATTGAGTCGATAAAAAATAGGAGAGGGTAGCAACTAAAGAAGATACAACGGAAAGTAATACAAAAAAATGTCCCAGTTTTCCGGGCAGTAGTTGTTCACCTAAATAATCCATTGGTTATCGTTTATCCCGCGATCAGCCGGGAAATTATTGTCAATATTTTTTATCACTGTTAGCTGGCTGCTGTGTTTCAGTAGTCTTTTGAATATTCTTTTCCGCAGCACTCATATCTTCTTTGTATTTGGAGGGACATTTCATCAAAATGTCTTTGCATTCGAACTGCCCGTTTTCATACTTACCTTTCAATACCAATCTTTCACTATGCTCTATATTTTCGGGTTTGCCTTTACGGTATATTACTTTCATTGTTGTTCCTGTTGAATCAATAGCGGTGAAACCTAAATAGTTTGGATTTTTGAGCTGGTCATATTCCAGCGGTGTAGAACGATCCAGCTTAGCAATTACATGCATGAACTTCCCCGGGTTTTCTTTTGCATTGGCAAATGAATCATAGGTAGCAGATACTTTTAAAAAGTTGATCAATACTGCGATGGCTCCTGCAATCAGAACCAGCAGGATTATGTGGGTTTTTTTCATGGAATCAATGTTTGTCCAAAGAGGCTTTAGAGGCCAGCAAAGTTAAGCGAAAAGGCGGGATAAGAAATGGGAATTAATCACCTGTTTTAATGAATTAAATCAGGGGTTTCCGTTCATCATCAATTTCAATTCTTTTTTTATATTAATTCGAGCTTTTTCTTCAAGTTTATTTTGAAAAAGATCTGTTTTAAAGATTGTTTTCATTTTTAGGAAATGATTGAGCACTGCGGCTCTTCCGGTTCTGTAATCAGCATCCTTATATTGTTTAAATTCTTCTCTTATTTGTTTTGCGTACTCTGAATACGAATCCCAATCAGATCCAAGTATCGACAAGTCTGCATCTATAAAATAGTTGGTATCGGAGTTTTCACTTCGCTGGTGCCCTTTTGTTGCAAGAATTTGTTCTTTGCATCTTTCTTTTCTTTCCAGGAGTTGTTCTAAAAAGGTAAGTCTTTCATATGCGAAGATTGCGCTTTGCTCCTCATTATCACTTCTCATTATATCATAAACGACGTCGTGATAAGCAATAGAAAACACCATGGTAGACCAGTCTTCAATTTCTTGTTTAATGTGAAGAAGATGTTCAGACAGATGGTTTAAATGATTTATATTGTGATAATGTCGATTAGCGTTATTGAAGTTTAAATTGATCTCATCCCATAATTGATCAATTATCAGGTTGTCTATTCGCAGTTTTTGTAATTCAATAGTGAATACTTGGCGAAACATCTTACAAAGTTACTTTGTGTCCTGGCCTTGCAGGATTAAAATTAATTTCAAACTGAACAGTTGTTCGTATAGGATTGTTTCCGCCTATCTTTGCGCCAAATTTTATAGACCAACATGTTATTCCAACTGAATGAAGAGCAACTGATGATCCAGCAGGCTGCAAAAGATTTTGCACGTAATGAATGCCTCGCTGGTGTTATTGAAAGAGACGAGCACCAGAAATTTCCAAAAGAACAGGTAATGAAGCTGGCCGATCTTGGTTTTTTAGGTATGATGGTCGATCAAAAATATGGCGGGGCGGGAATGGATACAGTAAGTTATGTGCTGGCTATGGAAGAGATAAGCAAGATAGATGCCAGTACAAGTGTAGTGATGAGTGTGAATAATAGCCTTGTATGCTACGGGCTGCAGGCGTTTGGTACCGAGGAACAAAAACAAAAATATTTAACTCCGCTGGCCCAGGGTAAAAAAGAGGGTGAATTATATATTGGTGCATTTCTGCTAAGTGAACCCGAAGCTGGCAGTGATGCAACATCTCAAAGAACTACTGCAGAAGATAAGGGTGATCACTATGTCCTCAATGGAACAAAGAATTGGATCACGAATGGTAACTCCGCTTCTGTTTACCTGGTCATGGCTCAAACGGATGCGAGCAAAGGCAGCCGGGGCATCAATACTTTTATTGTTGAGAAAACCTGGCCGGGTGTAAGTGTTGGCGCCAAAGAAAACAAATTAGGTATTCGTGGCAGTGATACACACAGCATCATGTTCCAGGATGTGAAAGTGCCAAAAGAAAATAGGGTAGGAGCTGATGGTTTTGGTTTTTCATTTGCTATGAAAACATTAGCAGGCGGAAGAATTGGTATTGCATCGCAGGCACTCGGTATTGCAAGCGGAGCCTATGAGTTATCTGTAAAATATTCAAAAGAAAGAAAGGCCTTTGGTACGGAGATCATGAACCACCAGGCTATCGCATTCAAGCTGGCGGATATGGCGACCCGAATTGAAGCAGCCCGGTTGCTGTGTTTGAAAGCCGCATGGGAAAAGGATAACGATATGGATTATACACTCAGCAGCAGCATGGCAAAAGTTTATGCGAGCGAAACGGCTATGTGGACTGCAACGGAGGCCGTGCAAATACACGGTGGTTATGGATTCGTGAAAGAGTATCATGTAGAACGGTTGATGCGTGATGCCAAGATCACCCAGATCTATGAAGGCACCAGCGAGGTGCAGCGTATTGTTATCAGCCGAAATATTTTAAAATAAGATTCCGTATAATTCCTTTAGATATCATTTCCCATTACTAATTGATGTCAATCATATAATGTATAAACACTAAAGCTGTTGGTACATTTTTTTTATTTTTACTTTTGAACTTGTTATCCTAAGTTAAAAGTAATTCGATGCCCGTTAATGTTGAGAATTATCAACGTTTAAAAAAGGAATTAGGCCGGTCAGTAGCATTAGTAGCAGTTTCAAAAACAAAACCTGTATCTGAAATTTTAGAATTATACAGGCTTGGACACCGTGATTTTGGTGAGAACTATGTCCAGGAACTGGTTGAAAAAGCCGCTGAGCTTCCTTCTGATATTCGTTGGCATTTTATTGGTCACCTGCAATCAAATAAGGTCAAAAAGATTGCTTCATTTGTTCATTTAATACATGGTGTAGATGGACCGGACCTGCTATGGGAGATCAATAAACAGGCTTCTAAAAGAGACCGGGTGATCGATTGCCTGCTACAGGTACATATAGCCGACGAGCAAACTAAGTTTGGTTTTTATGAAACTGAACTGGATGATTTAGTAAAGAACTTTTATGATCTGTCCTATAATAATATCCGCATCTGCGGATTGATGGGAATGGCCACGCTGACCGATGATACCGATAAAATAAGAGGTGAATTTAAATACCTGAAAAAATTATTTAATAGGCATGCTGCTTTCGGAGGCTGGCAATCGTCATTCAGGTTTATATCAATGGGTATGAGCAGTGATTATACTGTTGCTGTCCAGGAAGGAAGCAATATGGTGAGGATCGGAAGTATCTTATTTGGTGAAAGAACAGCTAAAGTTTAAAGGATTATCGACGGGTTTCTTATCTTTAAATTTCCACTATTAATGAACTCTGCATGAAGCCGCTTGTAATCGTATTTCTTCTATTCACATCTTATCGTGTCGCAGCACAGGAGGAAGGCGATACTGTATACAGCCGTTGCCCGGTAGCTATTACCGATACCAGTGGTTACAATAATTATTTTACGCCGCATCAAAGTGCAACCGTAAAATTAGAGAAAATAAAAGGTGGCCTGGTGATCACCATACAACAACGGGACCAGTTTTTTACTATGTTTTTCAGGCAAAAAAAGCTGGACGTTAGAAAATATAAAATTAAAGTGGGCGCTAATGACAAGGATGAACTGGATGCGAAATACTCTTTTCGTTCAGGAGGCCGTGCATCTTATGTAAATGTTACATCGGGCATAGTGGATGTAACCTATAATAAGGAATCCCATGTTTGGAACCTAAAAGTCGATGGCATGCTTAGTAACCTCGTTGAACGATCAGTGGCTTACTATAAAGTGAAGGCTGATTTTTCTGTCAAGTAAATGCGGGCATTTTTCTTCTCCTTAGTTTTTTTATCAATTTATAAACGGCTGCCAGTAGCAGTAATGCAATAATTGACAATACCAGGACAGGTCTTGCCTTATTGATCATATAAGTAGCCGATGACGGTTTTTTGGAGAGCGTTGTTTTTTCGATCATTCTTACTCTTGCCTTTATTGCAGGTCCCGATTTAGTTTCCAGTAGCCAGAGATTTCCTTTGTTATCAAAAAGGCCGCCGGTGGGACGCCATCCGCCACTGCTATAAGCTATATCACTTACTGAGCCTTCCTGCGTGATCTTTTTTACGACCTGGCCGCCTGTTACAGCGATATAAATATTTTCATCCTTATCCAGCCAGATTCCGAAAATATTGTGCTTTAAAGAACCATACTCAAAAATGGAAGTGCGTTCCTGTAAATTTTTTGCAAGCAATTTAAATTTTCCGTTTTCAATTTTATACAGGTCAGTAAGATCTATAAAATAGATATCTCCGTTAGAGGCCGCATGTATCCAGCGAATGTCTTTGAACTTACCCTCTGCAATTGTCGTTATCGTTCCATCAACTGCTTTCTTTTTAAAACGGCTTATCGTAAATCGCTGTACCCAATACATATTGCCTGCATCATCGCGGCAGAAAGAATAATTGTCTAAAAAACCTTGAGGTGGTAGGATGATCGTATCCAGGATTTCATCACGGTTCAATCGCCAAACATAATGACCCCATGTATCCAGTTTTTCTCCATTATACCATAAATGCTCACCAAATAAATTATCATTTGAATCCATAAAAAGTTCATGTGTATGCACATTACTTACGACAATGCTCTTTTTCATTGTTTGAGGATCTACCTTGTAAACATTTTTCAAATCAGTGTAGTAAATAAATCCTTTACTATTTTTTACAATGCCGATACCCGGGTGAGCAAATGTTAATGATGAAAGCAAAGTGAAAAGAAATAAAAGAGGATGGTGTTTCATGGCTATACTTTATTTGGGATAATCTCTTACGTTCAGACCAAGTGTAATATTCCTTATTGCTCGCAGCATACCATCTTTCATTTCTGTTTTCAGGATGCCATTGCCTCCAACAGGCTGGGATTTGTTTCTTTCTTTAGCGGGTAATAAAGGATCATCGTCAAATAAGAATTCATCGATCCAATATTCACTATAGCCGGGCTCTTTGATGACCGGGTGAATATGTTTTGGATTTGTGCTGTTAGGATAGGAAGCCGGAACTAATGTATAAAACCGGTATTCACCTTTTTCATTTGTTTTTATCCAGCCCCTGATATAACCATGTCGTTTGCCCCAGCCTTTTTTATTTCCTTTGGTTGAATAAAGACCTCTTTGATCCGTATGATAGACATAGAGAATAATACCCGGTGCCGGGGTTTTGCCATCGGGTTTATAAATAACTCCCCTGATCTCGATCTTTGGACCGGTCTCATTAAAATCAGGTAAAGTATCCACTTCATTCAATTGATCAAATGGAACAGGCGATTCATATATAGCTTCACAACCTTCACACCCGGCACCTACTTTTTGTTCTGATATATCTTTAGTTGGTTTGTTTTTATCCTTGTTTGCGTTGTTTGCGTTGTTTTGTCCGCAAGACT